>VFSW01002094.1_pt1 | contig 30259 bp, 27 predicted proteins | sample 5358111 | NCBI WGS metagenome assembly VFSW01 (sample SAMN11554181, study PRJNA540505) | mine drainage metagenome | isolation source: sediment from site ElyBrook_90M | place: USA: Ely Copper Mine, Vershire, VT | collected 2017 | reverse complement strand
CTTCGAAGCCGCCGACCCGAAGGATCTTCCCGCCGAAGCCGTCGTCAGGGCCGCCGTGAAGAAGGTCGGGGGCAACGTCGAAGCCCTGCTGGCCGCGAAGACGGCGGAGCCGTTCGTCGGTCCCGCGATCTTTTCCGGCCGGGCGTCCGGCGTGTTTTTCCACGAAATCTTCGGGCATCGCATTGAGGGCCACCGGCAAAAGGACGAGTCCGAAGGCCAGACCTTCACGAAAAGCGTCGGCGAGAAGGTCCTTCCCGATTTCCTCTCCGTCGCATTCGATCCCACGGTCAAGCGGGTCGCGGGCGTCGATCTCAACGGCACCTTCGAGTACGACGACGAAGGCGTCCGCGGACAACGGGTGACTGCTGTCGAAAACGGGGTCCTGCGCAACTTTTTGATGTCGCGCTCGCCCATCGACGGCTTCGACCACTCGAACGGGCACGGCCGCCGGCAGCCGGGCCTCGAAGTCGTGTCGCGCCAGTCCAATCTCATCGTCACCAGCACGCGCGCCGTGAGCGACGCAAAGCTCCGCCAGATGCTCATCGATGAAATCAAGCGCCAGAACAAGCCGTACGGTCTTTACTTCGAAGACATCACGGGCGGCTTCACCACCACCCAGCGGGCGGGCCTGCAGGCGTTCAAAGTGATCCCGGTCATCGTCTATCGCGTCTATGCGGACGGCCGTCCGGACGAATTGATCCGCGGCGCCGATATCGTCGGCACGCCGCTCTCCAGCTTCTCCAAAATCCTCGCCACTTCGGATAAACAGGAAGTCTTTAACGGATACTGCGGCGCGGAATCCGGCAGCGTCCCGGTATCGGCCGTATCGCCCGCCATTCTGATTTCCGAGATCGAGATTGAGAAAAAGGAAGCATCGCAGGACCTTCTTCCCCTGCTGCCTTCCCCCCTGCTGGCAAGAGCAGGTGGGCAATGAAAACCGGGGTTTTTGCGCTTCTGAGTCTCTGTGCATGCCTGACTGCCGCCCAGAAAGACCCTGTACTCGACGCCATGCGAGCCGAGTTGCAGCGTTCCATGACGCTGAGCCTGAATCAGCTCGACAAACCGTACTATCTCAGTTATTCGATCGACGATGAGCACACCTGGTCGGCAGCCGCCACCCTCGGCGGCTTGATCAGTTCCAGAAGCGATAACTTCCGCGTTCCCCGTCTGCGCATTCGCGTGTGCGATTACCAGTTCTATATTTCGAACTGGACCGGCGCCGGCGCCGCGGGCCCCCGCTACGATCTGCGGAGCTTCCCCATTGAGGACGAAAACCCGCTCGTGTTTCGCCAGTTTCTATGGCTGGCCACGGATTCGGCGTTTAAAGGCGCCCTTCAGTCCATCGCCCGCAAGCGCGCCGCCCTGCGCAACGTCACAGTGAATGAGGTCCTGCCCGATTTTGCGCGCGCCCAACCCTTCGTGGCGATACACGACTACACGCCCATCCAGTTCGACGAAAAGACGTGGGTCGAGAGAACCCGCCGGATATCGTCCGTTTTCAACGAATTCCCCGCGCTTCGCAATTCCTCCGTCGAGTTCAGCGCCATCGATGCCCTGCACCGGTTCGTCAGTAACGAAGGCACTCAGGTCCGCTTGCAGGAGAGCATGGGAACCGTTGAGATCCAGGCCGCCGCGCAAGCCGCGGACGGCATGATCGTGCGGGATTCGGACGTGTTCTACACGCGCGACGCCGCCGGCATGTTCCCCGAAGCGGATCTCCTGCAGTCCGCGCGCGCCATGGGCGCTCAGGTTCTGAAGCTGGCGGAAGCAACTCCGGGCGATAACTACACCGGACCGATTCTGTTCGAAGGCGTTGCCTCCGCGCAACTCCTCGCCGAAATTCTGGGGCGCAACCTCTATATTTCGCGCAAGCCCCTCGCGCCCCCCGGCGGCGCCGCCCCCGCGGCCTCCACCGAGTTGGAAGGCAGGCGGGGCGTTCGCATCATGCCCGAATTCTTCGATGTCGCGGACGACCCGTCCAAACCTCTCTTCGGTCACGAGGAAGTGGACGATGAAGGCGTTCCGGACAAGCCCCTGTCTCTGGTCGAGAAAGGCGTGCTGAAAGACTTCCTGCGCACCCGCCAGCCGGTGCGCGGTTACAGCGATTCGAACGGACGCGCCCGCATCCCCGGCAGCTACGGCGCCGAGCTTCCTCTGCCCACGAACCTGTTGATTACGGCACGGGAAACCAGCTCCATCGGCGATCTCAGGAAGAAGTTGATCGACCTGATCCAGCAGCGCGGCCTGCCCTACGGCATGATCGTGCGCAAGATGGATTTTCCCTCTTCCGCCTCCATCGACGAAGCCCGGAAGATTCTCTCCGCCGGGGCCGCCAGCGGCTCGAACCGGCCGGTCAGCATCCCCCTCTACGCCTACCGCCTGTATCCCGACGGGCACGAGGAACTGGTGCGCGGCGAGCGCTTCAAGGGCGTGAACGCACGCTCGCTCAAGGATATTCTTGCCGCGGGCGACGACAGCGTGACCTTCAACTATCTCGACAACGGCGCACCGTTCGCGTTGCTCGGCTACGGCTCCGGAGCCGCCGAGGTCACCGTGGTGGCGCCTTCCGTGCTGATCGACGACCTCGAATTGGCGAAGGTCGACGACGAGATGCCGAAGCTGCCCATCGTCCCGTCGCCGTCCGACTTGTCTCAAAACGCGGCGCAGAGCACGCCGCAGACCGCGTCCCAGACCGCCTCGCTCCCGATCGCCGGACCACGGCAGTAAGGCAGTGGCCAGGCCCCGCTTCTCATGAAGATTCTGAGCCGGTACGTCTTTCGTGAGATCCTGACGAGCTCGTTCCTCGCCACGGCGCTCGCGACTTTCGTTATTTTTCTCAAAGGCATCGGCAAGCTGTTCGAACTTCTCGTGCGGTCCGCCCGCGGTCCGGCGGTGATCGAGCTTTTCGCTCTTTCACTGCCCCCGATCCTGCTGCTGAGCATTCCTTTCGGCGTGCTGGTCGGCATTCTGGTGGGCCTCGGGCGCCTTTCGAGCGACAACGAAATGATCGCGATGCGGTCCGGGGGCGTCTCCACCCGGATCGTCGTCGCGCCGGTGGTGGCGTTCGCCATCGCCGCCACCCTGTTTTCGGGCGTCTGCGCGGTGTGGCTGAATCCTCTGGCGATCCGGGCGGAGTACAAGATCCTCAACGCCGTGGCCGCGGCGCAGTTGACGGCGAACGTGGAGCCGCGCGTGTTCGTGGAACAGTTCACCAACGACAACACGGTTCTCTATGTCGACGACGTGAAATCGGAAACCGGCTCGGTCGCGGTCTGGGATCGCGTATTCATTGCGGACCTGACGCCTCCTGCCGATCGCAAAAGCGGACTGAAAGACTCTCAGCCCGGACCGAGAGTGACCGTGGCCCGGGAGGCGCTCGCCGTTCCCGACGTCAAAAACAACCGCATTCAACTCACCCTGCGCGACTATGAGTTTCACGAGCCGCCCTACCATTCCACCGCGCCCACTTCCAGCACCGCCCTCCATCCGGAGCCCCAGCAGCAGCAGCGCGCCAAAGAGGTGAGCCAGATGCTCACCCGGGAGTTGCGGGCATACATCCGCGTCACCCCGAAAGCGACGCAGGAAGGCACCGACGCGCGCATCGAGCTGAATCGGCGCTTTGCCCTTCCCGTGGCCTGCCTGATGCTCGCCATGGTGGGAATCCCGCTCGGAACGTCCTCGCGAAAGGGTGGCCGTTCCGCGGGTTATGTGTGGGCCATCTTCCTCGCGTTCTTCTGTTACTACCTCGCCTATATCACGCTGACCGGGCTCGCGCGCTCTCATTCCATGCCGGTGGAGCTGGCGTCGTGGCTGCCGAACGCCGCCTTCGGGCTCGCCGGCATCGTGATGATCGCCCGCATGGAAACGCCCGGCGATCGCGATCTGCTTGGCAACCTTCGCCAGGCCGCCGCCCGCTGGTTTGCGGCAATGACGAACAAAGTACGTTCGCGCCGGGCCACATCCAAACGGGAATCGGTGGGCGCGGGCGGGATGAAGTTCGTGGTGTTCCGGATCCTCGACGTCTACGTGCTGTCGAACTTCCTCTTCTACTTCGTGGTCTGGCTGGCCTGCTTCATCACGATGACGCAGGTTTTTACCTTCTTCGATCTGCTCGGCGATATCGTCAAGAACAACATTCCGATGTCGCACGTGATCCGGTACCACCTGTTTCTCACGCCGGAACTGATCTACGATACTCTGCCCATCTCCGTGCTCCTGTCGGTCCTCGTCACTTTCGGGGTCATGACCAAGAACAACGAAGTGACGGCGTTCAAGGCGTGCGGAATCGGCGTCCGCCGCCTCGGCCTGCCCGTGCTGCTGAGCAGCTGCGCGCTCGCCGCGCTGTTGTTCGCGTTCGACTACTCGTATATTCCGCAGGCGAACCAGATTCAGGACGCGATCCTGAACGAGATCAAAGGCCGCCCGGGTCAGACCTATCTGCACCCCGAACGCCGCTGGATCATTCACGATCACCGGATCTTCTACGTCAAATACTTCGATCCGTCGGAGAAAGTGATGGTCCAGCCCTACGTCTTCGAGCTGGACCCGAAGACTTTCCATCTGGTCCGCGAGATCAGCGCCAACCGCGCGCGCTGGCAGCAGAACATCAACGCCTGGGTCTGGGAACAGGGCCGTGCCATCGACATTTGCGGCGTCGACGAATGCAAAGTCCAGGAATTCACCGCGACCGCATTTCCCGAAGTCCTCGAAACGCCCGACGACTTTCTCAAGGAAGTGAAACTGGACAAGCAGATGAACTACTCGGAGCTTGCCCGTTACATGAAAGACCTGCAGGAGAGCGGTTTCGACACGGTGAAACTGCACGTCCAGTACTACAAGAAGTTCGCCGTGCCTGTGTTTGCGCTCATCATGGCCCTGATCTCGGTTCCGTTCGGATTCCTGGTCGGAAACCGGGGCGCCATGACGGGCGTGGGCGTCGGCATAGGGGTCGCGATGGTCTATCTTGCGGCCGGCCTGCTGTTCGACCAGTTTGGCAACGTCAATCTGCTGCCGGCGGTGGTGGCGGCGTGGGCGCCCGATACTTTGTTCTCGATCGCGGGCGTCTATCTGATGTTAAGGATGCGGAGTTGAAGCCAGCTATAATGGCCGCAGAGGCGTCTCCTCGATCCATGCTCGATATCAAGAAGAAACTGCAGGAAGAAATTACCGCGCTCGAATACGAGTTGCGCAACGAGCTGCCGAGGGAGATTCTGAAGGCCCGCGCCCACGGGGACCTGAGCGAAAATGCCGAGTATCATGCGGCTAAAGAGCGGCAGGGCTTTGTCAACGCGCGCCTCGGCCAGTTGCAGAAGCGCCTGGCCGATTTCTCGATGATCGATATGACGAAGATCCCGCACGACCGTGTGGGTCTGGGATCGCGTGTCGTGGTTCTCGACGTGAAGAAAGACGAGCAGATCACCTACTATCTCGTCACCAGCGAGGAGGCGGACGCGCCCAACGGAAAGATCTCCACCAGTTCGCCCATCGGCAAGTCGCTGCTGGGCAAGGAAGTGGGCGATGTGGTGAAGATGCAGGCTCCCGGCGGCACAAAAGATCTGGAGATACTGGAACTGCTGACCGTCCACGAGCTTGAGAAGACATAGAAGGAATGACAGTCACGCGCGGCATCGGCCTGTTCTTCGGCCGGATCATCAACGCCATTGTGGGAGCCCTGGCACTGTCGCGAGTGCATCCGAACGTTCTCACGTTCATCGGACTGCTGATCAACATCTGGGCGGCGTTTCTGTTTGCCGCGGGTAAGTTCGTTCCGGGCGGCGCGGTTGTGATCGGCGCGGGCCTGTTCGATATGGTGGATGGCCGCGTGGCCCGCGAAACGAATCGCGTCACGCGCTTCGGCGGCTTCTTCGATTCGGTGCTCGACCGTTATTCCGATCTCGGAGTCCTTGTCGGGCTGCTGGTCTACTATGCGTCGATCAACCGGTTCTTTTACGTGGTCCTGACCGCGATCGTGATGACCGGAACGGTGATGGTCAGCTACACGCGGGCCCGGGCGGAGAATACCATCCCGAAATGCAAGGTGGGCTTTCTGGAGCGGCCGGAGCGGGTGGTGCTGATCATCATCGGCGCGCTGTTCAACCGCATGGCGCAGGTGCTGTGGGTGATTGCGATTCTGTCGAACATCACGGTGATCCACCGGATGATTTACACCTGGCAGGAAGCGAAGCGTCTCGAGACGGAAGCACTTCAGCAAATCGGCACGTTACACTGAATTCACACCCCATGATTCAGCAGTCGATCCCCGAGGGGCTCACCTTCGACGATGTACTTCTTTTACCCGCCCGCAGCGCGCTCGTCCCCGCCGAGGCGGACACACGAACCAGATTAACCCGGAAAATTCCGCTGAACGTGCCCATCGTCAGCGCCGCGATGGATACCGTGACCGAGTCGCATCTCGCCATCGCGCTCGCGCAGCAGGGCGGGATCGGGTTCATCCACCGCAACATGTCGATCGAGCGGCAGGCCGAGGAGGTCGACCGGGTCAAGCGCAGTGAGAGCGGGATGATTGTCGACCCGATCACGATCGCGCCCGACAAGAAGATCTCCGACGCGCTCGCGCTCATGGAGCGCTATCGCATCTCGGGCGTTCCAGTGACGCGCGACGGCAAACTGGTCGGCATTCTGACCAACCGCGACCTGCGCTTCGAGTCGCGCTTCGATCTGCCGATTTCGGACGTGATGACGAAGGAGAATCTGATCACGGTTCCCGTCGGCACCACGCTCGACGAAGCCGAAGAGATCCTGCACCGCCATCGCGTGGAGAAGCTCCTCGTGGTGGACGATCAGTACTTTCTGAAGGGCCTGATCACGGTCAAGGACATTCAGAAGAAGCTCAAATACCCGAACTCCGCCAAAGACGAGCAGGGGCGCCTGCGCGCCGGCGCGGCGGTGGGCGCGACGGGCGACTTTCTGGAGCGGGCGCAGGAACTGGTCCGGCGGAAGGTGGACGTGCTCGCCATCGATACGGCTCATGCGCACAGCCAGCGCGTGATCGACGCCGTGAGAGCGGTGAAGAATGCATTGCCGGACGTGCAGCTCATCGTGGGCAACGTGGGCACTTACGAAGGCGCGCGCGAACTGATCGGGCTCGGCGTGGATGGCATCAAGGTCGGCATCGGACCGGGTTCGATCTGCACCACGCGCATTGTCTCCGGCGCCGGCGTGCCGCAGCTCACCGCGATCGCCGAGTGCAGCCGGGCGGCGCGGGAGGGGAACGTTCCGCTGATCGCCGATGGCGGCATCAAGTTCTCGGGCGACGTGACCAAAGCGATCGCGGCGGGCGCCGATTGCGTGATGATCGGCAGTCTGCTGGCCGGCACCGACGAGAGTCCGGGAGAAACGATCCTCTATCAGGGGCGGACGTTCAAGAGTTATCGCGGCATGGGATCGCTGGGCGCCATGGCGTCCGGCAGTACGGACCGGTACGCGCTCGACCCGTTGCAGAAGCTGGTTCCGGAGGGCATTGAAGGCCGCGTGGCGTCGAAGGGGCCTCTGGCCGACCTGATTTATCAGCTTACGGGCGGCCTGAAAGCCGGCATGGGATATTGCGGCTGCCGCACGATCCAGCAGATGCATGAGCAGGCGCAGTTCATCCGGGTTTCATCCGCCGGACTGCGCGAGAGCCACGTGCACGACGTCATCATCACCAAAGAAGCCCCGAATTACCGCATCGAATAGGCTGCCGCGTATGGCGGACACCGCTCTTACCGGATCGCTCTGGACTCTCTGGATGTACGACGTGTGCGAGGAGATCGACCTCGACGCGCTGCGGGCGATTCTCGGAACGGAGGCGCGCCGCGATCCGGATTTTCGCCGCCCGTCTCCCGAATATGTCCGTTTCGAGCGCCCGCCGGTGGTGCAGCAACTGGAGCCGATCCAATTGCCGGGCGGGAGCCTGTTGCAGGGAGAGCTGAATTACTACGAATACGGCGTGGTGAGCATCAAGCTGGAGCTGCCCTTCGCGTCCGGCTGGCCGGAACTCACCGATCTTTCCAGCCGGTGGATGACTACCGCCGAACCGGAAGCGGAAGCTCTGCGGGCCGTTCGCCGGTGCCTCGACCGGGCACATCCGGCGCTGCTCAAGCCCCACGAAGACTGGCTGAGCGAAGACTACTACATCGTTCACCTGAAGGAGTGCAGTCCGCCTTCGACGGCGGCCGAATTGATCGCGGGACACGGCGGCGAGATCGCGAGAATCGTCCGCGGCGAGCAGGCGGAACTCTCGAAGGGGGAGATCGAGGAAATTCTCGGTTCCAGATTGTCGTATTATCCGGACGACCTGCTGGTGGTCGGATGGACGGCGGCCTTCATTCACGACACCGCGGAGGACGCGGCTCCGACCATTCGGCTGCTGGAATACGCCAATACGCAGTTGCTGGAGTTCCGGTATTACGACGCCGTTCTGAGCCGGTTACTCCAGGATGTTTACCGCTCGCTCGGGAAGAAGGGCGGCTTTCCGGCGCGCTGGCGTCTGGCTTCTCAGGCCGATCATTTGAACCGGATTCGCCTGGATATCCGGGAGCTGACCGAGCGGGTGGATACGTCGATCAAGTTCCTGAGCGATATGTTTTCAGCCCGCCTGTACCGCCTGGCGGCGGCCAAGGTGGGCGTGGGCGATTATCGCCGGCTGGTGGACGGCAAGCTGCATACGGCCGGCGAACTCTACGAGTTCATGATGGACCGGTTTCACCAGAGCCGGGCTTTTTTCCTGGAGGTGCTGGTGGTGATCATCCTCACGATCGAACTGGTGTTCCTGTTCCGGGGCAAGAGTTAGCCCTCGGCTTCAGACTCTTCTGGCCAGCCCAGACCCGGCAGAGCCCGCTTCCAGGGAAATGGAATCGGCGGCAGCGCCGTTGCCTCGCGCGTTACGGCGGCCATCGCGGAAGCGGAGCACCGCGCGCTTCACGGCCCGGTCGCGGTCGTCAATCTCAAGGCCGCCATGCCTGTCGTGGACCTCTCTGAGTTGCCGGGCATCATCGAGCGACACCGCGCCAACCGGTATGCGCCTCAGTTCGGTGCGGTAGAAATTCGTGGCCAATGCAAACAGCCAGGTTGAGAACGCGGCATCGCGGCGGCCGCCCTCGAATTTTTACGCGAGCAGGAAAGAAACGACAGGGAACGTGTGCGTGCTCAAATCAAGATCGGCGGCCTGGTGACTTGCGGGGTCGGAATTGGAGCGATGGTCTTCCTCGCGGCGCTCATCCGGGAAGCGCCGATCTACCTGAGCGGATCGATTCCGCTCCTGATCGGCGCGGGGTTGCTGGCCTGGTCCTATATACCGGCTCTGCGCGACTAGCAGAGTGCAGCCATCAGGAGGCCGCGCGCGGTCGAACTGAGCGGCTCGGCCGAGACGCGCACCTCGGAGAGCTTCACGGGCAGTTCGTGGGCCTGGAGGGCCGCCTTGAAACGCTCGAAGAATCCTTCGGGCATGACGGTTCCGCCCGCCAGGACCAGGGGAATCGGCTGCGTCAGCCGGGGCAGCCGGGGCGCGGCCGAGATGCTTTCCTTCAAGGTGACTACCAGGTTTTCGATGACCTGGTCGTAGTAAACCGTCAGCGCGTTATTCACGCGGCTGCCGTTCATGCCGTTCAAACGGAATCCCTGTTCCTTTTGCAGGCGCAGACGCGTGGATACGTCGCCGGTCACCAGCGCCGACTGGGAGTCGATGAAGTCGCCCGCTCTGGGGACACTGAAGCTGATGACGGGCACCGACATGATGGCCAGGCACACGTTGCACAAACCGCTGCCGCAGGAAATGCCGATCCCGCTGAAATTGGACGCGGTCATTTCCCCGAAAACGACGGCCAGACCCTCCTCGATCGGAGTGGGCTGATAGCCCAGTTCCGTGAGAAGCTGGCGAATCGACTCCTGATGGTGGCGGATGCCGCCTTCATTGCCGGAGACCGGCGCCGGAATGCTGAAGAATACCTTCTGGCCGGGTGCTCCGGCTTTGCCGAGCAACTTCGCGATCAGGCTCCGGACCACGTCGAGAGCGTGCGGTTCCTGCGGATTGAGGATGCCCTCCTTCATGGGCCTTCGGGTCTCCGCGTGAAAGACTTCGGCCAGTTTCTCGGCGTCGTCTCCCGAAACCACGATTTCATTCCGGGTGACCTGGTGCAACACGTTCTCGCGCTGTAAAAGGCTTTCCGCGAGCCGGGAGTAAGGCAGCGTGAAAAACGCATTCAGCTGCGCCTCGTAGACGTATTTCTTGCCTGCCGCCCGCGCCGCCACGATCCGGCTCGTACCGACATCCAGTCCTATGGGGTTGGTGTAGACATCTTCCGGGCTGCTCATAATGTTTTATCGTCTCCTGAACTTACTGGAAAGCCAACTTACTCGAAAGCTACTCAAACGGATACATCCAGTCGCGGCACTTCTCTTCGGACAGGCGCCGGTGCCTGTCCAGTTCCTTTCGGTCCAGGGGCGGTATCCTGGTATCGAAGCTTCTCCAGCACACTGCCAGTAACATGGCTCCGGCAATAGTCAGCATCATCACAGCAGCCGCCTACCGATAGGTGCCGTTCGCCCGCTGCGGTATCGCCATGATCTTGTTGTCGCTTTCCTCTTCCTCATCGTCCGCTTTTTCCTGCGGGACGCAGAGGGCGGCGGCTTCCGTGAGGCGCTGCAGTTCCTGCTGTTTGCTTTTTTGCCACTCGCGAAACTCTTTGTGCCAGTGTTCCACTTCATCCTGGCTTGACTTGATGCGCGCTTTGAACTGGCTGGTGATCTTTTCGAGTTCCGCGATTTCGAGCCGGTTCTGTTCCGTCTGGGCAGCCTCGAACTGGTTCACTTTCTCCAGATAAGACTCTTCGTATTCCTTGAGGGCGCGCTGGCGGGTGACAACGTCGCTGAGGACCTCCCCGACATCGACTCCGGCGGCTTCGAGCGCCATCAGGAGCGCCTTTCGCTTCATCCCGGGAGCCATTCCCGCCAGGTGTGTGCTGTTCCCCATCTCCCCGACTTTCTGGATTCCGTAGGTGAGTTTCGGGGGTTTCACGACCGCCGACTGGTAGATCTGTTCGAATGGCGGCGGAGTTGGGGGAGTGGCGGGTTTGCGGCTGTAAGGGGCCGGCCGGTCCGAAGCGACCTGCACCGGGCCCAGTATCCGCTTGACGTGTTCGTTGTGTTCCGTTGAGCGGCCGGTCCCGTTGCCGTTCTTTTCCGATCCGCTCAACCGGATCTCCGCTTCGTCCTGTTTTCCGAACCAGCTGTTGAACATAATGCGCTCCACTTCTTCAGGGAGAGCTTTACCTGGCCATCCAGCCTGGAATATCCCTCGCCAACCAGATGGTTCTTCCGGGACGGGATTTTTCTCAGATGTTTTTGCGCTATTTTTCGCAACGCGGTTTTCGCGTCCGGCTGAACCGCGTATCCGGAGAGCGATATACTGTGTTTTCCCGAAGTTTTCAGGAGGATTAATGATCGAACTCCGCGTCAATGGAGTCGCCCGCAAATTCGAAGGCGACCCCGAAATGCCGCTTCTCTGGTACCTGCGCGACGAACTGGCCCTCACCGGCACCAAGTTCGGCTGCGGCATGGGACTGTGCGGGGCCTGCACCATTCACGTGAACGGCACGGCCGTGCGCGGCTGCGTGACCTCGCTGCAGAACGCCGCGGGCAAGGAGATCACGACCATCGAAGGTCTGAGCAAGACCCACCTACATCCGCTCCAGACGGCCTGGAAGGAATTGAATGTCCCGCAGTGCGGTTATTGCCAGAGCGGGCAGATCATGCAGGCGGCCTCGCTGCTCAAGCAGAAACCAAAACCGACCGATCAGGATATCGACGCAGCCATGGCGGGGAATATCTGCCGCTGCGGCACCTATCAGCGCATCCGCGCGGCGATCAAAACAGCAGCCGGGGTAAAAGCATGAGAGTCGAAAGCATGAGAACCCAAATCGACGTCGTCAGCCGGCGTGGTTTTCTCGGAACCGTCTTCTCCGCCGGAGCACTGGTGCTGGGCGCGCAACTGCTGCCGGCCGGCGCGCAGGCCGCGGAAGTCAATCCCGGGGACAAGACCTGGCAACCATCCGTCTATCTGGGAGTGCAGCCGGATGGCACGGCGATCATAGTGGCGCATCGCTCCGAAATGGGAACCGGCATCCGCACCGCGCTGCCGATGGTGGCCGCCGATGAACTCGATGTGGAATGGAGCAAAGTGCGCGTCGAGCAGGCGCTGGGCGACAAGAAGTACGGCTCGCAGGATACCGACGGCTCGAATTCCATCCGCAGCTTCTACGACCCGCTGAGGATTGCGGGCGCCACGGCGCGCGCCATGCTGATCGGCGCGGCGGCGGCGAAGTGGGGCGTGCCGGCGGCGGATTGCAAAGCGGTCAACGGCGTGGTCACGCACGCGGGCGGCAACCGGAAGGCCACCTATGGCGAACTGACGGCGCTAGCGGCGCAGCAGCCGGTGCCGAAGCCGGAGACGCTGAAGTTCAAATCGCCGTCGGAGTACCGGTATATCGGGAAGGGCGTTCCCATTGTGGATCTGGACGCGCTGGTGTCCGGACACGGTATTTTTGGCATCGATGCGAAGATGCCCGGGATGGTGTATGCCTCGATCGAGCATCCTCCGACAATCGGCGGCCAGCTCAAATCCGTGGAAGACGCGGACGCGCTCAAGGTTCGCGGCGTCAAACAGACCGTTCAGATCGATAAATACAAAGGAACGTACGGATTCCAGCCGCTGGGGGGCGTCGCGGTCATCGCGGACAGCACCTGGGCCGCCATGCAGGGCCGCAAGAAGCTGAAGATCGACTGGGACCTGGGGGCGAACGCCAACTACGATTCCGATTCCTTCAAGGCGCAGTTGATCGAGACATCGCGCAAGCCGTGCAAGGTGGTTCGCAATATCGGCGACGTGGATAAGGCGTTCGCGGGCGCCGCGAACATTCACGAAGCGGAGTATTACTGCCCGATGCTGGCGCACGCGCCGATGGAGCCTCCGGCGGCAGTGGCCGAGTTCAAAGACGGCAAGGTTGAGATCTGGACCGCGACCCAGAATCCGCAGGCGGTGCAGGATACGGTGGCGCAGGTCCTGGGTATCAAACCCGAGGATGTCGCCTGCCACGTCACGCTGCTGGGTGGAGCGTTCGGACGGAAATCGAAGCCGGATTACGCGGCGGAAGCGGCGGTGCTTTCGAAGAAGGTCGGCAAGCCGGTCAAGGTGACCTGGACCCGCGAAGACGATGTGAAGTTCGATTTCTACCATTCGGTGGCCGCGATGTACATGAAGGCCGCGACGGACGCGAAAGGCAAACCCACGGCGTGGCTGCAGCGCAGCGTTTTCCCGCCGATCGGCTCGACCTTCGATTCGAGCACCGTGTATGGCGACGGCGAAATGAGCCTGGGGTGGAACGATCTGCCGTTCGATATTCCGAACCATCGCGCGGAAAACGGTCCGGCGACGGCGCATGTGCGGATCGGGTGGATGCGCAGCGTGGCGAATGTCTATCATGCGTTCGCGGAGCAAACGTTCCTCGATGAATTGGCCGCGGCGGCGAAGCGCGACCGCGTGGAGTATTTCCTCGAAGTGCTGGGGCCGGCGCGGATTGTGGATCTGGGTCCGGGCGCAGCGGAAACCGCCGCGAAATTCCCTCTGGATACGGCCCGCGTGCGGCGCGTGCTGGAGACGGTGGCCGATAAATCGGGCTGGGCTTCGAAGAAGTCCGGTAACGGGCGCGGCTACGGGATCGCGGTACACCGCAGCTTCCTCACATATGTTGCGGCGGTAGTGGAAGTGGAGGTTGACGCGCAGGGCAAGGTCACGATTCCGCGGGTGGATATCGCTCTCGATACCGGGAAAGTGATTCATCCGGACCGCGTGCGCGCGCAGTTCGAAGGCGCGGCGGTGTTTGGCACGAGCATCGCCATGATGGGCGAGATTACGGCGAAGGACGGGCGCATCCAGCAATCGAATTACAACAATTACCCGGTGGCGCGCATGCCTGAAGCGCCGAGGGAAACGCACGTTCACCTGGTGCAATCGGACGCAGCGCCCGCAGGCGTGGGCGAACCCGGGGTTCCGGTGATGTCGCCCGCGATCTGCAATGCGATCTTCGCGGCGACGGGGAAACGGATTCGGGAATTGCCGATTCGGAAACAAAAGCTGGTCTGAGAGTTCAACCCATGCGCGCCTGGCTCCGATGTGCGGTGGCGATCCTGTTACTGGGTTCGGCTGTCCCCGGAGCGCAGGCCGCCGGTCCGGCGTTCGATGTCAAGGCCGCTACGGACGCATACCTCGCGAAAGTTCCGGCGGCGAAACGGGCTCAATCGGACGCGTACTTCGAGGGCGGATACTGGCTGATCCTCTGGGACTTCGTGTGGACGGCGGGCATTTCGTATCTGCTGCTGTTCACCCGCTGGAGCGCGCGGATGCGTTCGCTGGCGGAACGAATTACGCGTTTCCGCTGGCTCCAGACGTTCGTTTACTGGACGCAATACCTCGTCGTTACGACGGCGCTGACCTTTCCCTGGGTGGTCTATGAGAGCTTCTACCGCGAGCATGAGTACGGGCTTGCGACCCAGACTTTCGGGCCATGGTTGGGGGACCAGATGAAATCGTTCGGGCTCACGCTCGTGCTGGGAGGGCTTGCAGTTATGGCCCTTTTCGCAATCGTGCGCAGTTTGCCGCGCACGTGGCATGTCTGGGGCGTGCTGGCTTCCATGGTTTTCCTGATCCTGGGAAGCCTGATTGCGCCGGTGTTCATCATGCCTCTGTTCAACAAGTACACGCCGTTGACGGATGCTTCGATTCGCGACCCGATTCTGAGTCTGGCGCGGGCCAACGGCATTCCGGCGACCGATGTCTATGAGGTGGACGCGTCGCGGCAAAGCACACGCATCAGCGCCAATGTTTCGGGCTTGTTCGGAACCGAGCGCATTTCATTGAACGACAATTTGTTGAACCGGTGTACTCCGGCGGAGATTATGTCGGTGGTCGGCCATGAGATGGGCCACTATGTTCTGAACCATGTATATAAGGACTTGCTGGTCAGCCTGGTTGTTATGACGATCCTGTTTGCGGGTTTGCGGAGTACGCTGGCGCGGTCGCTCGGGCGGTGGGGATCGCGATGGGAGATCCGCGGCGTTTCGGATGTGGCCGTGCTGCCTCTTGCAGTGCTGATCGTGTCGGTCTTCGGTCTTCTGTATACTCCGATCGGCAACACGGTGACGCGCACGGCCGAGCAGGAGGCGGATATGTATGAGCTGAATGCGGTACGGCAACCGGATGCTTTCGCCGAAGTGGCGCTGAAGCTGGGGGATTACCGGAAGCTGAGTCCGGGGCCGGTGGAGGAATGGATCTTCTTCGACCATCCGTCGGGGCGTACGCGGATTGAGTCGGCGATGCGGTGGAAGGCCTGGAGCGTACATTAGCCGTCAGTCCGGAAGCATCTCCACATTGAAGCGGCCGTCCTGCAGCCGGATTCGGGCGCGGCAGGAGCTGGGCGGCAGGCCTGCGGGCGGCATGGCGAGCCGGCTCAGAGGGGGCAGGAGCGCGTCGGGAGCGTGCTGAAACTCCACCACCGCCTCGACCGCGCGTTCCGGGCCCGCTTGATTGCGGATCCGATGGGCCATCTCCCGGCATGCCAGCTCGTAAGCGAAGATTTCATCGAGGTATTCGATGGCGAACTCGCCCGCAGCGCGCTTGCGGGCCAGCGTTGTGGCGAAAGCCGCTTCTTCGCCCGTGAGCTGATAGTTGGCGGGACGCCACTGCTCCCAGAGTTCGTCCAATAACTGGCGAAGCACAGGTTCCAGCAGAACGCACGTCATGGGGAAGGTTTCGGCAATCGTCTCGAACCGGTTGCCCCGGGACAGGCTGCAGCTGACTGACATTCCGGGCTGGCGAACGACGGCAAGGAGACGCTCGCGTTCGCGCGCGGTGAGGTCGAAGGGCTCCAGCACACTGGCGTCGCCCCGGCGCAACATCCCGGCCGTGCGCGGCGCGAGGGTCAGATCAACCAGAGCTTGCTGAAAGGCTTTGAGGGACATAGTTTTGCGCCTTTTGCGCCTTTTGGACAATAGACCGCGCGCGCTCGATCTGGTCGAAGACCCCGTTTTCGCCCAACCGTCCAAAGGAGGATTCGTGGAACTCAAACGTGACGCCGCGCAGGTTCATGGCGCGCGGGACGGTATGTTCCAGTAACTCCCAGACTCCTTCGAGCACAGGCCCTGTGTGGGAATCGGTGTGAAAGCCCATCATCGGTACGCCGCCGGCGATGTGGATCTCCGTGACCTGGGCCAGATCCAGATTGTTCAGGTAAGCGGCAGCGCTGAAGCGGTGGTTGAGGGCGTTCGTGTACAGATTATGAAGATCGAGCAGCACGCCGCAGCCTGACCGGCGGCAGAGCTGGTTCAGGAAGTCCTCTTCAGAGAACTCCTGATCCGGATACGAGAAGTAGTAAACATTGTTCTCCAGGAGGAAGGGGCAGCACTCGCGTTCCGCGAAGACACGCAGACGAGGGATCAGCAGATCGAGCACTTCCCGGTCGTAAGGCGCCGGCAGCGGAATGGCCGCATTCACTTCGTGTCCGGTTCCGATGCGCGTAAAGGACAGATGGTCGCTGATCCAGGGTGAGTTCAGGCGCTCAGCCCAGGCCATCAGGTTGCGAGCGTAGGGCTCATCGAAGAAATCCGCGCTGCAGATGGAGAGGCCGATCCCGTGCAAGACCACGGGGCGCACGCGCGCCACGTCTTCCAGCAGCGCCGCGGCCTGGGGAAGCATTTCGAAACGCCGCGGGGAGCCCACGCCATGGTCGATCCAGCCGCGATCGGGGATGAATGCCAGGTAGTCCACGCGGTCGAGGGCGCGCTCGACAAATCGATACATGCTGGGGTTGAAGAGAGCTCCAATCCCGGCGCGACCGGGTTCGCCCGCCACCGCGGCCTAACCCTCCAACTGCACGTTCACAACTTCCTGGAAGCGGTCGCGAATGTTGATGTCAAGGCCCGATTTGCAGCCGCCGCAAGCTCTGAGGCCGGCGGCAGTGAGGACCGACTTATTGGTGGTGACGTTCTGTATCAGGGTACCCAGCTGGCTGGCGCTGATTTTGCCATCCACCAGGATTTCGGCGTGCGGATTGCCGGTTACACTCTTTTTGGCCACGCGGACTTCAAATGTCATAACTCTCCTCTGATGTCAAATTCCCGCGCTTAACCCTCAGCGCATGATTAGCATACACTGAATCGGTTTTGCTGACAACGCTTTCCCGGATAAAGAGAGATGAATTCGAGAGAATAGGGAGTTGTTTCACGGAAAGGCGCGCCGGCGGGGACGACGTGGGATCGGCTGCTCCGGGGGGTATTTGCGCACGCGGCGGACCGGCGGCGGCGCAAGCTAAGCTGAATGACAGAGGGCTGACGGAATGACTCAGGTTACAGAGGCGATCCACACACACGGCGTTCTCAAATCCGCGGATGGCCTGGTGTTGCGCGAGGACCAGCGTGCGCGCGTAATCGTCGAGCCACTCGATGACGATGCCGATCGAGGGGACCGGTCCGCGGCACTGAAGCGCCTCCGGGCGAGTATCGAGGGGATGAAGTTCTTCTCTCGCGGGCCTTTGCCGTCTCGGGACGAGCTTCATGGTCGCCCTTGACACGAAGGTTCTCATTTACGCCTGCGACAAGGCGGACCCTGAACGACAGCAAATTGCACTCGATCTTGTCTCGGGCCCGGGCGATGGAGTCCTGTTATGGCAAGTAGCGTGTGAATTCGTGGCGGCATCGCGAAAGCTGAAATCGCAGGGCTTCACGAATGTCGACGCGTGGAACCGGCTGGCGGATTATCTCGCTATCTTTCCACTCATCTTGCCTGTCGCCGGAGCGCAGCGGCTGCGCCGCTCGCCGGCGCTCCCCAATATCCCGCAAAATTCAGCCTTAACCGGGAATGTCGAAGATACGTTCGACCGGTCAGTAGATATAGAGCCCTGACCGCTCCCCGTTCGCGATACATTATTGGGATGCTGGAAGACTCGCATAAGCTCTCGCGCCGCGCCGTCGTGACAGGCGCGGGCATCGTTGCCGCTACAGGACTGCTGCCCGGCGCTCCCGCGGGCAAGATCTGGAGCGCCGAGTACACTGCGCGTAAAGGCTCCGTTTCGCTCGCCATGTACCGCAAGCGCGCCAATGCGCCGGCGCCTGGCCAGCCGCCACTCCCCGTTCTGTTCCTTGTACACGGGTCTTCGCTTTCGGCGCGCACGAGTTACGATCTCGCGGTCCCCGGCCGCGAGGAGTACTCGATGATGAACGTTTTCGCGGGCTATGGTTTCGATGTCTGGACCATGGATCACGAGAACTACGGCAAGTCGAGCCGGACGAGCAGCAACTCGGATATCGCAAGCGGCGCTGAAGATTTGAAAGCCGGAATCGATCTCGCGCTGCACGAAACCGGCGCCAGACGGGTTCATCTGTTCGGAGAATCCTCCGGCGGTTTGCGCGCAGGCGCGTACGCGATGGCTCGTCCAGAGACCGTCGACCGCCTGGTGCTGGCCGCGTTCACATATAAGGGCGAAGGCTCTCCCACGCTCGCCAAACGCGCCGAACAACTCGGTTATTACCGCACTCACAATACGCGTCTGCGGGATCGCGCGATGATCCTCGGCATTTATACGCGCGACAAAGCGGGCACCACCGCTCCCGCGGTCGCCGCCGCCGTGGCCGATGCGGAGTTGCAGTTCGGGGACCAGGTACCTACAGGAACCTATCTCGACATGACCGCCAACTTACCCGTGGTGGATCCGGCCAAAGTGCGCAACCCGGTGCTGCTGCTGCGCGGCGAATACGATGGCATTGCGACCGTTGACGATTTAACGGAGTTCTTCAAACGGCTGCCGAGCGGCGACCGCCAGTTCACGATTCTGCCCGGGGCCGCGCACTCGCTGATCGCCAACGTGAACCGGCACCAGACCTGGCACACGGTGCGCGCATTTCTGTCGATGCCCGCCAGCGCCGTTTCGTAAGCGCCATTTCGTAAGTTATGCCGAGGCCGCTTCGGCCAGCGCGGCCGCGCGCGGTAACGCAACGATATTCCAGCAAAGATCCATGGCGCGCCTGGTCCGGTCCGAAGGCAGAATGCCGTCCGCCTGACCCGCGAACTTGGCCTCCAGCGCCTGGTCGCTCATCGGATTGTTTACGCTGCCGACCGCATGCTCGATGTATTTTTCGAGCCGGCGGCCATCCTTGAGCACGATCGCGATGCGCACCTGATCCTCTTTGAGGGAGGGGTCGATTACGGTGGAGACGCGGCCGCGCAGCGCCACAACCACGGGGTCGCGCACGGCCCGGTCGGAGAATTGCCGCTCGCCCGCCGCGCCCTCGACGATGGCCACCGCCGCGGCGTGATAGACACTGAACTTCCCTTCGAGACCCGTCCGCGGCGTCTTCTTGCCTGTGAGTTCCAGCACGAGCGGATGAACGCGCAACTCGATGCTGCGGATTTCGTCCGCGGTGAGATGGTATTGGTCGCGGAGCTGGATGCAACCGTCGATCGTTGGATGAATCACGATCCCGCAGGCGAAAGGTTTGTAAGTGTTCAGCGATACCTGGTAAGTCCGGCCGAGCCCTCCTGTAATCTCCGCATAGTTCCGTTCCGTGCTGAGGACATTGGCCCAGCCGGATTTCGCCTCGATGCCGCGATCCGAGCTGGTGTAATTCTTCGATGCGAGGAATGCCGCGGTCAGCCCGTTCTGCGCCGCGCGCCCGGGATGAAAACTCTTCGTCATGGTGCCGAACATTTCGCGCAGACCGACCGGCTGCGTGGCCGCGAGGCTCAGCGCCCAGACCATCTGCTGCCTGGAGAGCCCCAGCAGTTTCCCCGCTGCCGCCGCCGCGCCGAAAACGCCCGCGGTGCCGGTGATGTGCCAGCCCACGTCGTAATGCGCGGGATAAACGGCGTTGCCGATGCGGCACTCGGTTTCGATCCCCAGCACCATCGCAAGCAGGAAATCGCTGCCCGAAACGGGCCGGTATTCGGACAACGCCAGAATGGCCGAGACAACGGGTCCGGCGGGATGAACGATGGTCCGCAGATGGGTATCGTCGAAATCGAGCACGTGCGAGGCGATGCCGTTGAGGAGCGAGGCGTGGAAAATATCGACGCGCTCTTTTCTGCCGAGCAGCGACGCCTGCGCAGGGCCGAAGAACGGCGCGAGGGCCGAGACGGCGATGTCGACGGCTTCGTTCCGCGATCCGCCAAGGGCGCAGCCAATCCAGTTCAGCAGGGTGCGCGCGGCTTCCCTGCGCACCGGCGCGGGAATATCGGCGAGTTGCGCGGAAACGAGATACTCCGCCAGAATGCGGGTGACGTCCGCGGGCTGAGCAGCGCCGTTCGGCGGCTCCGCGGGCCTCGCGAGCGAGACCGACCCCGCCAGCGCGGAGGCTCCGATAAACTTCCTTCGGTCCATCGCATTCAGCTTATACGAAACAGCCTGCACGCATGTCGCATAAACATGTAGAATCTTGAAGGGCTGAGAGAGAGAAAATGCCATTCAAGCGATATGTTGCGGTTGCGGCGCTGACGTTTTCACTGGCGGCGCAAAATCGAGACACGTTCAAGACGCGGCTCACGGCCACGCCTGCCGACGCGAGAACGCGCGCGGCGCTCGCGGGCTCGGGGAACGTCTCGGCAGTGCTCGAGGGGTCGAAGCTGGCGCTCACCGGATCGTTCGAAGGCCTGCTCGCCCCGGCGACCGCCGCGACTCTGCACGGCGCGGTGGCGGCGGGCGTGCGCGGACCCGCCATCGCGGATCTGACCGTTTCCAAAGCGACGGCCGGGACCGTCACGGGATCGATCGCCCTCACGCCCCAGCAAATCGAGAGCCTGCGCAAGGGCGGGCTCTATGTCCTGATCGATAGCGAGAAGGCCCCGGAAGGTGTTCTCTGGGGCTGGTTATTGCCATAGGAGGCCGCGACCATGCCGGTCACAAGATTGTCTGTTCGAAAACGGAATTCATTTGTCATTTTTGTCATTGCGGGCTGCGGCGCGGCGGCGCTGGCTGTACTGCTGACGGCGCAACAACCTCCCGCCGCCATCCCCACCCCTGCCGGTCCGTACACCGCCGCGCAGGCCGATGCCGGGCGCGCGGCGTACGAGGCCAGTTGCGCGGGATGCCATGGCGCCGATCTCGGCGGACGCAACGACGCATCGCAGCTGGCGGGCAGCCTGTTCATGGGCAGCTGGGGCGGGCGCACCACGAGCGATCTGGTCGGCTTCATGCAGGGGTCGATGCCGCCCGGGAACGCGGGCAGCCTGAGTGAAGCGTCGTATCTCAACATCGCGGCCTTCATTCTGAATTCGAACGGCGCCCGCGCCGGCAACCGGCCGCTGACCGTGGCGACGAACGCCGGCATCCGGTCGATTGCGACGGGACAGGTGCGCGCGCAGGCGGCGGCCGCCGCGCCCCTCGCGCGAGCCGAATCGCCCGTGCCCCCGACGCCGCGCGGGCTGACGGTCGCGGGGGAAGTGAAGAACTACACGCCCGTCACCGACGCCATGCTGCGCAATCCCGATCCGAACGACTGGCTGATGATCCGCCGCGACTACCGCGCCAACAACTACAGCACTCTGAACCAGATCACGGCGCAGAACGTGAAAGATCTGCAGCTGAAGTGGATGTGGGCCATGAACGAAGGCACCAATCAGCCCGCGCCGCTGGTGCACGACGGCGTGATGTTCATCAATAATCCCGGCAATATCGTGCAGGCGCTGGATGCGAGGACGGGCGATCTGATCTGGGAGAATCGCATCGGCAAATCGGCCACGGGCAATTCTCAGCGAGGCATCGCCATTTACGAAGACAAGGTCTATGTGACCACCGGCGATGCCCATATCTTCGCGCTCGATGCGCGTACGGGGAAGGACGTCTGGGATACGGTGATCGGCGATCGGGCGAACGGCAGTTACAGCACCAGCAGCGGGCCGATCGTTATCAAAGGCAAGCTGGTGCAGGGGCTGGGCGGATCCCTGTGCGATCAATACAGAGACGAAAAGTGCTTTATCAGCGCTTACGACGCCCAGACCGGAAAGCTGGCGTGGAAGTTCCATACCATCGCGAAGGCGGACGAGCCGGGCGGCGATACGTGGGGCAAGCTTTCGAGCCTGTTCCGCGCGGGCGGAGATACGTGGATCACGGGCAGCTACGATCCCGATCTGAATCTGACTTACTGGGGCGTGGCGCAGGCGAAGCCGTGGATGCGGGCGAGCCGGCAGTCGGGCAACGGCGCGACGTTGTATGCAAACTCCACGGTGGCGCTGAATGCGGATACGGGGAAACTCGCCTGGTATTATTCGCACGCGCCGGGCGAGACGTTCGATCTCGACGAGGTGTTCGAACGTGTGCTGGTGGACGATAACGGCCAGAAACTCGTCTTCAGCGCGGGCAAGGCCGGAGTTTTGTGGAAGCTCGACCGCGAAACGGGCAAGTATCTGGGGCACAAGGAAACGGTCTTCCAGAATATCTACGATTCCTACGACCCCAAAACGGGCGAGCCGCATTACCGCAACGACGTGGTGGAGCAGCAGGTGGGCGAGTGGGTGCAGAGTTGCCCCACATCGGAAGGCGGCCATAACTGGCATGCGATGAGTTATCACCCGGGGACGAACGAGCTGATTATTCCCGTCACCGAAAGCTGCCAGGAGATGAAGGCGCAGAAGATCGATCTGGTGGAAGGCGGCGGCAGCGCGGGCGGCGCCACGCGGCGATTCTTCCAGGCGCCGGGATCGGGCGGCAATGTGGGCAAGCTGGCGGCTTACGACGTCAGGACGCTGAAGGAACTCTGGCAGGTCCGGCAGAGGGCGCCTTTCATGACGGCCGTGCTCTCGACGGTCGGCGGCGTGGCGTTCGTGGGCGATATGAACCGGATGTTCCGGGCAATCGATGTGAAGACGGGCAAGACGCTCTGGGAGACACGGCTCGGGACTTCGGTGCAGGGCTTTCCGTTGACGTTCAGCGTGGGCGGGAAGCAGTATGTCGCGGTCTCGACGGGGCTGGGCGGAGGAAGCCCGCGCATGGTGCCGACCGTGCTGGCTCCGGAGGTGCATTACCCGTCTTACGGGAATGCGCTGTATGTGTTTGCGCTGCCCGACCGGAAGTAATCGCGGCGGGCGGCGATAGCCCTTGACAGGGCCCCCTATTTCCCTTACACTGTTGGACAAATGGCAAAGTCCGACACCCCGGGCCAGTTTGAGCAACTTGTGCTCACCGCAATTCTGAGCCTTCGCGACGGCGCTTACGGCGTCTCGATTCATGCCAAAGCGGAAGAACTCGCCAGACCCAAATCCGTCTCGCTGGGTGCGGTCTATGTCACGCTGGACCGTCTCGAAGACAAAGGCCTGATCGCGTCCCGTCTCTCGGACCCGACGCCCGAGCGCGGCGGCAGGGCGAAGCGCTGCTACCGTCTGGAGGCCCTGGGAGAACGGGCGTTGCAGGAATCCGCGGTCACCGCGAAACGCATCTGGGATGCGACGGAAGCGATCTGGGGCAATAGAGCATGGGACAAGAAAGCAAAGGTCCGGGGCTGACGAATGCCTTCAAGTCCGCCCGGAACGCTCGAACGTCTCGCGGGAATTCTGATCCCGCCCGCCCGCCGCGAGGATGTGTTGGGCGATCTGCACGAGCGCTATGTAAACCCGGCGCAATACATCGTGGACGTTCTGCGCACCGCGCCGTTTGTGATCGTGAGCAGCGCCCGCCGGGCCAGCGAGCCGCAACTCGTCCTGATGGAAGCGCTGCTCTTCCATGCTTCATTCCTAAGCGCCGCATGGTACATGGACAAGGCGTTTCTGAACGAGCCGCGGGGTCTCGCGCGGCTCGCCGTCCATTCCGCGATCGCCCTCGCGATCACGATGCTGTGCGATGCCTGGGAGTTGGCTCGCAGAAGGTCGCCGTTCCGAAGAGCGACTGCCGGCGTCGCATTCGGACTCGTCGTCGCGGGCCTGTGCGGGGTTGCGGCGCTGTCCCGTGCCGCCGCCCTCCTCGGAACGTTCCTGAGCCTGCTCCTGGTTTCCGCGGTCAGAACCCTGTTCCTGCCCGCATCCGATCTGCCGCCGGGCGCCGGCGCACCCGCAACAATCCACAAGGAAGGAAAATCCATGAATACGAATACCAAACGCATCGTCTTCTTCATCGTGCTGTGCTTTGCCGCCATTGCTCTGGCGACAGTCATCGGACAGAGTTGGGCACAACCGAAAGCAACGTACTCGGCGTTCCTCCGGCACGTCCAGGCCGGTGAAGTCCGGAGCGCCACCGTCGCCGTTTCCGAGCGCTCCGGCACGGACCGCATCGCCTACACCCTGAAGAACGGCAGCAGGATGGAAACGATCGTGCCTTCGGATGACCGTGAAGCGCTCGCCGCACTGCGGGACAGACATGTCGATATCGATATCCGGGATGCCTGGCCGTGGTACAGAATCCTCGGCAAGGCGAGCCCCTTTCTTTTGCTGATGGGCGTGTGGATCTTCGCAATGCATCAGCTGCGCAAGACGCCCCGAGGCCCCGGCCAGCCAAGCCTAAAGCTATGGTAAAATTGACCTTAAATACAAAACATGGCTGACCAGGGCAATCCTCCGCAGGGTCCACCTGCGCCTCCTCAGATACCGTTGCCGGTAGCTGGGGGGGGCGATAACAACGATCGCAATATCAACATCAACATCGAAGACGAGATGAAGAGCTCGTACATGGATTACGCCATGAGCGTAATCGTGGGACGAGCCCTGCCCGACATCCGCGACGGCCTGAAACCCGTCCACCGCCGCATTCTCTTCGGCATGAGCGAGATGGGCCTTGCGCCCAACCGTCCCACCCGGAAATGCGCGAAGATCGTCGGCGAAGTTCTCGGCAAGTTCCACCCGCACGGCGACGCATCGGTTTACGATTCGCTGGTCCGCATGGCGCAGCCGTTCTCAATGCGCTATCCGCTGGTTGACGGGCAGGGAAACTTCGGTTCGGTGGATGGCGATCCGCCGGCGGCGATGCGGTACACCGAAGCGCGCCTCTCGCGCATTGCCACCGCGCTGCTCGAAGACATCGATAAAGAGACCGTCGATTTCCGCCCCAATTACGACGAGAGCGAGTTCGAGCCGGAGGTGCTGCCCACCCGCGTGCCGAACCTGCTCGTGAACGGTTCTTCGGGCATCGCGGTCGGCATGGCGACCAACATCCCGCCGCACAATCTCACCGAGATTATCGACGCCACCGTGCTGCTGATCCGCAATCCGGACACCCCGCTCGAAAAGATCATGGAGATCGTCCAGGGGCCGGACTTTCCGACCGGCGGTTTCATCCTCGGGCGCGGGGGAATTCTGGACGCTTTCCGCACCGGCCGGGGCAGTCTCAAAATCCGAGCGAAGGCCACCATCGAACCCATGGGCAAGGGCGATCGCGAGCAGATTATCGTGACCGAGATTCCCTATCAGGTGAACAAGTCGCGCCTGATCGAGAATTCGGCCGCGCTCGTGAACGAAAAGAAGATCGAAGGCATCTCGGAGATTCGCGACGAGAGCGACCGCGACGGCATGCGCATCGTCTTCGAACTGAAGCGGGGCGAACAGGCCGAGGTGATCCTCAACAACCTGTACAAAAATACGCAGCTGCAGATCAGCTTCGGCATCATCAATCTTTCCATCGTGAACGGCCAGCCGCGCGAGCTGAGCCTGATTTCGACCATCAAATACTTCATCGAACACCGCGTCGATGTGGTTCGCCGCCGCACCGATTTCGAACTGCGCAAAGCCCGCGACCGCGAGCATATCCTGCTCGGGTTCCGCCTCGCGCTCGAAAACATCGATGAAGTGATCCGTCTGATCCGGGCGGCCAAATCGCCGAAGGAAGCGCGCGAATCGCTCGTCGCCGCCTCCACGCAGTTCAAGTTCGACGCCGTGTATCTCAAAGCCGCGGGCGCGGAAGAGCCGCTCCGGCAGCTTTCCGAGAAACAGGCGCAGGCCATCATCGAACTGCAGTTGCAGCGCCTCACCGGCATGGAGCAGGAGAAGATCGCCAACGAACTGGCCGATATCCAGCGGCGCATCGGCGAGTATCTGGAAATCCTCGGCTCCGAAACCGTGCTGCGCGATCTCATCGTCAAGGAACTGAGGGAAGTCCAGGCGGCGCACGGCGACGCACGGCGCACGCGGATTATCGACGATCCCGGCGATATCCGGCTCGAAGATCTGGTCGCGGTGGAAGACATGGCCGTGACCGTCACCCATGGCGGCTACCTGAAGCGCACGGCGGTCGATACCTACCGCAGGCAAACGCGCGGAGGCAAGGGCCGCATCGGCATGGGCACGCGCACGGAGGATTTCGTCGAATACTTCCTGGTCGCCTCGACTCATAACTATCTGCTGATATTCACCAACAAAGGCCGGGTCTACTGGCTCAAGATCTATGAAATCCCCGATGCCACCACCGTCGGCAAGGGCAAACACATTTCGAACCTGATCAACCTGCAGCCGGACGAAACCGTGAAGGCGTTCCTGCCGGTGAGCAAGTTCGGTCCGGACCAGTTCATCGTCATGGTGACGAAGCTGGGCGTGATCAAGAAGTCCGAACTGACGGAGTTCGACAATCCCCTGCAGCGCGGCATCATCGCCATCGGCGTGGATGAGGGCGATGAGTTGATCGCGGCGCGGCTGAGTTCGGGTAAGGATTACATCTTCCTCGGCTCGCATGACGGACAGGCCATCCGGTTCGCGGAAGACAAGGTCCGGCCCATGGGGCGCCCGGCGCGCGGTGTGCGCGGCATGGATCTGGCGGCCGAAGATTTCATTGTCGGGGCCGAAGTGATCGGGGAAGAGGGGCTCATTCTTTCCATCTCCGACAACGGTTACGGCAAGCGGACCCAGCTCGGCGATTACCGGCTGACCAACCGCGGCGTCAAGGGCGTGATCAACATGAAGACCACCCGGAAGACCGGCAAAGTGGTCGCCATTCTCTCGGTGAAGGACGATTCCGAACTGATGATCGTCACCAAGGAAGGCAAGATGATCCGCATCGATTCCGGCGAGATCCGGCAGGCCGGCCGTTCCACTCAGGGCGTGCGGCTGGTGCGCATGGAGGAGAACGACCAGGTCGCGGCGGCTTGCCTCATTCCGGAAGCCGAAGAGAAGGTTGCGGAAGAATACCAGGGGAATCTGACGCTGCAGTAACCGGCGCTTCCGGCGCTTCTGCAGCTTCAGGAGCGTTTATCGTTGACTGAGGCCGCCATCGACGGCAATCACCTGCCCGGTAATGAAGCGCGTGCCGGCGAGGAAGAAGAGAACCGCCTCGGCGATCTCTTCCCCCGTCCCCGCGCGCTTCGCGGGCGTGGCGGCGATGAACCGCTCGATTCGCTCGTCCGTGTCCCCGAACGGAATCACGCCTGGCGCCACGCTGTTCACCGCAATCTTTGGCGCCCAGGCTTTCGCCAGCGCCCGCGTCAGCATGACAACGCCCGCCTTCGATGCGCAATAATGCGCATGGTCCGCCCATGGCCGCAGGGCGCCCAGCGAACTGATGTTCACGATATGCCCACCGGCTTCGCTCGATGGGTCCGCAAGCATGATTCGCGCCGCCGCCTGGCAGCAGAAGAACACCGATTTCAGATTCACCGAGTGAATGAAATCCCAATCGGCTTCCTCAATCTCCAGAGGATCGATGCGGGTGAAGCGCGCCGCGTTGTTCACCAAACCGTCGAGACGTCCGAAGCGTTCGCCGACCTGCGCGAACATAGCCCGGATTTCGGCAACGCTTTCCAGATTCGCGCGCAGAATCGGGGCGTCGCCGCACTCTTCCGCGGTAGCCCGCGCCGCGCGCTCCGAGCCGTTGTAATGAATCAGCACGCGCGCGCCTTCCTCCGCCAGCCGCAGCGCGATCGACCGCCCGATCCGTTTCGCCGCCCCCGTAACCAGAATGACCTGGTCTTTCACACCGCTCATGATGCCAGCCTCGGCTCCGCCTGAATTTCCTCTTCCAACTCCGCCGGCACTGTCTGCCGCGCCGGTTCCGGCAACCGCCCGGTCCAGTTCGCCCACGTCCAGAAGATCGCCGTCGTGGAAGTGATCGCCCCGGCCCACGCGCCAATCGTCCGCGGACTATATGCAATCGGCGCCGCGCCCGTCGCCATCATGGAAAGCATCATGGTCGACCATTGCAGAGATTCCAGCGTAGCGAACACGCGCCCGCGGTACCGGTCCTCCACATGATGCAGCAGTTGCGAGAAGTTCAGCACCGAACTCACCGCAATCGCCGCGCGCGAAATCAGAATGAAGACACACGCGAGCGCAAGCGTCGGCATCTGGCTGAACAGCACGTACGCGCCGCCGTGCACGATGTACGCGATCGCGATCGTGCGCTTATACTGCACGAAATCGATGCGCTTGCCCAGCCAGTAAGCGATCGCCCCGCCAATCATCAGCCCCAGCCCCGCAAATCCCCAGATGATGCCGATTCCGAGCGGCCCCGCGTTGAACACCTTTTCGCCGAACAGGCTGAAGAGAATCTGCGCCGCGCCGCCACCGCTCGCCCAGCCCACGCTCAGCATCGCGATCCCGAACACCAGCGGCGTCGCCCGCATGTACGCAATGCCCGCGCGATATTGCGCGAGTCCGCTCTCCCGGTGTTTCCGCTCCACCTGCGCCGGCCGGAATCCGCCCGCGCGCCGCAGCCGCGAAATGCACAGCGCCGAGATCGCGAACGAAAGCGCATTGAAGCCGAACGCCACCGCGAAACCATAGTGCGCCCCCACCGCGCCCAGAAACGCGCCGATCGTCAGACTCGCCCACGACGTGGTCTGCGTCATCGTGTTCGCGGTGTGCAGTTCCTCCGGCGTCGCGATATTCGGCAGCATCGCGTTGCGCCCGGCCGTGAAGAACGGCGATGCAAACATCAGCGCCGCGCTCAGCAGATACAGCACGAGCGGGCTCGTCCGGTGAATGCAGGCGATGAAGCCCAGCGCAATCGCCGCCCGCGTTGCGTCGCTCGCAATCATCACGCGCTTGCGGTCCAGCCGGTCGAGCAGCACTCCCGCTATCGGGCCCGCCGCCAGCATCGGCACGGCCCGCGAGAGAAACACGCCCGTCACCACCAGCCCCGGATTCACATGCTGCATCGCGAGACTCATCACCGCGATGTTGTTGAAGTGGTCCCCCACCTCGCTCACAACCTGCCCGAACCACGTGAACCGGTAATTGCGGTTCGTCCGGAGCAGGCTGGTGAAAGCGCTCAAACCACCGCTTCCTCGCGCACCGTCACGTGCCGCATGAAATCGAAGTCGATCTCGTAACCGAATCCGGGTTCGTCGCGCACCGCGATCGTGCCGGACGGGGTGATCTCCACCGCGGGCGCGATAATATCGCGCTTCCAGTAACGGCTGCTCGCCGAGACGTCTCCCGGCAGCGTGAAGTTCGCGAGCGTCGCCAGCGCGATGTTGTGCGCCCGGCCAATGCCGGCCTCCAGCATTCCCCCGCACCACACCGGAATGCCCGCGGCTTCGCACGTATCGTGCACCCTTTTCGCCTCCGCGAAGCCACCCACGCGCCCGAGCTTGATGTTCACGATCCCGCAGGCCTTCATCGCGATCGCCTGTTTCGCATGGTGCGCCGAACGGATGCACTCGTCGAGACAGATGGGCGTCTGCAACTTCGGCTGCAGCGCGGCGTGGTCGATGATGTCGTCATGCGCCAGCGGCTGCTCGATCATCATCAGGTAGAAATCGTCCAGTTCCCGCAACCGCCCCGCGTCGCCCAGTGTGTAAGCGGAGTTCGCGTCCGCCATCAGTTTCGCCGCCGGGAAATGCTCGCGCACGCGCCGGATCGCGTCAATATCCCAGCCCGGCTTGATCTTCATCTTGATGCGCTGGTAGCCCGCCGCCAGTTCCTGCTCGATCTTCCCGATCAGCTGCTCCACCGAATCCTGAATGCCGATCGAGACGCCGCACGGAATCTCCCGCCGTGCCCCGCCGCCAATTTCTTTCCACAAAGGATTCCCATGGCGCCGGGCCTGCAAATCCCACACCGCCGCTTCCACACCGCCGCGCGCCATGTTGTGTCCGCGGATGTGCCGGGTCAGCGTGTCCACCTCAGCGGCATTCTCGATCTCGCGGCCAAGCAGGCGCGGCGCCACGTAATCCCGCGCAATCAGCCATGCCGAGGCCGTCCACTCTTCGTTGTAAAACGGATGCTCGCCGGCCGTGATCTCGCCCCAGCCCGAAAGCCCTTCGGAGACCACCTCCACGATCGCGATCTCGAGCTCGTACGTGCGGCTGAAGC
>VFSW01002093.1_pt1 | contig 30267 bp, 28 predicted proteins | sample 5358111 | NCBI WGS metagenome assembly VFSW01 (sample SAMN11554181, study PRJNA540505) | mine drainage metagenome | isolation source: sediment from site ElyBrook_90M | place: USA: Ely Copper Mine, Vershire, VT | collected 2017 | reverse complement strand
AACTTTGGACATTATGAACATTAGTATAACTCGTTTTTTACTCCTTACCTTATCTTTGGCTATAGTGAGTTGTAGTAGTGCTACAGATGACTTGGATCCTACCAAAAACTGGTCGGCTTCTAAAATTTATACCGAAGCTAAAGCACAAATGCTTGATGGTAACTACGAACAAGCAGCCAAACTTTACGAATCGCTGCAAACTCGTTACCCCTACGGTATTTATTCACAGCAAGCAGAACTTGAGCAAATTTACTCTTATTACAAGCAAGGGGAAAAAGCCTCCGCCATCAGCGAGGCTGATCGCTTCATTAAGGCCCATCCCAGTCATCCGGGAGTGGATTATGCCTACTATATGAAAGGACTGGCTAACTTTGATGATGACTTAGGTCTTTTTGGAGTGTACTCCCAATCAGATCTGGCTCAACGCGATAGCAAACCCTATCGTGATGCATTTGAAACCTTTAAGGAGTTAGTAACCCGATTTCCGAAGAGTAAATACACGCCCGATGCCGTTGTTCGCATGCGTTATATCGTCAACGCCCTAGCGAAGGGTGATGTCATTACGGCCAGGTATTATTATAAGCGTCAAGCCTACCTCGCTGCCGTAGATCGAGCTAAGGAAGTACTTAGTCAATACCCTAAAAGCCCACAGGTGGAAGAAGCCATCTATATTATGGCAAAAAGTTATCAAGCCATGCACTTAACAAAACTCTCAGAGGATGCCTTCAGAGTATTAAATCGCGACTTCCCGAATAGTCGCTTTTTAAAAAACAAACCGTCTATCAACACCCCCTGGTGGAAAAAAATTCTTTAAGGAATAAGACTTATTTATTCTTTGATGACTGAGCGGCAGGATTAACTGATTGGGAATCATTTTGTGAGGGAGGAGGCACGTAACGATAAAAAGTTTCTCCTTGTCGAACCATGCCTAAATCTGTTCGGGCGTGTTCCTCCAAGGCATCGGTGCCTTTTTTTAGATCCCTCACTTCAGCAGTTAAAGCATCATTACGTGTTTTTTGTTGCACATTAGCGTCTCGTTGCTGACTGATCTGCTGATTTAAATTACGAATTCTCAGCCACCCCCCTTTACCAATAAAAAGGGAATAGCTGAGCATAGTGATTAATAGTAATAAAACAAATGAGACTATCTTACTAGGATCCCTCATTACATCCCTGACCGTAATTTACAGTTGATAAAAAGTATCTTTGCCCAAATAACGTGCAACAGACCCTAATTCGTCTTCAATTCTCAGTAACTGATTATATTTAGCCAACCGGTCTGAACGGGAGAGTGAACCCGTTTTAATTTGTCCCGCATTGGTTGCCACAGCAATATCAGCTATAACAGTATCCTCGGTTTCACCGGAACGATGAGATATCACGTTGGTATAACCCGCACGCTTTGCCATTTCAATGGCGGCAAAGGTTTCTGTTAAGGTACCAATTTGATTAATCTTAATTAAGATAGAGTTAGCAATCTTGCGCTGAATACCCTCTTTAAGAATCTTAGCGTTAGTGACAAAGATATCATCGCCCACTAACTGTACCTGTTTTCCTAATCGAGCAGTCAGCTCCTCCCAGCCACTCCAGTCAGCCTCCGACATAGCATCTTCTATGGTGATTAAGGGATACTTATTGACCCAATGAGTCAGATAATCAATCAGCTCCCCTGAACTCAAGCTGCGGTTTTCAGCATGTAAATGATAAAGTCCATCCTTGTAAAACTCAGAACTAGCGCAATCTAAACCAATAGCAATATCCTCTCCAGGGCGATAGCCTGCTTTCTCAATAGCACGCATAATAAGTATCAAACCGGCTTCGTTACTTTGCAGTCGTGGAGCAAACCCACCCTCATCACCCACAGTGGTGGACATCCCATCTTCATCAATCAATTTCTTAAGATGATGAAATACTTCAGCACCATAACGTAGAGCCTCCTTAAAACTGTCAGCCCCCACAGGAAGTATCATAAACTCCTGCATATCAAGACCATTATTAGCGTGTGCCCCACCATTAATAACATTCATCATGGGCACCGGCAATTCAATCGCATTAGCGCCCCCCAGATAACGGTAGAGTGGTAAACCAGTTTCCTCAGCAGCAGCTTTTGCTGTGGCGAGAGACACGGCTAAGATGGCATTGGCCCCTAAGCGTGCTTTATTTTCGGTGCCATCTAATTCAATCATGGTTTGATCAATATAACCTTGTTCACTGACATCCAGACCTACAAGAGCTTCATATATTTCAGTATTCACATGATGAACTGCTTTTTCCACACCTTTACCCAAGTAGCGTTTACTATCCCCATCACGCAGTTCAATCGCTTCACGACTTCCTGTGGAAGCTCCTGAGGGAACCGCAGCTCGACCTAGTGCGCCATCCTCAGTGACCACCTCGGCTTCCACAGTAGGGTTACCACGAGAATCAAGAATTTCACGGGCGTATACTTCAACAATAGAACTCATAATAGGGTTTCCTAATCAATCATTGAATTTCAATCAAACCTTGTTTTTTAACAATCATATCAATTTCAAGCAAAGTCTCTAATAACTCTCTCATCTGACCCAAGGGCCAGGCATTGGGTCCATCTGATAAAGCTTGCTGTGGACGAGGATGGGTTTCCATAAAAATACCAGCAATTCCGGCCGCCATCGCCGCACGGGCTAAAACCGGGACAAACTCCCTTTGGCCGCCACTTGCTGATCCCAAACCACCAGGTAGCTGGACGGAGTGAGTGGCATCAAAAACCACTGGGCAACCTGTCTCTCTCATGATGGATAAAGAACGCATATCCGATACCAAGTTATTGTAACCGAAGGATACCCCCCGCTCACAAACCAAAATATTATCCATACCACTGGCTTTTTTGGCTTTATCCACCACGTTTTTCATATCATGGGGAGCCAAAAACTGCCCTTTTTTAATATTAACAGGCCTACCAGAGAGTGCTACCGCCTCAATAAAATCCGTTTGCCGACATAAAAAAGCTGGCGTCTGTAAAACATCCACCACCGCGGCCACTTCGTTCACATCCTCTCTTTCGTGAACATCCGTTAATACAGGAATTGATAACTGTTTTTTCACCTCAGCGAGAATAGCTAAGCCTTGATCTTGTCCAGGACCACGAAAAGAACTTCCTGAGCTGCGATTAGCTTTATCATAGGAGGCTTTAAAAATAAAAGGAATCTCCAGTTCTTGCGTTATTTCTTTTAATTGTCCTGCAATCTCAAACACCAACTCACGGGACTCTATAACACAAGGTCCCGCGATCAAAAAGAAGGGCTGATTAATACCGGCTTCAAAGTGACACAGTTTCATGATTGCTCCCCAGGTAACAGGCTTTTCTTATGCTGCGCTAATGCTGCTTGGATAAAAGCACTAAACAGAGGATGTCCCGCGCGGGGCGTTGAAGTGAACTCAGGATGAAACTGGCACGCCACAAACCAAGGGTGAGAGGGCAACTCAATCATCTCGCATAATCCCTCATTACTGGATTTTCCTGAAATCTTCAGTCCTGCCGCCGTCAATTGAGGCAAATAAAAATCATTCACTTCATAACGATGACGATGACGCTCAGTAATCAGCTCCTGTTGATAAATCGCTCTGGCCAGAGAGTCTTCTTCTAAAATACAACTCTGCCCACCAAGACGCATGGTGCCGCCCAAATTAGAACTACTGGTCCGCTTTTCAACGCTCCCCTTAGCATTAACAAACTCTGTGATTAAGGCAATCACTGGGTGAGGCGTTGTGGGCTCAAATTCGGTACTATGAGCCGCAGTTAAATTCGCACAATGACGGGCGAACTCGACAACAGCCAATTGCATCCCCAGACATATTCCCAAATAAGGAACGGCGAATTCGCGAGCAAAGCGGATAGCTTTTATCTTTCCTTCCACACCACGCTTACCAAAGCCGCCAGGAACTAAAATGGCATCCATTCCTTTTAGACAATCCACGCCATCACTTTCCAAGCGCTCTGAGTCCACATAATGAATATTAATTTTCGCTCTCTGATGGATCCCCGCATGAATCAAAGCCTCAGATAAAGACTTATACGATTCTATTAAATCGACGTATTTGCCAACAATGGCAATACTGACCTCATACAAAGGATGCTCGATGGCATCCACTAATTTTGACCATTGTGACAAATCTGCTGGGGGTGCTTTCATTGCTAGCTTAGTTAACACAATCTCATCTAAATGCTGGGCGTGTAAACCACTGGGTATTTTATAAATACTATCCACATCAGGAGCAGAAATCACAGCGTCCACATGCACATTAGTAAACAATGCAATTTTACGACGTTCATCGTTAGGTAATGGCCGGTCAGCACGACAAATGAGTACATCGGGCTGTATCCCAATTTCACGCAACTCTTTTACAGAATGCTGAGTAGGCTTGGTTTTAATCTCTCCCGCAGAGGGCAAGTAAGGCAACAGCGTCAAATGAATAAAACAGGTGGCATCACGGGGTAACTCAACGGCCATCTGACGAATGGCTTCTAGAAAGGGCAAAGATTCGATATCGCCCACCGTTCCACCAATCTCAACAATGGCGATGTCGGCATCACTCGATCCTTGATTAATGCAATTCTTTATTTCATCAGTAATATGCGGAATAACTTGAACTGTCCCACCCAGATAATCACCGCGGCGTTCTTTTTTAATGACACTTTCGTAGATTTGCCCAGTGGTGAAATTATTTTTTTTAGTCATTTTGGCACTAATAAAGCGCTCATAATGGCCTAAATCTAAGTCCGTCTCTGCTCCATCATCGGTAACAAATACTTCCCCGTGCTGAAATGGACTCATGGTGCCTGGGTCTACATTGATGTAGGGGTCAAGCTTGAGCATAGTGATACGGATGCCTCTGGATTCCAGGATAGCACCCAGTGACGCGGCTGCGATGCCTTTTCCAAGGGAGGAAACAACACCGCCGGTGACGAAAATATACTTAGTCATGGAATTAGATAAATGTAAGACGAGTGATTATATCGTTTAATAGCATTTACCTCAAACATTACCGACAATGCTTTAAGCAAAACGAGCAGAGATCTAGCCCCCGCCCGCACTGACAGTCATCACTTATTAAAGGCTCCTGCTTGTTTATGCTGCGTAATTCTATCCTCATCCCAACCCAGAATCTCCTTAAGAATTTCATCAGTATGCTCCCCTAATAAAGGAGAGCGTTTGATGGGTACCTTGTTATCGGACAATTTAATGGGCATCCCCACATTAAACCATTTCCCGCGTTGTGGATGATCTAACTCAACATACATTTGTCGTAACTTAACATGATCATCTTGCGCTAAATCCTCGGTACTCATAATCGGACCACAGGGTACGTCGATATTATTAAGAATGGCCATAAACTCTCGTTTGGTGTACTGGCTAGCATAATCAGTAATCAGTTGCCACATGATGTTTTGGTGACGCCTTCTCTCTTGAATAGTTCTAAAGCGAGGGTCTTGTACAAGCGTGTCACCACCTATTTTTTTAGCTAGGTTTTCCCACACAGCCTCTTGAACCACAACATAAATATAATCATTGGGACCCCCAGGCTTACATTGAATGGCATTACCCAGTTGCCCTCCGCCTGAATCATTACCACTGCGCGGAGCAGCAGAGCGGTTTGCAGTATCTACAGAGTATTCCGGCAGGATACCGTGACTGAGTCGCTGATGATCTCTGAACTTAACACGACATAAATTCATAACAGAATCCATCATGGCAACTTCCACATATTGTCCTTTGCCTGTTGTGTGTCTGGCTTGCAAGGCAGCCAAAATCCCAATAGCCAAATGCAACCCTGTACCTGAATCACCGATTTGAGCGCCAGTGACCAAAGGTGGACCATCATCAAAACCTGTGGTACTCATAGATCCACCCATGGCTTGCGCAACATTCTCATAGGCTTTGAATTCAGAGTAAGGCCCTGCTGACCCAAAACCTTTTATAGAAGCCATAATAATCCTGGGATTGATGTTATGCACTGTTTCCCATGTAAAACCAAAACGATCTAAGACGCCGGGCCCAAAATTCTCCATCAGTACATCACATTGTTTTAATAACTCAACAAATACCTCTTTACCAGAGGGGTTTTTCATATTAACCGTGATAGACCGTTTATTACAATTCAGCATAGTAAAGTACAAGCTATCTGCATCAGGGATATCTCGCAACTGCCCACGTGTAATGTCTCCTGTAGGCGGTTCAAACTTAATGACATCCGCTCCAAGCCAAGCCAGTAGTTGTGACGACGTTGGGCCCGCCTGAACATGGGTCATATCAAGAATACGAATACCGGATAAAGCGTTTTCCATAAATCCCTCTTTGAAAAATAATGTTTTAATCTCACCTTACCTTTTTGTCGCTTTCACGGAAAAATGTCAAGTACATATGTCAATTCTTTCGCATTAATTCAGACAAATTCTGCCAAGTTTGGGTAATATTGGGGGGGTAAATTCGATAATGAGTAATAATTAATAGTGTTTACTTAAGTCATAGTTAAAACATTCTATGACGCTACAGATTAACTGACAAAAGACTCAACTCCAAACCACGAGAAACTCCTGACTTTGGCCACGGGGCGGTTCAGTACAAGTTAATAATGTATTAAAAACCCGATGTTAACATTTAATTCCCAACAAATTATGGCAAATGGGTATATTAAAAAATATTATGCATAGAAAACATAAGTTGCTTATAGTGATATTAAATTCTTAGGATAAATCATGAAAATTTGTATTATCGGTGGTGGTGGAGCTATCGGTGGCTTTTTAGCTGTTCAATTAGCCCGATCTGGCAATGAAGTTACGGTAGTAGCTCGGGGCAAAACACTCTCAGCTATATTAGAAAAAGGGTTGACTCTGATCAGCGAGGAACACCCGGAGGGCATTCAAGGCCCTGTTCGAGCGGTGGAAAATTTCAGTGAAGTGGGCGTGGTAGATTTAATTATTCTGGCGATCAAAGCCCATCAACTAATTCCCATTGTGAATCAAATAAATCAAATAGTGGGACCAGAAACGGTCATTATCCCCATGCAAAACGGTATCCCATTCTGGTATTTTCAACGTCAAGACGGTCCCTATCAAAATCATATAATAGAGACCGTTGATCCACAGGGCCTGATCATGAAAACCCTAAATCCCAATCAAATCATTGGCTGCGTTGTCTATCCTGCTGCCATGAGTGTTTCACCGGGGGTGATTAAACATGTGGAAGGAGTGCGCTTCCCCTTAGGTGAACTCGATGGTGCCATGACGGAACGAATCCAAAAAATCTCTGCTGTCATGACTGCGGCAGGTTTCAAATCCCCCATACTCGAGGATATTCGTTCAGAAATATGGCTGAAATTGTGGGGAAATTTAACTTTCAATCCGATCAGCGCCTTGACTCACGGTACTCTATTAGAAATTTGCCAACATCCCAAAACAAGAGAGTTGGCAAAGGAAATGATGACCGAAGCTCAAAACATTGCCCATCAATTAGATGTTACCTTCCGCGTCAGTATTGAAAAACGCATTGATGGGGCGGAAAAAGTGGGCCGACATAAAACGTCCATGCTGCAAGATGTGGAAGCCGGGAGGGAACTCGAAGTCGACGCGCTATTGGGCTCAGTCATTGAACTCGGTAAACTTGTCAATGTTCCCACTGCGCGACTAGAGACCGTTTACGCACTGACCACCCTTCTCATGGAATGCATCCAGGATGCCAGAACAGGGATTTCTCTCACGAGACCTGGTAATCAACACTGAGACTTGGGGTCAAAGATACAAATAGTTTGCAATCAAAAAAAATGGAATGTTACAATAAAAATTGTAACCAATAATTAATTTTAAACATCACTACAGACTCAGTAATAATACTATTTGAGACTGCGGTCAAAACAAAAAAATATGCGCCACGCAACTCTACGTCAACTTAAAATTTTTGAAACCGTGGCGAGGCGACTCTCTTATTCTCGAGCAGCTGAAGAATTGAGTTTATCTCAGCCAGCCGTTTCCACTCAGATCAAACAACTTGAAAACCACGTTGGCATTCCCTTGCTTGAGCAATTGGGTAAGAAAGTCTATTTAACCCAAGCCGGGGAAGCCATGCTAAAACACTCCCGCCTCATTATTAATCAATTTCGCGATGCGGAAGCGGCCATGGATATGTTTAAAGGTAATTCCAGTGGAACGTTGAATGTTGGGGTCAATAGCGCTGCGGACTATTTCTTCCCCCATATTCTGGCGGAATTCAAAACGCTCACTGCCACCAAACAGGTGGAGTTAACCATTGCTAACCGTGCTAGTTTAATTGAAAAATTAAGTGAAAATGAGATAGATTTAGTCATTATGTGCACCCCGCCAACTGAATTCGAAGTGATATTGGAAAAGTTTGCACCTCACCCTTACGTGATTGTAGCAAGACCTGATCACCCCTTGGCTAATCAGAAAGAGATTCCCATTAAACGGCTTCTCGAGGAACCATTCATTACTCGTGAAATGGGCTCCGATACCAGAGAAGCCATCATTGAAAAATTCAAAGACAATTCAAAAGATCTGAATATTACCTTAGCCGTTCAAAGTACCGAGTCAATTAAACAAGCTGTGCGCTCAGGCATGGGTATTGCCTTTATCTCAGCGTTTAATATTAATTTAGAAATCGCTCTCAAACACTTAACCATATTAGATGTCAAAGATTTTCCTGCCATGCGTTATTGGTATTTGGTCTATCGAAAAGAAAAATTGTTGCCGCCCATTACACAAGAGTTTATAAATTTTGTACATCTGAAAGGCAAAAATTTAGTGCGTGACTTCACACCTTTGAGGAATCAATTGTCTTAAACCTTCTTCGGCGTAAACAGGCAGCCTTCACAACGACAAAGATCTTGTTATCGGAGAATATGATTCAGGCGCTCAATCTCCAGTATTAAAGCGCTATGATCAAGATCTGCAAAACCATTTTCTACCATGGTTGCAAACAAATCGCGCGTCTTATTTAGTAAAGGTAAATCAACATGGACTTCCTGCGCGACAGACAAGGCTGTATTTAAATCTTTCAGCTGCGTTGAAGCATGGGCTCCAGGAATAAAAGAGCGCTCAATCATACGTTGTCCATGAAGTTCCAAGATGCGACTTTCCGCAAAACCTCCGCGTATAGCTTCTCGCACCGCTCTAGGATTAGCCCCAGTTTGGGCCATAAGAGTCATGGCCTCGGCAACTGCCGCAATAGAAATCCCCACAATCATTTGATTCGCTAATTTAGCCAAGGCTCCTGCCCCAGCCTCACCAATGTAGGTTGCTCTACCTAAAACAGTAAAAATAGCCAAGGCTTGATCAAAAGCTGACCTATCGCCCCCAGCCATAATGGCCAAAGTACCCTGCTCTGCACCCACCACTCCCCCTGACACCGGAGCATCTAAAACCAAGGCTCCCTGATCATGACACCTGGCAGCATGCTGTTTTGCATTCTGCGGAGGAATAGAGCTCATATCAATAAATATTTTCTTTGCGTTGAGTGCTTGCAATATCCCTTTTTCTAAAACTTCACTCACCGCATGGGCATGACTTAACATAGTCATAATGACATCTGCTTGCGTGCTCGCCACATAAGGAGAGTCACACCATAAGGCTCCAGCATCGATTAAGGGTTGGCATTTCTCCGGCGTACGGTTCCAGACGAACAGCTGATAACCATGATCAAGTAACCTCATGCCCATGGGGGTTCCCATAAGACCAGTCCCAATTAGTGCACATTTAAGTTTCATAACATCTGTGTTAATGATCGTCCATAATCGATAAAGAAACGCTTCACCCTTGACGAGTGAAGCGCAGTATTACTTGTTCACTTTTTGACTAAACGGGTTCAGCCAGAAATAACCAAGTAGAGATAACTGAATCTGGGTTAAGAGACATGGACTCAATACCCTCCGCCATTAACCATTGGGCAAGGTCTGGATGATCTGAGGGCCCTTGGCCGCAAATTCCTACATACTTATTAGCACGACGGCAAGCACTGATAGCAAGGTGCAGCATCGCTTTAACGGCAGGGTCGCGCTCATCAAAGGCATGGGCCACCAACCCTGAATCACGATCCACAGCGAGGGTCATTTGCGTTAAATCATTAGAACCAATGGAAAATCCATCGAAACGCTCTAAGAATTGATCAGCCAGAATGGCATTGGCTGGAATCTCGCACATCATCACAATGCGTAAGCCATTGTCACCTCTTTTTAAACCGAGTTCGCTTAATAAGGCCAGAGTGCGGTCAGCTTCAGATAAACTTCTGACGAAGGGTACCATAATCTCAACGTTGGTAAAACCCATCACATCTCGGACATGCTTAAGGGCTTGACACTCCAGTTCAAAACATTCTTTAAAGGAAGAAGAAATATAACGAGCCGCCCCCCTAAAACCTAACATAGGGTTTTCTTCATGGGGTTCATACTGCTTACCACCAATTAAATTAGTATATTCATTGGATTTAAAATCAGACAAACGTACAATAACTTTTTTGGGCCAAAAAGCCGCCGCTAAAGTTGAAATACCCTCTGTTAACTTCTCCCGGTAAAAATGCACAGGGTTTGTGTAACCCCTCGATTTTTCTTCCACCTCATCTTTTAACTCGGCTGGTAGATTGGGGTAATCAAGACAAGCGCGGGGATGCACTCCAATCATGGCACTGATAATAAATTCTAAACGCGCCAAACCTACCCCATCATTGGGTAAACGTTGAAAAGCAAATGCCAATTGCGGATTCCCGACATTCATGGTGATTTTAACTGGAATGGAAGGCATACTATCCAAGGTGACAGAGTTCACTTTGAAATCAAGTATACCTTTATAAATCTGCCCCGTTTCTCCCTCTGCGCAAGAGACCGTTACTTGCTCAATATGTTTCAGAACCTCAGTAGCATTTTCACAACCCACCACCGCAGGGATACCTAATTCACGGGCAATAATCGCAGCATGACAGGTTCTCCCTCCACGATTAGTGACAATCGCGGAGGCACGTTTCATAATAGGTTCCCAGTTAGGATCCGTCATATCGGTGACCAATACGTCGCCAGGCAGAACCTGGTCCATTTCACTAACATCAAAAATAATCTTAACTTTACCAGCACCGATTTTTTGACCAATAGCGCGGCCTGTAACCAGTACTTCGCCTTGCTGTTGTAATTGATAACGCTCTAGCGTATCAGCATTATTACGAGAGGCTACAGTTTCTGGTCGAGCTTGAAGAATATATAACTTCCCATCAACACCGTCTTTGGCCCACTCCACATCCATAGGACGTTGATAATGCTTCTCAATGATCATGGCATATCGGGCTAATTCCTCAAGTTCGTCGTTATTTAAGCAAAAACGCTGACGATCTTTTTCCTCCGTTTCTACCGTGGCCACTGTTTTTCCAGCAGTTTTATCGGCGCTGTAAATCATTTTTGTGGACTTAGAGCCTAAGTTACGCATCAGTACAGCAGGTTTGTTGTGGTTTAAAGCTATTTTACTTACATAGTACTCATCGGGATTTACTGCTCCCTGAACCACACTCTCACCCAAACCCCAACTTGCGGTAATTAAAACCACTTGCTCAAAACCTGACTCAGTATCCATGGTGAACAGTACGCCACTCGCCCCCATATCACTTCTTGCCATTCTTTGAATACCCGCTGACAAGGCAACTTCAGCATGAGAAAACCCTTGGTGGACCCGATAAGAGATAGCGCGATCGTTATACAGCGAAGCAAACACATGCTTGACGGCTTCAATAACGTTCTCTAATCCTGAAATATTAAGAAATGTCTCTTGTTGTCCCGCAAAGGAAGCGTCTGGTAAGTCCTCTGCCGTGGCGGAAGAGCGCACTGCTACAGAGGGATTGGCTTCACTGCCCACAGCCAGATTTTGATAGGCATGAGCAATCTCATCTAATAATCTTTTAGGTAAAGGGGCATCTAGAACCCATTGGCGGATTTGTTTACCCGCTTGAGCCAGTGCATTCACATCATCCACATTTAAACTGCTTAGAACATCCTGAATCCTTTTTTCCAACTCGCCTTCCTTCAGAAAATCCCGAAAGGCCAGTGCGGTGGTGGCAAAGCCACCGGGAACTCGAACCCCAGCATGACTTAACTGGCTAATCATCTCACCTAGAGAAGCATTCTTTCCTCCCACTGAGTCAACATCAGTCATACGTAATGCTTCAAACCAACGAATATATTCCCCAGACATAGTTTTCCCCTAACCACCACAAAAACTTCTATTATAAAATATTCATGAAATAATAGGTTACACAAATAAAGAGATTTTCCTATGCCCAAAAGAAGTGTTTTTTACGTCTCCGATCGAACCGGTATCACCGCAGAAATGTTGGGACAGAGTTTAATCACTCAATTTGAATCCGTTTCTTTTAAGAGACGGACTCTGCCTTTTATCGCCTCCAAGGAAAAGGCTGAAGAGGCGGTCCAAATTATTAACCAAGCCGGACTTGAAGATGGCAACCAAGCTATTGTGTTTAGTACCTTAATCAATGATGACCTACGTCAGATAGTTCGTCTCTCACAGGCCTTAGTCTTTGATTTTTTTGAAATTTTCATCTCCCCCTTAGAAAATGCTCTGGGTCTTGCCTCGTCCCATGCCATTGGTCGCTCCCATGGCACTGGCGATTCAAAGACTTACACTCAACGAATTGAAGCCATTAATTTCACCATGGCCCATGATGATGGGGTTAGTGCTAGGGGGCTCAATGAAGCGGAAATTATTTTAGTGGGGGTATCACGTTGTGGTAAAACCCCTACTAGTCTCTATCTAGCCATGCAATTTGGCATTAAAGCGGCTAATTACCCGATTATTCCAGAAGATCTTCACCGACAAAAACTGCCTGATGCGTTAAATAGCTTCAAGAATAAGCTATGGGGACTATCTATCAAAGCTGTACGATTACACCAGATTCGTTCTGAGAGACGACCGGATAGTGAATACGCCTCACTCGCAAACTGTCGCTATGAAATTCAAGCTGCGGAAGCACTGATGAGAGGACAAGGTATCCCCTTTTTAGACTCAACAAATATGTCTATCGAAGAACTATCTACTACAATTTTGCATCAAACTGGCTTATCGAGAAACCTGTATTGACGTGACAGAATTGACAGTTAACTGACCACTCATATTTCTATCTCAACTTGGACCTACTTATCATGCGTAAAAATGCGTTTAACATACTCTTAGTGGTTACTTTATTTGGTTTCTATCAACCCACCTATGCTTTCTGGCTATTAGGTTTTTCTGATGCCAAAACGCTTAATCCAGGAGGTCTGGGAGTCATTGCCGGAACTGGAGCACAGTTTGCTCGAGTGGGAAACCCACAAAGTAACAGTTTTACAGGGGCCATTCCCCATGCGGGCCTTCGCTATGGGTTAACTGACGACCTAGATATTGGCTATCGCTTGGTACAAGTAGCCCTTCCTTTTACTAGCGTTGGACCTACCTTGGGTAGCGAAGTGGACTTGAAAAAGCGCTTAACTAACCTGAATGACGCTTATCAAGTGGCGTTAGTGGGGGGATTAGCTTATTCCTATTTAGATCTCTCTGGCGTTTCTAAAAGTGCTTATAGTCCAGGGGTAGATTTGGTTCTCAGTCACACTTTAAATCAACAATTCACTTGGTTTACGGAACTGCGGGAAGTCTATACAGCTATTCCCACTGCTGTAGGCAGTACAGGCAGTAACCACTTCAATGCGATCGGTATTGCATCAGGCGGTAAAATAAGATTAACAGACAGTACCAGTTTTGTCCCTGAAATAGGTTATTTTCATTTCAACGGATTACTCAACAACCAAAGTGCCAATGGCAATGCTATTCAAATTGGAGCTATTTTTGCCATTAAGGTTTGGTAAATGGTGATTGCTGTCTTAAGCTTTCAAACATGATAATAGAGCCTGCCACTGCTGCATTCAGCGACTCCACTTGATTGATCATTGGAATATGAAGATGGTTTGAGTAATGTTTTAATAGTTGAGGATCTATACCGCTCCCTTCATTGCCAATCACCAGTGTAAAGGGTTGGGATAAATTCACCTGCTTATAATCTTCACTACTATCTGTAAGTGCTGCGAGCCATACCTCTTGATGAGTCTGTGTAAGAGACTCTAACACCTCCACCTGTTCGTGTATAGACAGCACAAAATGCGCCCCCATGGCAGCGCGTAGCACCTTAGGAGACCAAACGTGGGCGCAACCTTTGGACAACAATATTCTATTAAAGCCACTGGCTGCAGCTGAGCGCAATAAGGTCCCCACATTTCCCGGATCTTGAATATTATCAAGCATCAAACAAAAGCCTCTACTACTATAGGAAGGCCGATAAGAGTGGATATTGATCACTGCCATTAAGCCATCAGGAGAAGACAAGGTACTCAGTTTCTTAAATACCCCAGGAGGAACTTCAATGGCCTGACTAAAATTAGCCTTAACCAAGTCAACGATCTCCTGATTAGCCCCCTTCTCTGCCGAGTAAATCAGGGTGTCCAGTGTCGCACTATGGCTGTGCGAGAGCCCCTCAACCAAATGAATACCTTCAATCACTGCTTGTTGAGTTTGTTGACGGTAGAGATTGTCTTTGGCAAGGCGAACAATATGACGCACCAATGGGTTTTCCGTGGAGGTAATGGTTTTCATATTCGCTCTCGTACAGGACGAAAACTTTTTCGATGATGACAACTGATCCCATGCTCAGCAAGCATCTTAAGATGGTGTTGCGTTGGATAACCCTTATGCTGAGCAAAGCCATAATAGGGATATTGTTGATGTAAATTAAGCATATATTTATCGCGTTCTGTCTTCGCTAGAATAGAAGCGGCGGATATGGCTGACACCCTTGCATCCCCGCCTACTATGGCGTACATCGAGTAATCACAAAGAATAAACTGGTTACCATCAATATAGACACCATCTGGTTGAAGAGACAGATTCAGTAAAGCACGCCGCATGGCCAATAAAGAGGCCTGAAGAATATTTATCTCATCAATTTCCTCCACGCTGGCCTCAGCCACTGCCCAGGAGAGAGCATTCTTCTTAATTAATGGGGACAACTGATCCCTTTTTGCTTGACTGAGTTGCTTAGAATCATTTAAGCCATCAATTGGATGGCGGGGATCCAAAATGACAGCGGCTGCCATCACAGGACCTGCAATGGGCCAACGACCGGCTTCATCAAGACCTGCGATGAGACATACCAAAGGTTCTATTCCCTCTCTCAACCCTATCTTTTTTTTAATTAGCATGTTGATCTAAAACTTGTTTTATCCCCTCCATCATGGCACTTTCCGTATCCAGCTCTAAGGCTTGGCGCATTCTTTGATAGGCCAACATCATCTGCTCGCGTTTGACACTTGGGGACAATAATAAACTGATACTTTGGGTAATATTGGTCACTGTAGCCCCCTCTTGTAGCCACTCATCAATAATGGGTTCATCTAAAATCAAATTAGGTAATGCAACAAAACCTTTTTTCTTTTTACGGCGTACCATCCAGGCGGTCAAAGAGGAGAGTGTATACGTCACAACTTGCGGGCAGTCATACAAAGCCGCTTCTAAGGTAGCGGTCCCTGATGCCACTAAAGCGACTTCTGCAGCGGATAGAGCGCGGTGGGCGTTTTCTTGCAGCATAATTAGAGGTAAATCCTTTATGCTGGAACCCACTTGCTGATAAAACATATCTTTTAGTCTAGTATTAATAAACGGTATCAAAAAAACTAACTGTGGGTGTTCTTGACTGAGCCTTCTTGCTACAGCAATAAATAAATTTGCATGGTACTTAATCTCTGATTGACGACTACCGGGTAATAGTGCGATCACACGTTTTTCTGCGTCTATACCCAGTGATTCTCGGGCTTTTACACGCTGCACCGGATACGGGATCTGATTCACCAAAGGATGGCCAATGTAGGTAGCAGTCACATGTTGCTTAGCAAAATAATCTTTTTCAAATGGGAAGATTACCAACAAGCGGTCCACTGCGCGTTGAATAAGAGGAATCCTTCCCTCTCGCCAGGCCCAGACGGTGGGCGCTACCATCTGAACAGTTTTAATCCCTTTAGCATGTAACTTTTCTTCTACTCCCAAGTTAAAGTCTGGGGCATCGATACCAATAAATAAGTCTGGGGGATTATTAATAAAATAGTGAACTAATTGTCTACGTATAGACAGTAATTCACGAATAGAAAGAATGACTTCCAAGTATCCGCGTACAGATAGCTTCTCCATAGGAAAAAGAGATCGGGCACCTTCAGCCATCATTAAAGGTCCCGCAATACCTTCAAAGTGAATATGTGGATAGTGTTTTTTTAAAGTTTGTATTAATGAAGCACCTAACTGATCACCTGATGCCTCCCCTGCCACTATACCAATCTTTAACATTAGCGCATAATGCCACGAGAGCTAGGTTGCAATAGAAAGTCTAAAAAAGACTCCATTTTTGGATACTCTGCAACCAATTCTTTAATTGCAATTTTGGCGTCTTCCAGTGATAAGGAAGAGCGATAAAGTTTTTTATAAGCTCGTTTTACTGCCATAATCTCTTCTGCACTAAAACCGCGACGTTTCATGCCCTCGCTATTCACCCCATGAGGGGAGGTGGGATTGCCTGCTACCGTCACAAAGGGTGGAACATCTTGCGTAACAACCGCGGAGATCCCTATAAAACTGTGTGCTCCAACACGACAGAACTGATGTACCCCAGAAAAACCGGCTAGAATAGCCCAATCGTCCACATGGACATGACCCGCAAGACTGGCATTATTTGCAAAAGTGGTATGATTCCCCACCTGGCAATCGTGAGCCAGATGAACGTAAGCCATAATCCAGTTATGGTTACCTAATCGAGTTACCCCACCATCATCAATGGTACCGATATTAAACGTACAGAACTCCCTGATAACATTATCATGACCAATTTCTAAGGCCGTGTTTTCCCCGCGATACTTTTTATCTTGAGGTTCCCCACCGAGAGCTGCAAAAGAATAAATCTTATTACGTTGACCAATGATTGTTTTACCAGAAATTTTAACGTGGTCCCCAATAACCGTATCTCGTCCAATAATCACCTGTTCGTCAATAATCGAATAAGCGCCAACTTTAACACCTTCATCAAGTTGAGCATTGGGATGAATAATGGCTGTGGGATGGATCATCATTCTGCGATATTCTTCTCAGTACATAACAGTTCAGCCTCTGAAACTATCTTGTCATCCACCAGTGCTTGTGTTTCATATTTCCACAGGCGTGAAGAGCGTCGTATTAATTTAGCTTTAAGAATTAGTTGATCGCCAGGAAAAACAGGAGCTCTAAAACGGGCCTTATCAATACCAATAAAATAAGTCACCATATTGCCATTGGGTTGCGTCCCCTCTGTTTTATAGCTAAGCAGAGCGGCCGCCTGAGCCATTGCTTCAATAATCAATACTCCTGGCATAACAGGATGACCTGGAAAATGTCCTTGAAAAAAATCCTCATTCATGGTCACATTTTTAACAGCCGTGATAAATTCCCCCTCCTTCAAATCAATTACTTTATCGATGAGCAAAAAAGGGTATCTATGTGGAAGGTACTTCATCACTTCTTTGATATCCATAATAGTCATGTTCACCTCTATTCCTCTTTTTTAAATACTTTCTCTAAAGCTTTGACGCGTTTAACCCAATCGGAGAGATTTCGTAAATGGACTAAAGTCTCCATCCAATTTTTGTGGAGAGTACCCGGCACTCCAGAGGAATACATTCCGGGTTCTGTAATTGATTTTGTCACCATTGTGAAACCCGTTACGGTAACCCCGTCACAAATCTTCAAATGTCCAACAATCCCCACCCCCCCACCAATACGACAATATTTACCTATGGTAGTACTGCCCGACACACCCGTACAACCTGCGATAACAGTATGTGCGCCAATATGACAGTTATGTGCAATTTGGATTTGATTATCTAATTTCACTCCATCTTCAATCACTGTGTTGTCAATGGCCCCACGATCAATGGTGGTATTGGCTCCGATTTCAACATCGTTACCAATGATCACTCTACCAATTTGCGGGATTTTAATCCAACTTCCCTTATCCCAAGCCATACCAAAGCCATCGGATCCGATAACCACTCCCCCATGAACAATAGCCCTCTCGCCCAGTTGGGTAGAGTGATAGAGCGTTACCTTAGGGTACAATTTTGAATTCGCACCAATGATCGAATCTTGACCAATAAAGCATCCTGCCTCAATGACTACTCCCTCACCCAATTTCACTCCAGACTCAATTACCACATTGGGCCCAATGACGATATGTTGCGGCAGCACTACGTCCTGAGAAATCACCGCACTAGGATGCACACAAGTAGAGCGTCTTGCTATAGGAAAAAGTAATTGAGCTACTCGCGCATAAGTGGCATAGGGGTTTTTACTTATCAAACCACTGCAAGAAATACAGGAGAGATCCTCAGGAGACAGTATAACCGCACTGGCCCCTGTACTTTTTAGGGAGTCACGATACAGCGAATTGGATAAGAAAGTAATATCACCTGCCTGAGCCCCAGCAATGGTTCCAATCCCATCAATCAGAACGGAACCATCACCCGATACTTCAGCCTGACACTGCTGAGCAATTTGCGATAAAGAATATGATAACTTTGACTTCAAACACTCTTCCTATTACTTATCAGACAGTGCCTTTAACACTTTGTCAGTCAAATCAATTGTAGGGCTTGCATAAATCACATCAGATAAAATTAAATCGTATTTTTCGGATACGGCAATCTGACGTATCACCTTATTCGCTCTCTCTTGGATACCGGCCAACTCTTCATTACGACGGGTATTAAGATCTTCACGAAACTCTCTTTGTTTACGTTGAAATTCACGGTTTAAATCAGCTAACTCACGTTGCTTAGCATTACGGTCAGACTCAGACATGGTCAAACCATCTCTGTCTAAAGAAGTTTGAAGGTCACGTGCTTGTTTACCTAAACGTTGAAGATCAGCATCACGAGAAGCAAACTCTTGCTCAAGTTTTTTAGTAGCCTTTTGCGCCGGAGCTGCCTCACGGAAAATCCGTTCAATATTAATCCAACCAATTTTGACATTATCAGCATAGACAGCTGAAACAGAGGATAAAAGTGCAACGGCTAAAACTAGTCTTAAGAATTTCATATCAGTACTCTCTTAAAATGTTGAACCTAACTGAAACTGTAATCTTTCAATATTATCATAGGGTTGGGTTTTAAAGGGAAAAGCATAACTAAATTGTAACGGCCCTAATGGGGAATACCAGTTCACCCCAAGCCCGTAAGAATATCGAAATTGGCTGGTTGAAATAGGCTGGTTTTGTCCAAATACATTACCGCCGTCAAGAAAAGTACTTAAACGGAACGAGTGATCGTTAGCAAGTCCTGGAAAGGGGAAATAAATCTCCAAACTACCTGTGGCAAGTTTTGCCCCCCCTAAGTTATAAATATTGCCATAAATATCTTGTGCCTGTGGCCCCAAGCTAAAAGGATAGTAACCACGAACAGAGTTCGGCCCCCCACCAAAAAAGTTTTTAAAGAAAGCCAACGGTTGTCCACCATAACCATTGGCATAACCTAGGTGAGAGGAAGCGGAGAAAGTAATATCTTTTTTAAATGTTGGCGTTAACCACTGATCATCTGCTGTAGCTTTATAGTACTTCAAATCGGCACCCGGCAAACCCACCTCTAAACGATAGCGTTGATTCGCCCCTCGGGTAGGATAGAGGATACTGTCGCGCGTATCCTTCGTAAAACCAATATCACTTTTAATGGTTCTAGCCAAATCGCCAAACTGATTAACAAAGCCTAAATACTGCAGTGGACTGCCCGTATAAACATTGACGTTGGTTGACTCAAATCCAAAACCAAAAGTATAGGCATTGGTTTCACTCAAGGGAACAGTCCAATGTGTATCTGCACCAATAGTATTAGTACTGTATGGGCTTACACCAATCAGCGAGGTGGTATCTAAAGATTGATCATAAATACTATATGATCGTCCTATACCATCCTCCGTCCAATAAGGATTAAAGTAGCTTAATGAAATATTCCTACTCACCAAACCAGTATTTAACGCAAGAGTCAGAGAATTACCTGTACCAAATAAGTTGTTTTGACTGATACTACCACTCAAAATAATCTTTTGTACTTGAGAATAACCAGCACCTAATTGAATGGAACCCGTTTGCTGCTCAACCACAGTGAAGTTCACATCCACCTGATCAGTGGTCCCTGGAACTGGTTTGGTATCCACGGTCACTTCTTTAAAGAAACCCAAGCGATCAATACGTTCTTTTGAGCGATTAATTTTAGCTATAGAATACCAACCGCCTTCCAACTGCCGTACCTCGCGCCTTATCACTTCGTCACGAGTTCTAGCATTGCCATAAATGTTAACGTGGCGCACGTAAACTCGACGACCTGGATCAATAACAAAAGTAAAAGAAGCTGTTTGATTATCTTTATTAATTTGCGGATTAGCATTGATATTAGCAAAAGAATATCCCTCATTGGCCAACCTGTCAGATATCGCCTTAATGGACTCCGTGACATTTTGTCTTGAAAACACTTCACCTTTTTTAAGCTTAATCAGTTTTTCCAATTCCGCCTTCGGTACCACAAAACGCCCTGCCATATTCACATTGGAGACAGTGTAGCGCTTCCCCTCAGAGATAGTAACAGTAATATAGATACCTAATTTATCGGGAGAGATAGCCACCTGAGTGGAGAGAATAGCAAACTCTAGATAACCTCGATCCTCGTAATAACTTTTTAATGACTCCAAATCACCACTGAGTTTTTGCTTAGAATATTGATCGTTTTTGGTATACCAGCTCAGCCAATCATGAGTAGATAATTTAAGCTGTGCTAATAAATCTTTCTCTTTAAAAGCTTTAACACCAATAATATCGATAGACTTAATTTCAGCAGTATCCCCTTCCACAATATTTAAAGAAATCGCTACCCGGTTGCGATCCATGGGAGTTACCGTGGCAATAACTTGAGCTGAATAATGTCCTTTACTCAAATACTGCCGCTTTAATTCTTTTTCCGCTTTATCAAGAAGCGACTTATCGTAAATACGACCTTCCACCAGACCAATGGATTTCAAAGCTTCCTTAAGTTGGTCTTTTGGAAACTCTTTTGAGCCGTTAATTTCAAGTTTCGCAATCGCTGGACGTTCATGGACCTTAACCACTAATACGTCATGATCGTTTTCTAACACCACATCAGAAAAAAACCCCGTACCATATAGAGCCTTCAGCGCCTCAGAGGCCTTTTCATCGGTTACCTTATCGCCCACTTTGACGGGCAGGTAAGTAAAGATAGTTCCCACTTCAATACGTTGCGCACCCTCAACTCTAATATCCTTAATGACAAAGGAGTCTAAAGCAAAAGCAAAGATACTAATAGAGCATAAAAGCAGGACAGAAAGTAGTTGTTTGATCATGAAATCAGGTCAATTAGTAAACAGTCTATGTATGTCGTTATATAAGGCGAAAGCCATGAGTGCAGTGAGTAGTACCAGTCCAATTTTTTGTGTAAAAGCAATAAATGAATCAGGTACTGGACTCCCTTTTAATAATTCCACTACATAATACAACAAATAGCCGCCATCTAATACCGGTATTGGAAGTAAATTCAACGCACCCAGACTGATACTGATTAAAGCAACAAAGGATAAAAAGGGAACAATACCCAATTTCGCTGTCTCTCCAGCAAATCCCGCAATCTGTACAGGCCCTCCTATACTTTTCCAAGAGGCTTTACCAACTAGCATCATGCCAAAAGTTTTAAAGGTTAAAGCAGTTACGTCCCATGTTTTATCGACGGATTTGATAACCGCTTGTCCCAGAGGATACTTAACGTTAATTCTTAATTTATTAATCAACTGAATATCACGCATGGGCATCACCCCGATTCGTCCAATCACCAAACCATCTGGACCCTTAAATGCTTCAGGAATAATCTTGATCTGACGTATTTGCTTAGCGCGCTCTACCTGAACTATCAACTCTTGGTTTGCGTGCGACTGAACAGTCTTCACTAATGCTTGCCAATCTAAAACCGGTTGATTGTTCACTGATATAAATTTATCTCCTTTTTCTAACCCTGCTTTGGCGGCCGGACTATCTGGCAGGATTTGATCAACAACTGCCTCAAGGGGAGGATTCCAAGGCGTAATACCCAGTTCTTTAATTAAGTCTTGTCCTGCTTGCGATAGATCGAAACCAAAGAGATCCAATGTCTTCAACGCAATATGTCCACTGCCATCTTGAACTTGTAAGGTGATTTTCTGTTCACTGAGCGTTTTTTCTACTAACAGAGGTTCAAGATCACTCCAGCTGGCTACTTTTTGAGCATCCACTTCAGTAATCAATTCTCCAGCTTGTAATCCAGCACTATCGGCTACGGTTCCTTTTGCAGGACTATCCACGTAAGGACGCATACCTGTCATGCCCACCATATTAAGAATAGTAAAGAGGAGAATAGCTAAAATAAAGTTAGCTAAAGGCCCTGCGCTAACAATCGCAAATCTTTTAAAGAGTGTTTGGTTGTTAAAAGCACGATGTAACTCATTGTGCGGAACCGGCGCCTCTCGTTCATCGAGCATTTTCACATATCCACCCAAGGGGAGCATAGCAAGGACCAACTCAGTCTTATCGCTACCAAAACGTTTTTGCCAAATGGGTTTACCAAAGCCAATTGAAAAGCGTAAAACTTTCACTCCTGAGAGTTTGGCCACATAAAAATGGCCAAATTCATGAACAGTAATTAATACTAATAGCGTCACTAAAAATGCCGCTAATGTTTCAATCATACCCATTTTCTATACCTTACTTTTCTTAATGATTTGTTGAGTAACTAATCTTGCTTGGTGGTCAGCCGCTAAAACGGCCGCCAGAGACTCCACAGGACCCATTGTCATGTGGTTCAGTACTCTTTCGATGATTTCTGTAATATGGTTAAAGGGTATCTCCCCCTCCAAAAAACTTCCTACTGCCACTTCGTTTGCTGCGTTGAAAATAGCACTGGCAGTTCCACCAGTTTGCACTACCTCATAAGCCAAGCGTATAGCAGGAAAGCGTTCCATATTTACTGCTTCAAACTGTAACGTACCAATTTTAGCCAGATCTAGTATCTCAACTCCCGACTCAATTCTCTCTGGATAAGCCAGGGCGTGGGCGATGGGAGTACGCATATCAGGACACCCTAATTGAGCAATAACGGATCCATCTTTATAGGTCACCATAGAATGTATGATGCTTTGTGGGTGTATGAGGACTTCCACCTGAGAGGCCGATGCGTTAAATAACCAACAAGCCTCAATCAACTCCAAAGCCTTATTCATCATGGTGGCTGAATCTACGGAGATTTTCTTACCCATATTCCAGTTAGGGTGTTTACATGCTTGCTCTGGAGTAATATGAGTTAATTCATGGAATTGTTTATGTAAAAAAGGACCGCCAGAAGCTGTCAAAATAATTTTACGTATCCCATGCTGATCCAACCCTTGTTGATGGTTTATTGGGAGTGATTGAAAAATAGCATTATGTTCGCTATCCACAGGTAATAAGGTCGCATGATGTTGTTTCACTGCATCAATCAAGAGTTTTCCTGACACCACCAGCGATTCTTTATTGGCCAGAAGAATTCTTTTACCGCAACGCGCCGCAGCCAGCGTTGACTGTAAACCTGCTACGCCAACAATAGCTGCCATCACAATATCCACTGTATCATGTGCCGCAATGTATTCAAGGGCATCAAGACCAAACAATAGTTCAACGCCAATTTCTTTAAAACGTTGATCAAGTTCAGGGTTAGGCGTGATAGCAGCTAAAACTGCGTAATGAGGTGCAAATACTTTACATTGTTCAAAGAGTAACTCAACGTTATTAAAGGCACTTAACGCAAAAATTTGATATTTATCAGGGTGCAAAGCAACCACTTGTAAAGTGCTTCGCCCGATTGACCCTGTGGATCCTAAAATGGTAATAGATGGCTTAGTCATAGATTATTTAATCAAACTCTGCGTCCAAATAGCCATGATGGGTAACGTTGCGATGAGGGCGTCAATTCGGTCTAGAATACCACCATGACCAGGTAGAATAAATCCACTATCTTTCACCCCCACACATCTTTTTAACCAAGATTCAAACAAATCCCCCTCAATCCCAAAGGCCACTATAGTCAGCAACAAGCTGTAAAACAAGATAGGATGAGCCTGTATCCAAATGGTTAAAGGGATTTTCTGCCAAGGCCAAAATAACTGTAAAAAGAGACCATATAAACCAACAGCAAACAATGCCCCTGCTACCCCTTCCCAAGTTTTACCAGGGCTAATACTGGGTGCTAACTTGTGTCGCCCAAAAGATCTACCGGCAAAGTAGGCAGCACTATCAGACAACCAAATAACACCAAACAATAACAGTAAGTGGAGGGCGCCAGATTGTTTTATGACCGAGAGTGAAGAAAAAGTCGCAAAAATCAGTAACCACCCAAGTAATGCATGTGTCCACTTATTCTGTAAGTGCCAACCTCTTTTTAACCAAAGGGGAGCTATAATCAGCCAAAAGGCCACTGATAAAATATTTATCGTCAGGATAATTGAATTCGTAGTATCAAGGAACAGTATGAGGAGAAAAACTCCCATACTGCCTAATACATATAAACCAGTATTAAGCAAAGAATAACGACCTAGCTGTGCCCATTCCCATAAGGCGACTATGGCAATTAGCGCCACTAAGACAAGCCATTGTTTTTCCGAGGTATAAAAAAGTGCCCAGCCCATACCCATGAATAAAAAAAAAGCCGTCACGACTCTTTGTTTTAACATTTCTTATAAAGCCGTAGACACACTAGGCCAGTTTGAATGGATCACTTGTTCACTGGTTCTACCGAATCGTCTTTCTCTTAATTGATAAGACAGTACCGCTTCTCTTAGACTCGATTCGTTAAAGTCAGGCCATAGGGTATCAGTGAAATAAAGCTCGGTATAAGCCAATTGCCACAATAAAAAATTACTCATTCGTTTCTCCCCCCCTGTACGAATAAACAAATCAGGTTCAGGAATATCACTCGTTGACAAAAAGGGAAGTAAATCACTTTCTGTAATCGCCTCGTTTTTCATATGGGGTTTTGATTGCAGTAGTGCATTGACAGCTTGCAATACATCCCAACGACCACCGTAATTCGCGGCAATAGTAAGGGTTAACTGAGTGTTGTGTTGCGTTAATTGTACAGAAGCTCGAATCACCTCTTGAAGAGTTGCATCAAACTGAGATACGTCACCAATCACTTTTAAACGGATGTTATGGCGGTGTAAGCGAGTAATTTCCTTTTTTAATACCGTTAAAAAGAGCTGCATTAACATGGAGACTTCATCGGAGGGACGTCGCCAATTCTCGCTACTAAAAGCAAAAAGAGTAATATAAGAAATACCCATATCCATGGCGGACTTAACCAGAGTCCTGAGAGAATCGACACCACGCCGATGGCCCATGATTCTTGGCAATAATTTATTTCGAGCCCAACGACCGTTACCATCCATGATCACAGCCACATGCCTTGGAATTGATCCAACCTCAGGAATTGCTAGGGTAGAGCTATTGATGTGACTCATGGCAAATCCTCAGGTGAAATAAAATTTATACCGCCATTAATTCCGATTCTTTGACAGTCAACAATTTATCAATTTCTGCAATAAATTTATCGGTTATTTTTTGTATGTCATCCTGAGCTCGACGATCATCGTCCTCAGAAATTGATTTGGACTTAAGCAAATCTTTTAATTGACTGATTGCGTCACGACGAATATTTCTCACTGCAACTCTAGCATTTTCAGCCTCAGACTTAACAACTTTGGTTAAATCCCTACGTCTTTCCTCCGTCAAAGCGGGCATCGGCACTCGAATCAAGTCACCCTGACTAGCTGGGTTTAACCCCAAATCAGCATCCCGTATTGCTTTTTCGATGGCTGACAGTAAATGCTTTTCGTAAGGAGAAACGCCAATTGTTCTTGCATCAATCAAATTAACATTCGCTACTTGGTTCACCGCTGTGGGGGTACCGTAGTAGTCCACCATGACATGATCGAGCAAACCCGCATGAGCACGTCCAGTTCTCACTTTTGACAAATCTAATTTCAATGTTTCAATGGATTTAGCCATTTTTTGTTCGGCTGTTTTTTTTACGTCAGCAATCATTCGACTGGCTCCAATTAATTCCTAACAAATGTTCCCTCAGGCTCACCCATAATAATACGTTTTAGTGCGCCTTCCTTAAATATGCTAAACACACACAAGGGCATATTTTGATCACGACATAAAGTTAATGCCGTAGCATCCATTACTTGCAAGTTATTGACTATAGCCTCTTCAAAAGTTAAGAAATCATATCGCTTAGCTTGAGAGTCCTTAATCGGATCGGCAGTGTAAATACCATCCACTTTAGTGGCCTTGAGAACTACATCAACATTCATTTCCATGCCACGTAATGCGGCCGCAGTGTCTGTGGTGAAAAAAGGATTTCCCGTGCCTGCCGCAAAAATCACTACACGGCCATCTTCAAGATAACGTAAAGCTTTGCCTCTAATATAGGGCTCTGCAACTTGATCCACATGTAAAGCAGACTGAACTCGGCTAACCAAACCAACTCGTTTCATGGCATCTTGTAGAGCGAGGGCGTTCATAACCGTAGCCAACATCCCCATATAATCTGCAGTTGCACGGTCCATCCCTTCCGCACCTAAAGCAACGCCACGGAAAATATTGCCACCGCCAATGACTATAGCCAATTGAACACCGAGTTGTTGAACCTCAGCGAGTTGCGCCACAATACGGTCGATCGTGGCGCGATTAATCCCGTACGCATCAGAACCCATCAGGGCTTCCCCTGACAACTTGACTAAGATACGTTTGTAAACGGGTTGCATCATAAGATTAGGCTATTGCCGCCCCTGCTGCGGCAGCTACTTCAGCCGCAAAATCTTCGCTCTTCTTCTCAATCCCCTCACCCACCACATACATAGTAAAGGCATGAACTTTTGCTTTTTTAACAGTCAAGAGTTTTTCAACCGTCTGGTCAGGATCTTTCACGAAAGGTTGACCCAGCAGCGTAACTTCAGCTAAGTATTTAGCAATTCTACCGTCCACCATTTTAGCGACGATTTCAGCTGGTTTACCAGATTCAGCAGCTTGCGCCGTATAAATTTCACGCTCTTTATCAAGCACTTCTGCAGGCACTTGTTCTTTTGATACACAAATAGGCTTACTGGCCGCAATATGCATAGCCAAATCTTTACCTAAGGCATCATCACCCCCTTCCACATCAATCATCACTCCGATTTTTGACCCATGAAGGTACTGTGCTAAACGACCGGTTGCATTAAACCTCACAAAGCGACGAATGGTAATGTTTTCACCCAACTTCATTACCAACGCTTTCCTGGCTTCCTCAAGGATCTCTCCCGACGAGGTTTTACACTGGCTTAATTGCTCAACATCAATCACATCGGCATGAGCCACGCACTCTGCAGCCGCTTTAGCAAAGGACACGAAATCATCGTTTTTACCAACAAAATCCGTCTCGCAATTCACTTCAACCATAACACCGAGGTTTCCCTGGCTATTTAAGTAGGTTGCCACCACCCCTTCGGCTGTAACACGACCAGCCGCTTTACTGGCTTTAGCACCACTACGAATCCTCAGCAGGTCTTCAGCAGCTTTAATATCACCATCAGCCTCTGTAAGCGCTTTTTTACACTCCATCATGCCAAGCCCCGTTAATTCACGCAGCTCTTTCACTAAACTTGCGGTAATTTCCGCCATTTTAAACTCCTTAAACTTCTCTCAATTAAAACAATAACTTACTCTTGTGCAGGCTCAACGACTTCCTCGTATTCTTCACCTTTAATCAATTCAGAAATACTTTGTGCGCGACCTTCTAAAATGGCATCAGCCACACCACGAGCATAAAGACGGATAGCACGGGTTGAATCATCATTACCAGGAATAACGTAATCCACACCTTCTACTGAGTTATTAGTATCAACCACACCAATAATAGGAATCCCTAATTTACGAGCTTCAACAATAGCGTTTTTTTGATAACCCACATCAATCACAAACATCGCGTCAGGAACGCCTTGCATATCCTTAAACCCACCCAAACTGCGCTCAAGCTTCTCAAGCTCTCGCTGATAATTTAAAGCTTCTTTTTTAGGCAACTTGTCCAACGTTCCATCTGTCGTCATGGTTGCTAACTCGTTCAAACGTTTAATGGACTGTTTAACAGTTTTAAAGTTAGTTAACATCCCACCCAACCAACGATGATCAACAAACGGAGAATTACTCCGCAAAGCTTCCTCACGAACAATCTCTCTAGCCTGACGCTTTGTCCCAACAAACAAAACAGTCCCTTTATTACTTGCTATTTGCCGAACAAACTTCATTGCCTCTTGATACATAGGCAGAGTTTTTTCAAGATTGATAATATGAATTTTATTGCGATGACCAAAAATATACGGGGCCATTTTTGGATTCCAAAAACGGGTTTGATGCCCAAAATGAACACCTGCTTCTAACATTTGACGCATTGTTACTGACATAAAACACTCCTTAGCGTAAGGGTTGAGCCTCTGCCGACCAATTTACTTTTCCAAAAAAGCACCCTAACATGTTGTCGGCATGAGTCGTTAAAATTGAGCTAATAGTTTAAGCCCATCGTTTTTTTAAGTAATACACCAATATGTATGTATTAACAAAAGCCCTTTATTTTAGCACTTTCAGGGGTTGCTTTCAAGAAATAGCCACTAAAATGCTATAATCATTGGAAATTTATAACCGGTAACCCCATGACAATACACATTAAAAACAATGAAGAAATAGCGGCAATGCGCATTGCTGGCCAACTAGCTAGCGAAGTGCTTGATTATATTAGCCCTTTTGTGAAAGCGGGGGTATCAACAGGAGAACTTGATCGGCTATGCCATGACTATATGGTCGACGTACAGCATACCATTCCCGCTCCCTTGAACTATTGCCCCCCGGGATACTCTCCTTATCCAAAATCCATTTGTACCTCCGTTAACCATCAGGTTTGCCATGGCATCCCAGGTACTAAAGTCTTAAAAAATGGCGATATTGTTAACCTTGATATTACCGTTATCAAAGATGGCTTTCACGGAGACACAAGCCGAATGTTTATTGTGGGTGAAGGGAGCGTGCAAGCACAGCGTTTATGTCAAGTGACTTTTGAGTCCATGTGGATTGGTATTGAACAAGTGAAACCCGATGCTTTTTTAGGTGACATTGGGGCGGCCATTCAAACCTATGCTGAAAATGCTGGGTTTAGTGTAGTCAGGGAGTTTTGTGGTCATGGTATTGGTAAAGAATTTCATGAGGATCCTCAAGTTTTACACTATGGCAGAAAAGGCTCAGGATTAAAACTCCGACCAGGTATGATTTTTACCATTGAACCTATGATTAATGCAGGTAAAAAAGACATCAGACAGTTGGCTGACGGATGGACAATTGTCACGGCTGACCACAGTCTCTCGGCGCAATGGGAACACACTGTTTTAGTCACTGATACAGGTTATGAGATATTAACCCACTCTGCAGGATGTCCACCACCCCCCACACTATGACAAATATTGACGTAAAAGAAATTAGACAACACCTTGCTAGGCAAAAAGAATCCTTAAAAGAACAGTATTATTTAAATCCTAATCCTCATTCACTATTGAAAAGATGGACAGAAGTTGTCGACAAGGTCTTAAAACAGATCTGGCAAGCCTATCATTTTACTGGTGAAATGAGCCTAGTAGCAGTTGGGGGATATGGTCGTGCTGAATTATTCCCTTTCTCGGATATTGATTTACTTCTATTGATTGAAAACAATTTAAATCAAGAGGATTCCGAAAAGATCGAATCACTTATTAGTTTGTTTTGGGATATTGGTCTTGAGGTTGGGCACAGCGTGCGGACAATAAAAGAATGTCTAATGGTGGCTCAACTGGATATTACAATTGCCACTACCCTTATTGACTCACGCTTGGTATGCGGACAAATAAAACACATCATACAATTGCAAAACAGTTTGTTTACCACCTTAGATTTAAAACAATTTATTGCTGACAAAATTAAAGAACAACAAGATAGACACCACAAATATAATGATACAGCCTTTAATTTAGAACCTCACATTAAAGAAAGCCCTGGAGGGATAAGA
>VFSW01002092.1_pt1 | contig 30271 bp, 26 predicted proteins | sample 5358111 | NCBI WGS metagenome assembly VFSW01 (sample SAMN11554181, study PRJNA540505) | mine drainage metagenome | isolation source: sediment from site ElyBrook_90M | place: USA: Ely Copper Mine, Vershire, VT | collected 2017 | reverse complement strand
GAATTCAGATAAAATACTTGTAACTGTTATTTAAAAAACCTGTCTCACCATCAATAAAACACTTTAAGGATAGTAAGCCATGGCCGTTTTGCTAGATCAGCTCATCATTGCCTTTGACCGCAGTCTTAGAGTATTAGTAACCTCACAGCAAGCTGGAAGAGCCACCCCTGGAGGGGAACTTAGAGATTTAGATTTATCTGAGCGAGATCGTCGCTTTGCGTCTCGTTTGATGCGAATTAATCACACAGGTGAAGTCTGCGCGCAAGCGCTCTATCAGGGACAGGCTTTGACAGCTAGGCAAACTTATACACGTGATGCTTTGAAAGAGGCGGCACAGGAGGAACTTGATCACCTCGCCTGGTGTGAGACGAGAATTAAAGAATTAGGTGGTCGAGTGAGTTACTTAAATCCAGTATGGTATACAGGTGCTTTTTTAATGGGTATTAGTGCTGGGATTGCTGGAGACGGATGGAACTTGGCCTTTCTGAAGGAAACAGAAAAACAAGTTGAACTCCATCTTAACTCTCATTTAGAGAAATTAAATAATGAAGATCTTAAAACAAGAGCTATCATTGAGGTAATGCGTAAAGATGAACAATCTCACGCTAAGCTTGCCGAATCACTGGGTGCTTTTGAGTTCCCAGAGTGGATTAAAAGGGCTATGGCAATCAGCTCAAAATTAATGACTAAAACTGTCTATTGGGTTTAAGGCCATTTTGTCATAAAATGGGCACAATTTATCACTTCGAGTTCACGCCATGACAAGTCTCATCTCTCCTGAATTTAAAACTACCGTATTAATTGAAGCGTTACCCTACATTCAACGCTTTCATGGTAAAACTATTGTGATCAAGTACGGTGGTAATGCCATGACTGATGTGGCGCTGCAAGAGGGCTTTGCTAGAGACGTGGTGTTGTTAAAGCTAATTGGTATGAACCCAGTGGTGGTGCATGGCGGTGGTCCGCAAATTGGGGAGCTTTTAAAGAGAGTGGGGAAACAAAGTGAGTTTATTCAAGGAATGCGCGTTACGGATGAGGAAACCTTGGATGTAGTGGAAATGGTGTTGGGTGGCTTAGTTAATCAAGATATCGTGACCTTAATTAATCGCGCTGGCGGCAACGCTGTGGGGTTAACTGGTAAAGATGGTAACTTTATCCATGCCAGAAAACTTAAAATTCGTAATCCTCAGCAATCCGATGAGGAAATTGATATTGGCCAAGTGGGGGAGGTAGTGAGTATTGATCCTAATATCGTTAACTTACTCTCGAAACAGAACTTTATCCCTGTGATCGCTCCCTTGGGAGTGGGAGAAAATGGTGAGGCCTATAACATCAATGCTGATTTGGTGGCAGGAAAGCTTGCAGTAACCCTGCAAGCGGAAAAGCTTCTATTGCTCACAAATACCTCGGGGGTACTCGATAAGGAAGGGCAAGTGTTAACGGGTCTCAACACCGCAAAAGTTCAGGCATTAATTGCCGACGGGACCATTTCAGGGGGGATGCTCCCTAAGGTGGATTGCGCTTTAGATGCGGTACAAAATGGTGTTAAAACTTCCCATATTATTGATGGTAGGGTTCCCCATGCGCTACTCCTTGAAGTGCTTACTGATGAGGGTATAGGTACGTTAATTCGCGGCGCTTCGGCCAATCGCGGACAGGGTTAATTAAGAAGATTTAAGCAGGATAGAGGGCGCCAAGGATCGCTGGGTGTTTGGCGCCTGTCACTGAAGTGACATTTCCTGCTAAACCTTGATCGAAAGCATAGGCAAGCCATGCAAAAGCTGCTGCTTCCACTTGGTGAATATCCATACCCAATTTTTCTGTGGTGATAATGGGAATGTCTTGTAAGTGATTGGCGATTCTCTCTAACAAAAATAAATTCAGAGCTCCTCCACCGCCACACACTATCTCTAAAGGAAGATCACTTTTTAGCACGGTAACAGATTCAATAATACATAGCGCACTGAATTCAGTGAGGGTGGCCTGTACATCCTGAGCCTTGATTTGGTTGACTCCTTCAATATTAAGTAGCCACGATATATTAAAGCTCTCTCTTCCTGTACTCTTAGGCGGAGGGAGAGACAAGAAAGGATGTTTTAGTAACCGATTTAATAGTTGAGTATTGATCTGACCGCCCCTAGCCCATGCCCCAGCACTATCAAATGACTTACCCGTTGAGCGGTAAATCCATCCATCTAACAAAAGGTTTGCCGGGCCACAGTCAAAACCTAACACAGATTGGTGAGGGTGAAGACTGGTGAGATTGGCAATGCCGCCTAAATTAAGGATGATACGATGTTTGTTCTTGTCACTAAACCACGCTTGATGCACTATGGGAACAAGAGGGGCCCCTTGTCCGCCCGCTGCAATATCCCTGGATCTAAAGTCGCAAATAGTATTTATTCCAGTAAGTTCGGCCAAGAGTGCCCCGTTAACCAATTGAACAGTAAATCCTTTTTCCGGTCGATGACGTATGGTTTGTCCATGACAACCAATGGCCTTAATGGATGATGGGTCATCTGTCAGCTGTTCCACACATTGGGCGTAAAGTTGACTTAAGGTATTGGCAGTGAGAGCGGCCTTTTCTAATTCATGCTCTGTTTTGCCAGAATCATTGAGTTGGATGAGGTCTTGTTTTAAGCTGTCTTGAAAGGGAAGATGAGTATGCTTGAGTACCCTTGGCAAAGCATTACCCAAGTCAACTAATATACCATCCACTCCATCCATACTTGTTCCTGACATCAAACCGATGTAGAGAGTGGATGAGGGGCTACTCGAAGTTAGCTGCGGCGCTTGCTGTGCCACGGATGGCGTTTAATTCTTTAATTAAAGGGGCCGTAGAAACTAAGAATTGGTTTCTAGCTCGCCCTGCGATGTTAATGGAAGCATTAAGATAGCGTCGTACTTCAGGACCCTGTGGGTCACGCTGTACGTTGTTAATTTTAAACTCATAGTGAAGATGCGGACCGGTTGCCCAGCCCGTCATCCCTACATAACCAATGAGTTCACCTTGGCGAATATGTTCACCCACTCGTAAACCGCGTACAAAACCTGAAAGATGACCGTATACGGTATCCACTCCATTACTATGACGCAATTCAATCACATTCCCATAGCCATTTTTCCAACCTGCAAACACCACGACAGCGTTAGCCACAGCCTCAACAGGGGTGCCCATGGGAGCGGCTAAATCAATCCCCTTATGGGCGCGCCATGTTTTAAAAATAGGGTGGAAGCGTTCCATGGTAAAACCTGAGGTAACCCGTGAGAAGGGGATGGGAGAGCGTAAAAAGGATGCTTTAATGCCCACACCCTCTGGGGTAAAGTAATCTCCCCCATCATTCGTGGCATAAAATACTCGTCGAAAAGCCTGTCCTTTATTAACAAATTCTGCCGCCATAATTCGTCCAGGTTTAATCTGATCAAACTCGTCGCTGGCAGCTTCATAAATCACTGAGAAAGTATCTCCACGGCGAAGATCATTATGAAAATCAATATCTGTAGAAAACAAATGAGTTAGCTGACGAGTGATGCTATCGGGTAGCCCAGCATTATCAGCCGCTGCAAAAAGCGAACTATTGATGGTACCGGTGGCTTGTAATAGCTCTTTGGTCTCTTGGGAGACTACAATACTGGCTACAAAATGATCAGCGACACGAGTAACCTTAAGGGTGTCTTTCTCATTAAGAGGAAAGCGCAGGCTAATTAAGGTACCATTATTGTTCTTTTGAATACTTATGGGTTTACCTGGCGCCATGCTTCTAAAAATAGTTACTGCCGTCTTATCCTTACCAATAAAAGCGAGAGCTTCCTGGTCGTCAACCCCCATTCTAAATAGGAGAGAGGCTAGGGTATCGCCGTTGTGAACGCTGTCTTGCTGAGTATAGAGGCCAGGAGTCATCACCCCTGTTAATTGTGTTCGGGTAATATCTTCAATCACTGGGGTGACGCTGTGACTCCCGGTGGATAACCCTGGGGTGATACCGAAGGCTGTTGCTCCACCAAAGAGTAACATCAGTAAACTTGCGACCATACCACTGCGGCGTGAATCAGAGGCCTTAGTGAGTGAGTTTTGAGTTAAAATCCAATGTTTAAGGAATTCAATAATATTTTTTACTATATCCATATCTTTAAGTTTACCAGAACCCTGGTTTTTGGACAAACGCTCCCTTCAGGGTCTTTTTTTGGGTTTTTTAGTAAGGTTAAGCTATTTAAATGATTGTAAATACTGATTTTGATGAAATTAAACGTGGTGCAGAGGAAATTCTGCCAGAAACGCAATTTAAAGAACGTCTTGAGAGCGGTAAACCTCTGCGAGTTAAGGCTGGCTTTGACCCTACGGCACCTGATTTACATTTAGGCCATACGGTACTCATTAATAAACTTAAGGTATTGCAGGACTTGGGTCACGACGTTATTTTCTTAATCGGAGACTTTACGGGTTTAATTGGCGATCCCACAGGGCGCAATGCCACTCGCCCGCCACTCACTTTAGAGCAGGTGGCGCAAAACGCTGAAACCTATCAGTCTCAGGTTTTTAAAATTTTAGATCCCCAGCGCACTACCGTAGCTTTTAACTCCACTTGGATGAATGAGCTGGGGGCCGCCGGATTAATTAAACTGGCCGCCACCCACACGGTGGCCAGAATGCTTGAACGCGATGATTTTGCTAAACGCTTTAAGGCAGAATTACCCATCGCCATTCATGAGTTCCTTTATCCCTTGGTGCAAGGCTATGACTCCGTTGCTTTAAGGGCTGACTTGGAATTGGGTGGCACGGATCAAAAGTTTAACCTGTTAATGGGCCGTGAACTGCAAAAGCATTTCGGGCAACCTCCCCAGACTATATTAACAATGCCATTATTAGAGGGCACTGATGGCATTAACAAAATGTCGAAATCACAAAACAATTATATTGGTATCAATGAGGCGCCTAGTGATCAGTTTGGTAAGCTGATGTCTATCTCCGACGAACTGATGTGGCGCTATTATGAGTTGTTGTCCTTTTCTTCACTCTCAAGCATTGCTAACTACCGCAAAGAAGTTGCTGAGGGACGTAATCCTCGGGACATTAAAGTATTACTAGCGCAGGAGATTGTCGCGAGGTTTCATGGTCTTGCCGCTGCCAAACAAGCGCTGGAGGATTTTGAGTCTCGTTTTCGCCATGGTGGCGTTCCAGAGAATCTTGTGGAGATTGACATCGTGGTGGGAGAGATGGGTTTAGCCATTCCGCAAGTCATGAAACAGACTCATCTTGTGGAGAGCACCAGTGAAGCCATTCGTTTAATTCACAATAATGGCGTCAAGTTTAATGGTGAACCTGTTTTAGATAAGAGTTTCTTATTTTTATCTGGGATGGTGGGCATAATTCAAGTGGGTAAACGTAAGTTTGCCAAGGTGAATTGCCTTTAAAATGAGTTTGCGCAAAACATTAACTGCCCTGTGGTGGACGCAGTTTTGTGGCGCCTTCAACGACAATTTATATAAAAATGCCTTGATTATTATTTTCACCTTTCAGGCGGAGAGTTGGGGTCTTCAGGAGGGTGCTTGGTGGGTCAATATCATTGCAGCGTTATTTATTACCCCCTTTGTACTCTTTTCTCTTATGGCGGGACGCCTTGCGGATAGACTGATTAAAACGCGTTTAATTCGCCTTCTTAAAGGCCTAGAGGTGGGCTTAATGCTGCTGGGATCCCTCGCTATATTGCAGCATTCCTTATGGGGTATTTTATGCATTATTTTTTTGTTGGGGGTGCACTCAGCATTTTTTGGGCCCGTGAAATATGCCGTCCTGCCAGAGTTGGTGGGGAAACATAACTTGGCCTTAGCCAATGGCTGGGTGGAGCTCGGTACTTTTTTAGCGATTATTTTGGGGACTAATTTAAGTGCGTTGTTAATTCCCTTAGGTAATAGGGGAATTTATTGTCTTATTTTGGCGGTGATATTCATGGCTCTGCTGGGTTTATGGGCGAGCCTTAAAATAACCAGTACTCAAGTGTGTGATCAGTCGGTATCAATTAGTGCCAATCCCTTTCAGGGACTTCTCACCCACTTGGCCATAGTGAGGCAAGGGGCTGGTTTATGGGCAGCGATGGTAGGTAATTCTTGGTTTTGGTTTTTTGGGGCTATCTATCTCACGGAATTACCTAATTATTGCAAAGAAGTTCTCTCTGGCAGTTCCTATTTGGTGACGCTATTTTGGACACTGTTGTCCTTATCGGTGGCTGCGGGTTCACTTCTGTCTGGCCGCTTGTTATCCACCCGGCTATCTCGTCTGCTAATTGCCGCATCTTTAATTGCTATGAGTGTGCTATCACTCTGTTTGAGTGTCATAGATACTCTGCCGAGTTCCAATAGAGTTATCTATGCCTTACTTGAGGTAGTTGGTTTGGGTTTTTTTGCAGGAATGTATATTGTTCCTATGTATGTTTGGATTCAACAACATACTCCTTTGCATCATCGCGCTGCCGTATTGGGTTTAACTAATATGTTTAATGCTTTGTTTATGATTGCCGCTTCTTTATTGATTCTAGTAGGTTTATCACAGGGTTTAACCATTAGCCGTATGTTTGGAGTCTTGGGTTACCTTAACGCAATGTTTTTAGTACTAATGCTGATTGGTGCGCCGAGTCTGGTATCTCAGCAACATTCAAGGCAAAGCTAATGGTCCGTCAGTTACCGGCACAACGCATCGATGAGAGGGGGGTAGCCCACGTGGATGTTCCCGCCATTATCACTTTGGCGGCCCCACTATTTTTTAATAGTAGTTTACAAGTGGTTTTAAACTTAACAGATACTTGGTTTATAGGTAAACTTTCCACCGATGCCATGGCCGCCATGGGGGCATGTTATTACTTGGTATTTGTATTCTTTCTTCTGATCGGCGGTGTGGGTATGGGTGTTCAAACCTTGGTGGCGCAAGCCTACGGAGCTGGCAACTATACCAAGGCCGCTGGTGCCGCCTGGAGTGGTATCTGGGGTTCATTGTTAACAACTCCCCTCTTTTTATTAGTAGCTTTTCATGGCCAGTGGTTTTTAGGGCACTTTGAGCTCAATGGCCACATTGGTGAGTTGGCGGATCAGTTCTGGATGCCCCGACTTCTGGGAGGGTCTGTATCGGCAATTCTCTACTCGCTTAACTCTTTTTTTAATGGCATCAGTCGACCGCGTGTGACTCTTTGGGTCATGCTGACGGTGATGCTCACCAATGCACTACTTAATGAGTTATTTATTGTGCATTTACACATGGGTATTCGAGGAGCTGCATGGGCCAGTACTGTGGCCTTATTAATTGGGATTTTAGTGGGCTTAATGTTTTTTATGGGTCCTTTGTTTCACCGAGAATTTCAAAGTCTTTCTTGCTGGAAGCCGGATTTATCAGGTTTAATACAAGTATTTCGTTTAGGCATCCCTACGGGCTTGTTTCCCGCAGTAGATGTCATTGGGCTGGCTCTTTTTCAGTTAATGCAAGTGCGCTTGAGTCCTGTGGATGGGGCTGCAACACAAATTGTGATGATGTTGACATCCGTGGCTTATATGCCAGCCATTGGTATTGCGTTGGCTGGGACAACGCTGGTGGGGCAATCCATTGGTGCGGGTAATAAAGATTGGGCGATGCGTTGCGCTCGCGTTATTATGCTGATTTCCATGATCTACATGGGGGTCACGGGATTATTGCTTGCGTTAAATGGTCCTTGGGTGATGAGAATGTTTACTGCTGAGGGACGCTTTGATCACAATGTGGTGGATTTAGGACAAAAGCTGTTATGGATTGCAGCAGCATACCAAGTGTTTGATGGCTTAAACTTATCTAGCTCCTTTTGTTTGCGTGGTGCTGGAGATGTGCGCTTTCCAACCCTGATGCTACTCCTATTATCTTGGTTAGTATTCATGCCCTTATGCCATATGCTGACCTTTTTGCCCCATCAAGGTTGGGTGAATTTTCTACCTCAGTGGGGATGGGGGGCAGTGGGTGGCTGGGTGGCCGCCTTGGTATATACTATATGCTTAGGTATTTCCTTATGGTTGCGCTGGCAATCTCAAGCGTGGCAAAAGATTAATGTGTTGTCATGATCAAGACGCTATTCAAACCCTATTCATGTCGATATTTAAGAGTATTGGTATTGGTATGCCTGCTCTGTGCCATTCAGTGGTTAGAAAGCACCCATTACCACCTTAGTGTGTTGGATCATGATTGCGTAGTGTGTCAATTAGTCTCTCATCAAGTGACTCATGAGGGAGGAGGTGCCCCCCCGATCGCCTCACAAAACTGGTATTTAATTTCACTCATCACCATTGATGCGCTATGTGATCAATATATTTCTACTCTTCTTATTGTCTTTTTCTCCCGAGCTCCTCCCCCATATTAATGAGATGCTTCGCTACTGGCTAATAGGTGGCGTGATGTTATGTTATGTGATGAATTGAGATAAGGAGCCTAGGCCCATGAAAGCGCCTTTTATACTTTGTACTGTGTTACTGATTACTGCTTCTCCGTTTTGCGTTCAGGCTGAGGAGGATCCTCCTGTTGTGATGATGAGTCCTGTCATTGTGAATGCGACACCACCTGAAAAAACCAACCGCAATCAAGTGAGTACTCAAGGGGTCTCTCAATACCATTTTTCTGATACAGATATTCAATCCTTACCTCAAGGGGATAACACTCCATTGAATGAAATACTCCTTCAGGCACCGGGCGTAGTACAAGATGGTTTTGGACAAATTCATGTGCGTGGTAACCATGGAAATTTACAGTATCGTCTTAATGGTATTCTCATCCCCTCTGGGTTAAGTGGTTTTGGTCAGATTTTTGATTCACGCATGATCTCCAGCATGAATTTACTGGCTGGTGCTTTGCCTGCTGACTATGGCTATGATACGGCAGGAGTAGTGGATATGCATACGGCGGGAGCGGGTTCTGATCCCTATGGGGAGATTGCTGTGAGTGCCGGCTCAAGGGATTATTTTCAGACAGGTATTCTGGCTAACGGGACCCGAGGCAAACTCAGTTATAACCTTTCCGCTTCATGGCTCACCAATGGGCTCGGCATTCAAAATCCACAGGGTGGGCTGAATGCCTTACATGACCGTACACAGCAGACTAATGGTTTTGGTTTGTTGGCCTATGATGTCAATACGGACGAGCAAATTAGTGTTATGTTTGGTCAAGCTAGTAATGCGTTCCAAATTCCTAATCGTATCGGCTTGGCTCCACAATATAATTCTACGTTAACATCGACTCCATTATCGAGTCAATTAAATGATCAGCAAAATGAGCTCAATAGTTTTCAAGTGTTAAGTCTTAAAAGTCGTTTGTCGTCTTCCCTTAACACACAGTGGTCTTTGTATCACCGCATGAGTCAAATCCAATATTTACCTGATCCGCAGTTGGGCGATTTATTTTATACAGGCGTGAGTAGTCACATCACCCGTCGTAATGAGGCCTTGGGAGTTCAAAACGATACCCATTACGAGGTGAATACGGAGCACACTTTATCCTGGGGGCTGATGGCTCAAAACGAAAGATTTTTAACGGACAACTCCTCGCAGGTGTATTACTTAAATCAATTAAATAATGCTAACTATGCTTCATCACTGCCTGTCACGGTAACCAATAACAGTAATTCAAATAGTCGTTATCTAGGATTGTATCTCTCTGATAAGTGGCAATTTATGCGCCACTGGACCATGAACTATGGCCTACGCTTTGATGAAGTGGCAGGGATCACTAACGCTAATCAACTAAGTCCACGAGTCAATTTTCTGTATCAACCAAATCAGCGCACCAGTTGGCATGTGGGCTATGCCAATTACTTTACTCCTCCCGCCAATGAGTTAATTAATACCACCACCGTAGCGGCCTACGCCAATACCACCAATCAATCGCCCTCGGGGGCTAATTTAACCGTGCAGGCTGAGCGTACTCAGTATTTTGATATGGGGGTGGATTATCGCTTAAACAGTGATTGGAACTTAAGTTGGGATAGTTATTACAGCTACGTGAAAGACTTACAGGATGAAGGGCAGTTTGGTAATGCGCTCATTTATTCAGCCTTTAATTACAATGAGGGCGTGATCTACGGTAGTGAGTGGTCAGCGAGTTATCATCATGAGCGCTGGTCTGGTAATGTAAATTTTGCGGTGAGTCGTGCTGAGGCTAACGGTGTTGCGACAGGACAATACAATTTCTCAGCAAATGAAATTAACTATATTGCACAAAACTGGGTCTACCTGGATCATGATCAACGCTATACGTTGTCAGGCTCTCTCTTATACCGAGGTAAGTTCCTTAACTATTCTTTAGATGGTCTATTTGGTAGTGGTTTGCGCAGTGGTTTTGCCAATACACAAACCCTGCCTGCTTACGCCACCTTAAATGGATCCTTAAGTCATCACTTTAAGGATTACCATAATATTGAGGCACGCTTAACCGTATTAAATCTCTTTGATCGCAGTTATTTGCTTCGTGATGGAACAGGTATCGGCGTGGGCGCGCCGCAGTATGGATTCCGACGAACTATTCTGATGACGATGAGTTATCCTTTTTAGTCTTCACTTTTGCGCGTGGGTGTGCTTTGTCATAGACCTGAGCTAGGTGCTGAAAATCAAGATGGGTGTAAACCTGTGTTGAGACGATACTTGCATGCCCCAGTATTTCTTGTACAGCCCTTAAGTCGCCGCTTGATTGTAGAACATGGGATGCAAAAGAGTGTCTTAATACATGGGGATGTACATGATCGTCGAGCCCTAGTTGTTGCGCTCGTAGGCTCACTCGTTGCTGAATACTGCGCATACTCAAACGCTGTCCATGGCGACTTAAAAAAAGAGCAGTGGCCTCAGGATGGCGTTCCATAGCAACACCTAACCAAACCTTGAGCGCTTCCTCAGCAAAGCGCCCAATAGGGACTATCCGTGTTTTTGAACCTTTACCAGTCACTCTGAGTGTATGCTCATCCCATTGTATATCCCCGCGATTTAATGAGGCCAGTTCTTGCAGACGTAGTCCCGAGGAATACAACAATTCTAATAGAGCATGGTCTCTTAAAGACAGGGCATCCTCCCCCAGCTCTGCCATGAGTTGTTGCGCCCTATCAGGAGAGAGGGCGTGGGGTAAATTCCTTTTAATCTTAGGTGAGCGCACGTCATGACAGGGGTTATTCGTCATCAATTGCCGCCGGATTAAGAACTGATAAAACCCTCGCCAAGCAGACAATAGTCGGCTAAGACTGCGCTCCCCAAGGCCTTTGGCGTGCAGTTTACCAATCATATGACGGATCAGTTGGGGGGTTGCCTCCATCACACTGCGTGGCGAGAGATACTCGGTGAGAAGAGAGAGGTCACGGCGATAATGCTTCACTGTTAAAGCAGATAAGCGTCGCTCATGTTCTAGATAAGCGCAATAGGCATTAACCGTGTCCTCAGTCAATGATATCTTGTCCATGGGAGTGACGTTTTATACTATAAGCAATGAGTTCCGCTAAACGTTCTAGGTATAGGGTACCCATACCCTGATAAAAACGTTGCTTATCTTCAGCGCCCAACAGGAGCGCGCCAAAGGTGCGTTCCTGTTTGAGTGGCAACAACGCAAAAGAGCCGCAGTGCTTCTCTTCTCCTAATAACCATTGGCTAATATGGTGCGGTAATTGATCACCACACAAAGGAGCGTTTAACTGCTCAACGCTATGTTGTGTCTCACGACTCGTGGTGCTAAATTCAATGGCTTCTTGTGTTTCTCGCTCATCAGAGCTTACTGCCCACAGTCGCATAGTGAGATGGGGCACGTGAAAGTGTTCTGACAGACTGTGGTAAGTGGTTGCTAGTACTCCTGAGAGGAGGCGCTGGCTGATTAACTCACAACTAAAGCGATGAATTTTAGCGCTGATATCATCATTCTCCTTAGCGTAACCGATCAATTCACTTAATTTTTTGTCTAAGCTACGGTTGTTGTCACGTAAAGCAATTAATTGCCTTTCGTTTAAGGATACGGCATGAGTGCCGTGGGGATGGGGAATCGATAGCTCGGTGAGAAGGTGGCTATGTTCGTTAAAAAAATCAGGGTGAAGGGTGAGCCAATTGGCTACTTGTGCCGATGAAAAAGACATATTTACCTCGTGTGTTTGGGTAGCATCACGCTACCCTCAAAAACTGTTATAGCATCACCTGTCATCAACACAGGGGAGATGCCACCTGCCCATTCAATAGTGAGTTCCCCCCCTCGTGTGAAGACTGTAACGCGTTGATCAAGAAGATGTTGGCGAATACCAGAGACCACCGCAGCACAGGCCCCTGTCCCGCAGGCCAGTGTTTCGCCGGCGCCACGCTCATACACGCGCAGTTGAATATGACCGCGGTCAAGGATTTGCATGAACCCTGCATTCACTCGTTGGGGGAAGCGTTCGTGATGTTCAATAAGAGGCCCCTCGCTGGCTACTGGTGCATTATTAATATCACTTACAATTTGTACCGCGTGAGGGTTTCCCATAGATAACGCAGCGATCTCTCTGTCGAGCTCCCCGACCTGAAGAGAGTAGAGTAATTGTTCTTGTGAAGCCACAAAGGGAATGGCCACAGGATTAAATTGCGGGACTCCCATATTCACGCACACTCGTCCATCAGCCAGTAACTGAGGCGAGATAACGCCTCCCGCCGTTTCAACTAATAGTTGATGTTTTGTGGTGAGTTGTTGATCTACCACAAAACGGGCGAAACAGCGTGCTCCATTACCGCAATTTTCCACTTCGCTACCATCGGCGTTCAGTATTCGATAACGAAAATCATGGTCACTATGGTGGGGCTTCTCAACCAAGAGGATTTGATCACAGCCCACGCCAAAGTGGCGATCGGCCAACCATTGACAATCTTGTACAGATAAATTGATAGGTTGGTCTATGGCGTTAATAACAATAAAGTCATTACCAGAGCCTTGCATTTTGGTGAACTGAAACTGCATGAAACTCCTCATATTTTGTATGTAAAGAAATGCTAGCGCTTTTTTAGCCATTTACCTATTTTATTTGTAGACAGGCGATTCCCCTGGGGGCCGAGTTTTAAATCGTTTATGACTCCATAAATACAGCTCAGGTTTTTCTAGAATACGCTGTTCAATAAAAGCGTTCATGCGTCTTGTATCAAAGGTGAGGTCATCGCTGGGGTAATGATCCCAGGCTTTATAAAAGCGGATAGTTAAACGACCGTTAGCATAATCTTGATAGGCGTAGCTGGGAATCACTTTGGCCTGAGTCAGTTTACTCAGACGCGCTAAGGCCGGGACAGTGGCTGCTTGTTGAGTGAAGAAATCCACAAAAATAGACTCTTTGGGGCCAAAGTCGAGATCGGGGTGATAATAAAAAGCCCAGCCAGTTTTTAAATCACGCACAATGGGACGAATACCCTCTTGCCTAGAAAACATTTTGCCTCGTCCCCAGCGCAGTCGATGACGTTGTATTTGTTGATCGATATCAAGATTCTTATGTCGGGCGTATAAGGAGAGAAGGTTGACATCAGCGGCCAAACAAATCCCCCCTGTATCCATGCCGAAGAAATGAGGCGCTAAAATAATAACTGGTCCCTCCCTGAGCGCTTCTTCTAAGTACTCAAAATGCTCGTAGTGAATGATTTTTTTCATTTGATGAAGGGGGGTAAACCAGGCCATTCCTTGGGAGAGAATATGGGTGGCAAAGGCCTGAAAATGTTTTTTTGCGATACGTTGACAGTTTGCTTCGCTCCACTGTGGAAAACACAGAGCGAGGTTGGTGAGCGTGACGCGGCGCCGCTGACTGGCCACAAGGTAAGCAAGATTACCCACCAGTATACCCAAAGTATTAATGACGCTTAAGGGTAAAAAATGTAATAACCATAAAAAAAACAAACTAATTTTCATATTGTGTGTCAATTATTCCAGAGTTGCTTTCAATAACAATATTATTTATACTCATTTTTTTGAGAAAAGGCGGGGGTCGCCATGAGTCAATATCTTTTTACCTCGGAGTCCGTCTCCGAAGGTCATCCGGATAAAGTTGCCGATCAAATCTCTGACGGCGTATTAGATGCTATTCTAGCTCAGGATTCACGTGCTCGTGTAGCCTGTGAAGTACTAACGAGTACCGGACTGATCGTCATATCTGGAGAAATCACTACTACAGCTAATATCAATTATATCGATGTGGCCCGTGATGTGGTGAAACGCATTGGTTATAATAGTTCTGATATAGGTTTTGATTATCAAACCTGCGCCGTATTAACGGCACTCAATCGTCAAAGTCCTGATATTGCCCAAGGGGTTAATGAGGGATCGGGTCTCGATCTTGATCAAGGGGCAGGAGACCAAGGACTAATGTTTGGCTATGCCACTGACGAGACCGATACTTTTATGCCCTTGGCCATTCATTTGGCCCATCGTTTGGTTCAGCGCCAATCACAATTAAGAAAAGATGGACGATTGCCCTTTTTAAGACCAGATGCCAAATCCCAAGTTACTATTCGTTATCAAGATGGCCAAGCGGTAGGCATTGATACAGTGGTACTCTCTACACAGCATGATCCTGCGATTAGCCATGCAGATCTAAAAGAAGCCGTGATTGAAGAGATCATTAAACCCGTCCTACCAAGCAATTTGATTCATGGGGATATCAAGTATTTGGTCAACCCTACGGGACGCTTTGTAGTGGGTGGCCCCATGGGCGATTGTGGCTTAACTGGACGCAAAATTATTGTTGATACTTACGGTGGTGCTGCCCGTCATGGTGGGGGAGCCTTTTCAGGTAAAGATCCCTCCAAGGTGGACCGCTCTGCGGCTTACGCGATGCGGCATGTGGCAAAAAATATTGTGGCAGCGGGTTTAGCTCGGCGTTGTGAAGTTCAGGTGGCCTATGCCATTGGCATCGCAAAACCAGTTAGTTTAATGGTCAATTCTTTTGGAACAGGAAAACTCTCAGATGAACGCTTAGCTGAATTGGTACTAAATCACTTTGATTTACGGCCCAAGGGCATTATTCAAGATCTTGATTTATTACGTCCCATTTATAGCAAAACTGCAGCATACGGCCATTTTGGTCGTGAAGAACCAGAATTTTCCTGGGAAGCGTTAGATCGCGTCAGCGCCCTAAAACAAGCAATTTAAGGAGTGATACCAATGAGTGCCTTAGCCCAAACACAGAATGAAGCAGATTTTAAAGTGGCCGATATATCCCTTGCTGCCTGGGGTCGGAAAGAGATTTTAATTGCCGAGCGTGAAATGCCTGGCTTAATGGCTTTGCGTGAAGAGTATGCTGGTGTCAAGCCCCTTAAGGGCGCGCGTATTGCTGGTTGCTTACACATGACGATTCAAACCGCCGTATTAATTGAAACCTTGGTGGACTTGGGCGCTGATGTGCGCTGGAGTTCTTGCAACATTTTCTCTACCCAAGATCAAGCTGCCGCGGCCATAGCTGAAGTCGGTATTCCTGTGTTTGCATGGAAAGGAGAGACCGAGGAAGAGTTTTGGTGGTGTGTTGAGAAAACTATCTTTGGTCCCAATGGCTGGGTTCCCAATATGATTTTAGATGATGGTGGTGATTTAACCCTGGTGTTGCATGATAAATACCCTCATTTACTTGAAAATATTCGCGGCATTTCCGAAGAAACTACCACTGGAGTTCACCGCTTAAATGAGATGTTGAAAAAAGGTGAGTTAAAATGCCCCGCTTTTAACGTTAATGACTCCGTGACTAAATCTAAATTCGACAACTTGTATGGCTGTCGTGAATCCTTGCTAGATGGGATTAAACGCGCTACCGATGTGATGGTGGCCGGTAAAATTGCCTTGGTGGCGGGTTATGGGGATGTGGGTAAAGGTTGTGCTCAAGCCTTTAGAGGTATGGGGGCCACCGTATGGGTTACTGAAATTGATCCAATTTGTGCTCTGCAAGCTGCCATGGAAGGCTTTAGAGTTGTGACCATGGACGAGGCAGCACCCTTAGCAGACATTTTTGTGACCGCAACCGGAAATGTTCATGTAGTAACCCATGACCATCTACGTGCCATGAAGCATGATGCTATTGTGTGTAATATTGGGCATTTTGATTCGGAAATTGATATTGCCTCACTGCGTCAATATCAGTGGGAAAATATCAAGCCGCAGGTGGATCACGTGATTTTCCCAGAGGGGAAACGTATCATCGTGTTGGCTGAAGGTCGCTTAGTGAACTTGGGTTGTGCCACAGGTCACCCAAGCTTTGTCATGTCAGCCTCTTTCACGAATCAGGTCATGGCTCAAATTGAGCTGTGGAACAACCCTGGCAAGTATGAGGTGGGAGTTTATATTCTTCCTAAGCACTTGGATGAAAAAGTAGCGAGGTTACATCTTAAAAAAATTGGTGCTCATCTCACCACGTTAACCCAAGAGCAAGCTACTTATTTAAGTATTAGTCCACAGGGTCCTTTTAAACCTTTACATTATCGTTACTAATAGTGGAAAGTCAAAAGGGATTTGCCAAATTATTTAGCTTTGAATTCTTTCCGCCCAAAACAGCGGAAGGCGTTGAGAAGTTGCGTCATACTCAGCGTCAGTTGTCGCAGCTTCACCCTGCTTTCTTCTCCGTCACCTTTGGTGCGGGGGGGTCCACGCGTGAGGGAACCCTAGGTGCGGTATTGGATATTCTTAAGGCTGGTGACAGCGCAGCTCCCCACATCTCCTGTATCGGTAGTACCAAAGCTATGCTAAAGGATACCCTTGATCAGTACCTTGAGCATGGTATTCGTCATGTGGTGGCTTTGCGGGGTGACTTACCCTCTGGTACCTATGGCGGCGGAGATTTTCGTTATGCCAGTGAGTTAGTGCGTTTTATTCGCGAAGAGGTGAGTCAAGAGCTTATTATTGAGGTGGCCGCCTACCCCGAGACTCATCCTCAGGCGCGTTCGGCTCAGGAAGACTTAATTCACTTTAAAGAAAAAGTGGTGGCTGGAGCCAACGCGGCTATTACGCAATATTTCTATAATCCAGATGCTTATTTTGATTTTATCGAGCGCTGCGAACAACAACACATTACCATCCCTATTGTACCGGGGATAATGCCCATTGGAAATTTCAGTCAATTAAGTCGTTTTTCTGAAGCTTGTGGGGCAGAAATTCCGCGCTGGATACGTCAAAAAATGTTAGGTTACGGCGATGACAGTGCTTCCATTCGTGCGTTTGGCTTGGATGTTGTTACTCATCTTTGTGATACATTACTTAGTGCTGGAGCGCCAGGCTTACACTTTTATACAATGAATTCAGCCGGTCTCACCAGTGTTATCTGGGACCGGCTGCATTTATCAAGCTACCGCTAAAGTTTTTAATTAAGCGACTTTAATTTTTTTGCGTAGTGCTTCAGCTGCATGCTGTTCAGCATAGGACTGATGGGCTGCTGCTTCAGGATGTCCCAATTGAATGGGGTAACCCAAATCAAGCAATACAGAGCCTAGAGCCGATAAACAAAGCATAACATTCTCAGACTTGGCGGAGTAGCCCATTAAACCGAAACGCCATATTTTTCCGGCTAAGGGACCGAGTCCTGCGCCTATCTCAAGATTGAACTCATTTAAAAGAGTTTTACGAACGGTAGCCTCATCTATCCCCTCAGGGACTTTTACTGCATTCATTTGCGGCAGACGATGCTCTTCTTTAACTAAATATTCAAGTCCCATGGCTTCAATGCCCGCCTTGAAGGCCAAGTAATGGCGGTGATGTCTTGCCCAGGAATTCTCCAAGCCCTCTTCGCGAACCAGAAGGAGCGCTTCATGGAGTGCGTAAAGTCCATTGGTGGGGGCAGTGTGGTGATAGGTACGGTTCGTGTTACCCCAATAACCTAATACTAACTCTAAGTCCATAAACCAGCTTTGACTTTTCCCTTGGCGATTTTTAACCAGTTCCACTACCCGCTCACCGAAGGACACAGGGGATAATCCGGGTGTGCAAGAGAGACACTTTTGGCTCCCTGAGTAGATCGCGTCAATGTCCCAAGCATCCACAAACAGGGGTGCACCGGTGAGCTGAGTCACTGCATCAACGATAGTCAACGCACCGTAGCGATGAGCAATATCAACTAAGGTTTTAGCGTCAGACATACAGCCTGTGGAGGTTTCTGCTAATACAAAGGCCACTACTTTAGTATCGGGGTGTTGTTTGAGAGCGTCCTCTAATTTATTGGGATCAACGGGTTCTCCCCAAGTATCTTCCACTACTACAGGGACCCCACCACAGCGCTCTACGTTCTCAATCATGCGTCCGCCAAAGACTCCATTACGGCAGACAATGACTTTGTCTCCAGGCGCTACCATGTTGACAAAGCACATCTCCATGCCCACGGAGCCTGGCCCTGAAGCGGGGAAGGTAAGGGCATTGTCTGTTTGGTAAACGTAACGTAGCAGAGATTTTAATTCATCCATCATTTCCACAAAAATAGGATCTAAGTAGCCGATACAGGGCAAAGACATGGCGGCTAACACGCGCGGCGCTATTTCAGAAGGGCCGGGTCCCATCATGGTGCGTTGTGGCGGATAAAAAGAATTAATTTTTTTAGGGGGTAAATAAGCAATATTGGGGTTCATAACTCTCACTTCCTTAATCTAATCGTTTATTTTATCAGAATTAGGTATTCTCATGAAACGTATCCGTTTTTCTAGCTGTTCATTTAAACGAAATGCACCGCGTTCTAATTCCTGATCATCGAACAGAGTATCACCGTTTTCATCAACGCGTCCTGTAGCTTTGAGTGTCATGAAGTCAAAGAGGTTCCGATCATTCAAGTGGGAAGGACTCACCTGTTGTAATGCTTGGCTAATGCTCTCCAGGCGGCCTGGATGATCTTGCTCCATAGTTAGCAACCACTCTTTGAGATGTTGTCTTTTTAAGTTCATCTGTGAGCCACATAAATCACAAGGAATAATTGGAAATTGACGGTGTTTGGCGTAGCGTGCAATATCTTTTTCTCGGCTGTAGGCCAGAGGGCGAATAACCACATGGTGACCATCATCAGAGACCAGTTTGGCCGGCATTCCCTTCAAGCGCCCGCCATAGAATAAATTCAGGAAGAACGTTTGTAACATGTCGTCTTGATGGTGTCCTAAGACGATTTTAGTGGCCTTTAAGGCTTTGGCTGTTCGGTAGAGTACGCCTCGGCGCAGACGGGAGCATAGAGAGCAGGTGGTTTTTCCTAAGGGGATCTTTTCTTTCACCAAAGAGTAAGTGTCCGCTTCAATAATGCGATAGGCCACCCCTCGTTGTTCTAAATAATCAGGGAGAATATGCTCAGGAAAGCCGGGCTGTTTTTGGTCAAGATTGACCGCAATTAAATCAAATTTAACTGGCGATCTTTTTTGCATCTCAAGCAGTAAGTCGAATAAAGTATGAGAGTCTTTCCCGCCACTTAAACATACCATTAACCGATCGTTTTCTTCGATCATTTGGTAATCACTAATGGCCTTGCCCATTTGCGAGAGTAATCGTTCTCTTAAACGAATGATGGTGGCGGACAGTGGAATCTCTGAAAATGACATAGAATAATGCTTATGAATAAATTAACACCCTTTATTTTACCCCAGTCTATGCTCCCTAACGATAATCAGTTAGCCCATAGTGCACAATTACTTCATAGAACCCTACAGGTGATTCAAGATCATGGTGGTTGGATTGATTTTGCGACTTATATGAATCTTGCACTCTATGAGCCGCAACTGGGCTACTACGTAGCGGGCGCCACAAAATTAGGTGGCGCTGGAGATTTTGTCACTGCTCCGCAATTGGGGGACCTTTTTGCCAAAACCTTAGCGCGTAGCTTTTTACCTTATTTGGAAAAAATTGACCTAAACAGTAGAGCAATCTTAGAGTTAGGAGCGGGAACAGGTCAGCTTGCGGTAGATTTATTGCTGAGTCTTGAGGCCCAAACAATGCTACCACAACGCTATTTTATTTTAGAAGTGAGTCCTGAGTTGCAAGAGCGTCAACGCCAAACCATCGCCACTCTACCAAAACCCCTCGCTGAGAGGGTAGAGTGGCTTAGTCAATGGCCATCAAACTTAGATGGGATCATCATCGCTAATGAGGTATTAGATGCCTTTGCCGTACACCGCGTTGAGTTAAGAGAGGAAGGGTGGTGGCAGTGGGGGGTGGCTGCCGACGCAGGAGATTTGGTTGAAAAAGCGCGGCCTCTTAATAATCCAGCCTTAGTTAAGGTACTACCTTCTTTAAACCCGGAATTCTTACCTTATCTCACGGAGGTGAACCTGAGTGCCTTGGCTTTAATGGGCAATGTGGCGAGCAGTTTGAGGGAAGGAGCTGCTTATTTTGTTGATTATGGCTTTCCGGCACGTGAGTTCTATCACCCGCAACGCCATCAAGGAACTCTCATGTGCCATTACCGCCATCTGGCCCATACTAATCCACTACTTTTATTAGGCCTACAAGATATCACTAGCCACGTAGACTTTACCGCCCTCGCCAAGCGTGCTAGAGAAGAGGGTTTGGTAGTGATGGAATATGCAACGCAAGCCCAGTTTTTGCTTAAGCATGGCATTCTAGATGAGCTGACAAGCCCCACCCTAACCGTCAATGAAAATACCCTGCGCCAATCACAGCAGGTTAATTTATTAATGAGTCCCGCTGAGATGGGTGAGCTCTTTAAGGTATTAGTTTTAGGGCGTGGCACGGAGAACAGCCATGCCCTAATGCAATTGGGACTCTAGTAGAAGAATGCTTGATGTAAGGCTGCAATGCGTAATGCTCTGAGTAGAGCGATTTTTTGTGGCACACTCAAAGTGTTGTCGGTGGGTAGTTTCACCTGCTTGAGCAACGAGGCGGCCTGATAAAGCGGGTGCGAGGCAACCTCTGCCACAGTGTGTTGCTGAAGTAGTAACACTAACCTTAACGCCTCTTGATAGCGTTGCGCTCGACGAAGGCCATCGGCTTTCTCGACGAGAGAGAGGGTATGTTCTGCAGAGTGCGTAATAAGATCGAGCTTTTCTTGCGACAGGGTGTAGGCGAGAAGAGATAAGTCTTGACACTCTTTTGGGCACTTGAGTTGTTGAGCAATGCGCTCAATCATTGGCTTCTTAGAGTGGTCGGCGGCGAACAATGCCAGGAGCCAACCCGCATAGCGCTGACAAAGTGGGCTCTTTAGTGAGGCGAGTTGATCAAGAAAATCCAAAGAGCGCTGTTGATAATGGGGCCAACCCTCTATGATCGCGGGGAAGATTTTAAACAGAGCATCCGAGTTGTCTAATACGCGAAAAAACTCCGAAGGGGTCTCTTCCATAAGACCGCGTGCCATCTCTTGCCATACCCGTTCGGGTACTAAAGAGTCTAATTCGCCAGAGGCGCTCATCTGCTTCATTAAGGTGAGGGTTTCAGGGGCCACAGTAAACCCCAGGGAGGATTTAAAGCGAGCCGCAAAACGGGCTACTCGAAGAATACGCACAGGGTCTTCAATGAAGGCCTCGCTAACGTGACGCAGTGTCCGATTCTGGCAGTCCTGTATGCCACCATAGGGGTCAATGAGTCGTCCATCCAGTGAGCGTGCCATGGCATTGATAGTAAGATCCCGGCGGCGCAAATCTTCCTCAAGGGTGACATCGGGGCTTGTTTGCACAATAAAGCCCTTGTAGCCTCGCCCCAGTTTGCGTTCAGTACGAGCTAGCGCATACTCTTCGTGGGTCAAAGGATGAAGAAATACCGGAAAGTCGTTGCCCACGGGTTTAAACCCCTGCTCAACCATGTCATCAATGCTAGCGCCCACCACGACGTAATCACGATCTTGCACCTTGAGCCCCAATATTTCATCCCGTACCGCCCCGCCCACTTGGTAGATTTCCATTATGGTTCACCGCCGTGAATGGGTTGTAGGTTGGCTACCGTAGGCACTATACCAATACGCTCCTTTAGGGGAATATAGGGTTTATTTAATCGTTTGCTGTAAAGAACAGTGTTAGCCATGACTCTTTTTACATAATCCCGGGTTTCATTAAAAGGAATTGTTTCGATGAAAATAACGCCGTCCATGGGTGTGGGATTTAACCATTGCTTCACGCGTCTGGGGCCGGCATTGTAGCCTGCGGTGGCAAGAGCGGTAGTATTGAGCTGGTCTAGCAGGTGTTGTAAATAGTAGGTGCCAAGGTTAAGGTTGGTGGCTAGCTCAGTGGTCTGATCTGGTAAAAAGCGTTTAAGGGATAAATGCTTGGCAATCCAGCGCGCCGTAGGGGGCATGATTTGCATGAGACCCTGCGCCCCAGTTCTTGAGCGGGCTTGGGGGGCAAACAGACTTTCTTGGCGAATGAGTCCATAAACCCAGGCCTCATCAAGGTGGCGTTTTTTTACACTCTCCTCAAGCGTGCTGGCAAATGGGGTGGGGTAGCTTAAGTTTATGTCCTCCATGGGGCCTGCTTGACTGGCACTAAAAATAGCTCGATCAAACCACTGTAATTGATAGGCGATGTGCGCTGCGATCAAGTGTTGACGAGCATTAAAGGGTTGGTTAGCAAGATTCCACTCAAGTCTATCCATGGGTTTAATATTTAAGCGATGTAACCTTATGGCCCGTTGTAAGGTTGGCTCTAGCGTCGCGATTTCTTGTTTACTAACAGGCGGGATAGCTACTTTATGGGGTAACTCTAAATGCAATTCATCTTGCGTTAACAAACCATAAAAGTCCGATTCCTTAGCCAGTGCTTGGAGGATGGGTTGTGCTGTGGATTCTTGGTGTAAGTGGTTGAGTGATTGAGCTTTCCAGTATTGCCACATACGTAGTTTTTGTTCTTTTAAGGGCATGGAATCAATGACCTTAAGCACCTCTTGCCATTGCTCTTCTCTGAGGGCGGTGCGCACATGAGAGGCGCGGTAATCCTCTTGATCAATGCCAAGTTTAGCAAGATGAAACCAAGACAGGGCGTGGGGATCTAGTTTTAGAGCTCCTTGATAAGCAATTTCTGCCCATCCCCAATCACGCCCATTGGTATCCACTATCGAGGCGTGATTGTGCCACCAGTGTGAGGCTTCTATGGGATCTTCCTTGGCCAGAAGTTGTAGCGCGTGAAGAAGGAGTACAGTTTGTCCAGGATTAAGATGGGCGTAGCTTAACATATGACTAAGAAAGTGTTTGGGATCGCTATTGGCTTGCCGCCAGTCTCGTTCACGTAACTGCTCTGCTTTGGGTAGCGCCTCATTAATCAAACGCGAGCGTAGGTCTTGATGGTTATAAAGGGCCTCATTGAGAGATTGCCATAGTTCATGTTGGTCAACCGCCATTACACTGCGAAGTGGGCCGATTAACAGCGAACAAAAATGATTGTCAGGGTTTTCAAGCCATAATCGTTTGGCTTCCTGGACGAGTGCTGCGGAAGAGGAGTCGTTTAAGGTAAGGGAAAGTTTAGCGCATAGCAAGTTGACGTTATGCTGATCAGGTTCCTCTAGAGTAGCTAGAAAAAGAGCCTCTTGATGACTATTGTACAGGGCGTAAGCTAAGGCGTTATGCAGTGACTTGTAAAGCGGGCTATGTGGAAAATCCTTTTTGAATTGCCAGACCTGGTTGACAGTGTTAACCGCCCCTCCCTGATTGATTTTATCAACCAGATACCAGTAACGAGGATAATCAGCGAGTTCGTCATCCCCCAGTTCAGTGATCACTGATTGCAATACATTGAGTTGCTGTTGGAGATGAGCGTGATAGGCTCTAATTAATAGATTGTCAGGCAATGATAAATCGTTAGCACAGATCACGCGTGGTAATGTCAGTAACGATAGCCATAGAACAATCAGAAAAACTTTCAAGACTGACCTCTTTCTTCTTTTATACTTACCTTTGTAGCAAGTTGAAATAGTAACTTCAAGAGTATCATAGTGGAGTTCTTTGGAATTGTTTTTTTACGGGGTGACTTATGGTATCTGAAAAGTCCAGTGGACGAAAATTATTACACCGCAGAAGTATCGTGATTGAGGGGTATGAGAGAGAGGATGGTCATTACGACATTGAAGGACATTTGCTTGATATAAAAGGTTATGATTTCCCTGTTATGAACGGTATTCGTCAGACAGGAGAGCCGATTCACGATATGTTTCTTGGCATCACTATTGACGCAGAGATGACCATTGTTAACGCCTATGCAAAAACTGAGGCGAGGCCCTACCCCGGTTTTTGCGAATCCATTACTGATCATTACCAATCTCTCAAAGGATTAAGGATTGCTCCAGGTTTTACGAGAGCAGTTAAAGAGCGTTTTGGCGGCGTCAAAGGGTGCACTCATTTAACAGAGATGATTGGTGCCCTCGCCACCGTAGCCTTCCAAACCCGTTATGGCTCAGCTGAATCCCATTCTCCCAACAAACCTCCCCATTTAGATGGTTGCCATGCACTGGATACCACAGGGCCCGTGGTGGCTCAGTTTTATCCGCAGTGGCATGTGGCCAAAAAGTAAGAAAAAAGGGTATCGGGAATCCACTGTTGAAAGCCGAATCTCTACACAATATCAAAAACAGGAATTCAGTGTGTAAACCACCGGTCGATTACACACCCTTGTTGGATTTAAAAAAAGGAATTGACTGTTGCTTGTCTGTTGGATAAACTGGCCATATCTGACAGCAAAACGGAATTCGGTGTGTAATGAACCAGCAAACCCTCTCGGCTCTAATCTGGTCGGTTGCCGACCTTCTTCGCGGCGACTTCAAGCAATCGGAATATGGGCGCGTGATATTGCCCTTCACCATCCTGCGACGCCTTGACTGTGTACTTGCCCCCACCAAAGATGCTGTTCTGAATGAGTACCAAAAACAAACCACGGCTGGCATAGCCTACGAAGAGTTTGTGCGGCGCAAATCCCTGCAAACCTTTTTCAATATATCCCCCTTGGACATGCCCAAGCTGATGGGCGACCAGGATCATCTCAGGGCCAACCTTCAAAGCTACATTCAAGGATTTTCTTCCGATGTGCGGGATATTTTCAGTCGGTTTGAATTTGCCGTAACGGTGGAGAGGCTTCACAAAGCTGGTCTTCTCTACCTGGTACTGGAAAAGTTCGCCAACATCAATTTACACCCCAATGTCATTAGCAACACACAGATGGGATATGTTTTCGAAGAACTCATCCGAAAATTTGCCGAAATTTCCAATGAAACCGCCGGAGAGCATTTTACGCCCCGTGAAGTGATTCGCTTGATGGTTGAACTGCTGTTCATCGAAGACGATGACGCGCTATCCAAGCCAGGGACCGTTCGTACCATCTATGATCCTACCGCCGGGACCGGTGGCATGCTCTCGGTTGCCGGGGAGCATCTTTATGCCATCAACCCCCAGGCGCGTCTAACTATGTTCGGGCAGGAACTTAACGACGAGTCCTATGCCATTTGTAAGGCGGACATGCTGATTCGTGGCCAGGATGTCAGCAACATCATTGCTGGCAACACGCTTTCAGATGATGGTCATCCCGGCGTTCAGTTTGATTACATGCTTTCAAATCCCCCTTTTGGCGTGGAATGGAAGAAAGTGGAAAAAGAAGTTCGGGCCGAGCATGAGAATAGGGGGCGTTCTGGGCGTTTTGGTCCAGGATTGCCGCGAGTATCCGATGGTTCACTACTGTTTCTGATGCACCTGCTATCAAAGATGCGCCCGGCCAAAGAAGGTGGAAGCCGCATTGGAATCGTTCTGAACGGTTCGCCGTTGTTTACAGGAGGCGCTGGCTCCGGTGAATCGGAAATCCGGCGATATGTGTTGGAAAATGATCTGGTGGAAGCAATTGTGGCCCTGCCCACCGATATGTTCTTCAACACTGGAATCTCCACCTATGTCTGGATACTGACCAACCGCAAGGTGGAAGAACGCAAAGGCTTGGTGCAGTTGATCGACACCTCTTCTTTTTGGCAGAAGATGCGTAAAAGTTTGGGTTCCAAGCGCCGCGAAATGAATGACGCCCACATTAAGGATGTTATACGGCTGTTTGGCGAGTTTCAGGCTACCGAGCAGGCCATCGTGACAGATCATGACGGTAAGGAATTGAGTCGTACCGTATTGTTTGACGATACCAGCGTACCGCAGCCACCTGAAGGCGGTAAGGTCAAGATCGTGCCGGTATCCAAGATATTTGATAGCAAGGAATTTGGTTATCGCACCGTTACCATTGAGCGGCCTCTGAAGGATGAGAACGGAAATGTGGTGATAGCCGCCAAAGGGAAAGCCAAAGGCAAGCCACAGCCAGACTCCAGCCTGCGCGATACGGAGAACGTCCCGTTATCAGAGGATGTGGAAGAGTATTTCAAACGTGAAGTCCTACCCCATGTGCCAGACGCCTGGATTGACCAGGACAAGCGCGATAAGTCAGATGGAGATGTGGGCGTTGTAGGTTACGAAATCCCTTTCAATCGCCATTTCTATGTTTTTGAACCCCCAAGGGAACTGGCTGAGATCGATGCCGACCTGAAGGCCGTAATGAGCGATATTCAGCGAATGATTGGGGAGATGTCCGCATGAGCTTCCCCCGCTATCCGAAGTACAAGGATTCCGGCGTGGAATGGCTTGGGGAGGTGACGAAATGAATCACGACAAACTGGCGATCCGACGCGGACTGGTTTATGAAGGCGACATTTCGAGCCTTCACGCAATTCACCCGATACCAGTGATCACAAACGCATCCGGTGATCTTGTACGGAATCAATCCTCACCCGCACAAGAAGTTGTATTCCGTGAAGACAGCTTTGATCCGGTCACCAGGATTAGGCGAGGCCGCTTCTATCAGACGGGCGGGCAACAAACTTGGCACCCGGATCGTGTTCACAATTATCCCTTTGGTCCACACATCGGCTTGGCGGGGGGGGCGTTTGATTTCGATAATCATTACACAGCAATCGATCATACCAATCCCGGAATCGGAACCAATGGAGCGCATATTTACTTGGGGTCTGACAACTACAAAACAGCCTGGAGGGTTGTTGATATTGAGAAGATTTCAACAGGTCATTTGCTTTTTACTCTCAAGTCGCTATCTTCATTTGGGGTTCTCCCAAAATTAGAAAAAGATGACATTGAAATTAAATCCGCTTATGAAAATGTCGTGGATGCCGCATTGAAATACGATCCTATTCCTTTAATTGATGTTTGTAAATCAGCTGCAAACGTGGTGTTACTAGCATGGTTGCCAACCGTCGGCGTGGTAATTGGAAAAAACCAGCATGAGTTAGGTCAGCTCGCGGATTTTATTCCGCCAGGAAAAGACAAAGAACGAATTGCGCCTGTAGCGAAGCTCCTTGCTCGATTGCACTCGCATAGCAAACCCAGTGTTCAGAAAAGCCAGGTCGCGAAAAATGAACCATTACGTTCTGTCACCGACGATGATGCCGAGTTAGCCATACAGCTGTTCGGTTTTCTACTCAAAGAAATCGGGTGGGCGTTATGACAAAATCATACCCATCATACAAGGATTCCGGTGTGGAGTGGATTGGGAATGTGCCGGAGTATTGGAAAGTTCTGTCTCTGAAACATTGTTTCAAAATCATTGGTGGTTCAACACCAAAGTCTGAGCAAGAGTCATATTGGGATGGTGAATTTGCTTGGGTCACGCCATCCGACTTGAGCAAGTTGTCGTCGATGGGCATTAGGGATTCACAGCGAAAAATAACGGCTGAAGGTTTGGCTTCGTGCGGTACAACGCTTGTTCCTAGGGGCAGTATTGTTCTTTCCACGCGAGCCCCCATCGGATCTTTTGCAATTGCCGAAACAGAGTTATGCACGAATCAAGGATGCAAATCTCTTGTACCATTTGCAGATACTCAATCGCGCTTTTACGGATATTTGTTGAGCATCAGCACTGGCGAGTTAAACATTAGAGGTAAAGGTACAACATTTCTGGAATTGTCTAGCGGTGAACTCGGTGCATTCAAAGTAGGTGTACCAACAGTTCCTGAACAAATCGCCATCGCCTCCTTCCTCGACCGCGAAACCACCCGCATCGACGCCCTCATTACCGCCCAACACCGTCTGATCGAACTCCTGAAAGAAAAGCGCCAAGCGGTGATCTCCCATGCTGTCACCAAGGGCCTCGACCCCACTGTGCCGATGAAGGATTCTGGGGTGGAGTGGCTTGGGGAGGTACCGGAGGGTTGGGAGATCAAGCCGGTTCGACGGGTTCTTTCTGCACCGTTATCAAACGGGATTTTCAAGAAAAAAGAGGAGTTTGGTGAGGGCGCTCTACTAATTAATGTATTCGACATCTATCGACCGGATTTCAAAGTGGATTTCGATTCACTCGACCGTGTGAAATGTAATCCAGGCGAAATAGTGAATTATGAAGTCTTAGCCGATGACTTGCTCTTTGTTCGATCATCTTTAAAACAGGAGGGAATCGCTGTAGTGGCAATTGCGGGCAACTGCTCGGAACCCGTGGTTTATGAATGCCATTTGATTCGAGCTCGCCCTAATCGCCAAGTATTGAACGGGCACTTCGGGAGTTATGTTTTGAACTCGGTTGTATATCGTTCTAAGATGGTTGCCAAGGCCAAGATCACAACAATGACAACTATCGACCAAGAGGCCATTCTTTCGACCAAGTTACCGCTACCTCCCATCTCGGAACAATCCGCTATCGCCGCATTCCTCGACCGCGAAACCGCTCGCATCGATATCCTCACCACTGAAGCCGAAAGAGGCATTGTTCTGCTCAAGGAACGCCGTAGCGCCCTGATCTCAGCGGCGGTGACGGGCAAGATTGATGTGAGGTAATTGACATGGACTGTATCAAAATAATCATTGATTTTTTCGTAGCAATTGGGACATTGGCCTTGGCGTGGTTAGCATACTTGTCTCTCAAAAGAGATTCAGAAAGGGAACTGCATCGAAATACTCCATGGATCACATTTGATTTTTATGATGTTGGCGACCATGAAAATCTTGGGCTCCCTGGATTTAGAAATATCTCATCAAACCCAGAACACCCAGCATTAAGATTGGGCGGCGCTTTAAGAAATCTTTCCACAACTCCGGCAATCGATTGTCAATTTGATATTTACTACCGCAGCGAGTCACAAGTAAAGCCTATCCATGAGATTAGTGGCATCCGTTTGTCTAATGGCTTGGGCTCTGGAGAGCGTGTGGAAATAGCGAAAACGATAACAATTCATGATATTGATACTCATGGTTCCAAATATTTTGTTGTTGGTATTGCCGGGTTATTCAATGGGTTTGGCGTGCCGCCTGGCTCCGAGTATCCATTCGACGTTGTTTTTTCCTGCAAAAACACTTTCGGTAATCCATTTTTCTCCGTGTACACCATGAAGATGGATGGGATCATCCCAGGAAAAGCGAAGCCAAGTATGGTTTTTAAAGGAAGTCGTGCTGGCACGTTTCCAAAAGACTGGACGACAGATCGTTCTTTGTCGAAAGGAGCGCCCGAATGATTAAACACACCGAATCCCGCTGCAAAAACCAAATCCTCGATCCCTTGCCCGCCTTGTAGGCTAAGAACAGTCATGACCGCCATCCACAACGAAATCCGCTTCGAATCTGAAATCTGCGACGATCTGGCCACCGCTGGTTGGCTCTACACGTCACCCGATGATGAGTCGAAAAGTCCTGATTCCAAACTCTACGATCGTGAACATGCTTTATTCCCGGATGACCTGACGGCTTGGATCGCTGCCAGTCAGCCCGATACCTGGGCGACCATTACCAAGTCTCACGGCTCGAATTCTGTCCGCGAGGTTGCAAAGCGCCTGCGTGAAGCCTTGGATAAACATGGCACTCTCCATGTGCTTCGAAATGGTTTCGATATGCTTGGCCTACGCAAACCCGTGGAGATTGTCCAGTTCAAGCCCGCCTTGGGCATGAACGCCGATTTGCAGGCTCGTTATGCCGCCAATCGCTTGCGGGTGGTGCGCCAGGTGCGCTATTCCCTCCACAACGAGAACGAATTGGATCTGGTGCTATTCCTGAATGGCTTGCCGGTGGCTACCGTGGAGATAAAGACCGACTACACTCAGGCAGTTGAGGATGCGGTGTACCAGTACAAGAAGGACAGACAGCCCAAGGTATCGGGGAAGAACGCCATCGAGCCTATTCTGAGTTTCCCAGGGGGCGCGTTAATTCATTTCGCCCTCAGTAACTCCGAGGTACGCATGACCACCCGCCTTGCAGGCATGGACACCGTATTTCTACCTTTTAACCAAGGCAACAATGGTGCTTCTGGAAATCCGGTCAATCCTAAAGGTTACGCTACCGACTACTTCTGGAAATTGATTTTGCAAAAGGATTCCTTGCTGGAACTCCTGGGGCGGTATCTGGTCCCGAAG
>VFSW01002091.1_pt1 | contig 30280 bp, 33 predicted proteins | sample 5358111 | NCBI WGS metagenome assembly VFSW01 (sample SAMN11554181, study PRJNA540505) | mine drainage metagenome | isolation source: sediment from site ElyBrook_90M | place: USA: Ely Copper Mine, Vershire, VT | collected 2017 | reverse complement strand
GGCTTAAACGCCTCAATGGGCTTGGGCCTTCCTCCCAAAGGCGGCAATATCTCACTAGTAACGCAAAGCGGTGCTTACGGCATGGCTATTTTCGGCCTGGCAAGGCAACGCCATTTACGCTTCGCCAAAATCCTCTCACACGGCAACAAAGCCGACCTCTCAGATCATGAGATACTGGATTATCTTGCTGATGACGATGAAACCAGCGTCCTCTGCTTATTTTTAGAGTCCGTCAGCCACGGGCGAGCCTTCTTTGAATCGTTAGCTCGCGCAGCCCAACGCAAACCCATTGTTGTCGCCAAAACAGGCAGATCGCGGGCTGGTCAGCGTGCTGCCGCCTCCCATACCGCCGCATTAACTGGCGATGCCACCGCCTTCATCACAGCGGTACGGCAGGCAGGAGCTGTTCTGGCCGAGAGCGGCTTAGAGATGGTCGATATCGCAGAAGCATTGAGTCGTCAGCCTATCCCTCCAGGGCGTCGTGTCGGCATTATCACCAACTCAGGAGGCACTGGCGTTGAACTTACCGACCTCTGTGAACGCTTTGGCTTGAATGTACCCGAACTCTCGCCTGCGGTTCAGGCACAAATTACGCCGCTGCTTCCAACATATGCCAGCCCACGCAATCCGGTGGATGTCACGCCGCTCTGGGCACGTTTCCCAGCAATGTACGGCGGGAGTATCGAGGCGATGTACGAATCTGATGATATCGATATCGTGATTCCAATTTTGCTGCAACGTTCCGCGCTTATGCGCGAAAATGTCGAGGCAGTGCGCGATACAGTACTGCGCTGCCAACGTGAGCGGGGCATTGCCAAGCCAACCTATATCTGCTGGGTAGTCGGCAATGAAGGAGAACAGACACAGGCAATGTTGCAAGATGCTGGTATTCCCGTCTATGAATGGCCGGAGCGCACTGCACGCACTGCTGCTGCTGTCGCAGCCTATGCCGAAGCGCGCCGCGCTCGCGCAGCATTGCCTACGACTCGCGAAACACCACCAGCAGGAGCTTACGAGACAGCCTCCGCCATACTTGCTCATGCGCATGCTCAGCAACGAACTATTCTACTGGAAAACGAGGTCAAGCAACTTCTGGCTGCCTATGGGGCCAGGATACCACGTGAAACGCTCTGTACCAGTCCAGACGAGGCAGTAGCAGTAGCGCGGGCACTCGGCAACCCCTGTGTGCTGAAAATCGTTTCGCCGGACATCAGCCATAAATCAGATGTTGGCGGCGTGCGCGTCGGGATTGCCCCAGAGCAAGTTGACACAGTATTTGAAGAGATACTAGCGACTGTTCAAGCCAAACAACCGTCCGCACACATTCTAGGCATCAGTGTTCAGGAAGTCGTGCGTGGTCAAGAGACCATTATTGGCGGACTACGCGATGCTGAGTTTGGACCATTGGTCATGTTCGGTTTGGGAGGGGTATTCGTTGAAGTATTGCACGATATATCCTATCGCTTAGTTCCTGCCTCGACAGGAGAGTTACAAGCAATGCTTCGTGAAGTACGAGGATATCCACTCTTAACAGGCGTGCGCGGCCAACCCGCTGTAGACCTGCACGCACTGACAAATACATTGCAGGCTGCCGCGTGGCTGCTTGACGCCTTTCCGCAAATCAGTGAACTTGACCTCAACCCAGTTATAGTCGGAGCAGAAGGAGCCGTCGTCGCTGATGGGCGGGCGATCCTCTCTCTTTCCTAATCAGAGCTAGAAAGGGATGAATATGGCAAATGCAATGACCGTGAAAGCAACCTTGCAGGATGGGATGTGTTTTGATGCAGAGACTGGTTCAGGACACCATCTTCTGCTGGATGCGGCTGCCCACAACGGAGGAGAAGATAAAGGGCCACGCCCGATGGAGATGCTGCTGGTGGCACTGGCAACATGCGCTGGGATGGACATTCTCTCGATTCTCAGGAAAAAACGCCAACGTATTACAAGCTACGAAGTACACGTGCATGGTGAGCGCACAGAGGAACATCCAAAGGCATTCGTAGACATTACCGTTGAACACATTGTTACTGGTCACGCCATTCAGCCGCAAGCGGTAGAACGTGCAATTGAACTGACCGAGGAGCGCTACTGTGGCGCAAGCGCGATGCTGGGGAAGGCTGCAAAATTGACGCATATTTTTCGTGTGCTTGAAGCACACAAGAGCCAGTGAGGTATTCCTGGTCCTCCTGTGCTTCAAGCACGTATAATGCGTAGCAGACATGTTTGTAGCCAAGACTACAGAATTTATCTTGATCTGACACTATACTCTGAGTGTTGGGATACTGTTATGTGCAATTGAAGACATTTCTGACAATTCTCCGCGAACAGCGGCTAGGAGAATTCACACATTATATTAGGAAGGAACAGCGGTGAACAAGATAAAACAAGTGCTGATCGGACTCATCAGCACTATTCTTGAACTCACCCTGTTCATTGTGGTTGGAGTGTTTGTCACTCCGCTCCCGTTAAAAATTGCACTCCTTTTCTTGCTCTTTGCGGCGGTCGTTTTTGTTCTGGTCATCATGTTCAAAAAGCAGCAGAAGTACTAATCTCAAGGCCAGTGTCATGGCAACTCATACACCTTGTTGGTAAGACCTTCGCTTTTGAACAGGTGAACAGAGTTAGACGGCAGCCCAACCGGCATCAGCAGGAATAATTGCGCCGTTGACATGGCGTGATTCATCCGAAGCGAGAAAGAGTGCAAGCGAGGCAATATCCATAGGGTCCAGATAGGCAGGGGCGAGCGCGGCGAATGCCCCAGCTCGTTCCGAACCGGCTGCGTCCATGCGATCAGGGGGCATCGTTTCGCCGATGTTGGTCACGGTCGCACCTGGACAGATTGCATTACAACGAATGCCCCTCTTGGCATACATCCAAGCAGTGTTGCGTGTGAGACCTACCAACGCATGTTTGGATGCCGTGTAGGCAGCTCCTGCCGCACCGCCGTGAATGCCAGCAGTCGAAGCAGTATTCACAATAGACCCTCCGCCGTGCGTGAGCATATGTCGGAGAGCATGCCGACTCGTAAACATCGGTCCATCCAGATTAATGCTCAAGACGCGACGCCAGATATCGTCTGATAGCTCACCCACTCCCTGCATGTAATCCATCACGCCAGCATTGTTGCACAGTATGTCCAGGCCCCCGTAAGTGCTGATCGCCAGGTCAACCAGATGTTCAGCTGTTGCTTGCTCTGCAATATTGCCTTGAACACCAACAATCGTTCCTCCACTGGCCTGAATGCGCTCGACAGCGGCATCAAGCCGTGGCCCATTCCAGTCACCCACGACAAGGTGGGCACCTTCTGCTGCAAAACGGGTTGCCATCGCCAGCCCCATACCGGAGCCAGCCCCCGTAATTATGGCAATTTTTCCTTGAAGTCGCATGATGCTCTCCTGACTATTCACTCTTTGTGAAAGTTGATTCAAGGGTGCGACAGTCCAATCGGTCCGTGTTCTCTTGAAAAGATGGCATGTGTGCCATCGTAAACATTATACACCCGGCTCGTCACAGCCATATCACTGACTCTGCTAGCTTGCGCTCGAACTAATCACAAAAGGAAAAGTTAGTCGATCCGTGCCTCCTAGCCAACAGCCACTGACGCGGTGTTAAAAACCGCACTACGCAACATCACCAAGCTCTAGAGGTCCTTTAGTTCTCTCTCAGACGCTTGAGCCCCTTATCGAAAACGACACCAATCGCAGCACCGACCGCAGCCAAAATAATGGCCGCTGGAGTCCCTAAGAAGAGGAGAAAGTCCATACCTTCCACCATGCCACTATCCAATTGTGCTTGCAGTAGAGGCCAACCACCCTGAAGGTATGGGAGAAAGAGCATTCCCAACGCAATACCGATGGCGAAGAAGATCGGTACAATGAGGACTGCCCACCATGATCGCAGTAATATTGCTCCGAGTGCTACACTGAGAAACATGACAGTTCCCCATGGATCGTTATTCCAGACCCACAAACCGCTTATCAATGGAAGCTCGATCCCCAGGATCAACAACAGCATATGTGTCCGTTGCCAATCTCCTTCTGGTATCACCCAGTGCTTTTTCTCGCTAGGACGCACCTGTTCGTGTTGCTCTTGAATATTCATCCCATTGCCTCTTTTCTTGTTTCAGTATGCTGTCATGCGCGCATTGTCAATGGCAACAGCGCTACTTGTGATAGGCAACTCAGGGTATCAGTCGCCCAAAATGCACCCACCAGACAGAGCCGATCTGGGTATCGCCCGCATTGAGGAACCAGAGGGAACCATCTTGTCCAGTTGCCAAGCCACCTATCTGAGTCTGTGCAGGCAATGGAAGTAACTGGACAGCGCCACTAGGAGTAATGCGGCCTATCTTACCCGCTGAAGCCGAAAACCAGAGATTGCCATCCGCTCCTTTTATAAGAATAGGTATCTCCTGCGCAGTTTGCTCAGACACGGGGAAGCGTGTGATTACACCAGCGGAGGTCATTCGACCAATCTGACCGTCGTGTTGCAGAAACCAAAGATTGCCATCTGAGTCGGCGGCAAGCGCATCTTTCAGTGTCCCGATACCCCCACCTAATGTAGGGCCAGAACCGCGATCAATTTCAATGGGTGACAGTTTAGTCATACCAGATGGGGTTATGCTTCCTAGCAAGATACTTTGTAGCGTTGGTGGATCGGTAAGTGGGGCATTTCCTAAAAACCAAAGATTGCCATCCGCTCCCGCTACTAGATCTATTACTCCAAAACTAAAGGGAGCTTGATTGGGCCGAGGAAGCGCAAATGGGGTTATCTCACCCGTCATCGTTATTTGCAAGATACTAGGAGCAGCACTGTTCCCTAACCAGAGATTGCCATCTGGTCCCACAGTGAGGGCTGACGGCGCATCGATCAAACTACTCCAAAATTCTTGGGCATGTCCGTCTGGCGTCATTCTGACAATGGCGTATCCATTCCCTTGAATATCCGCCCCTACAAACCAGAGATTGCCATCTGGGCCTGTGGTGATAGGACCGGTGACGAATTGGGTTGGAAATTCGGTCAGTTTGCCTGTGGAGGTAATACGCCCAATTTTTTGCCTCTCTACAAACCAGAGATTGCCATCTTGGTCAACCGTTATATTGCCTTGCCCATATTGGGGCGTAAGAGCCGGGAAGCAAAACTGCACTACTACACCAGTATGAGTAGCATCTATCGGTTGATGACAGTCAGAGGGCGGAAGAAGCATACGCCAAACCTGTACTATCGTTCCTAATGGTAAGGCAACAACCAGTAACGCAATCAACCACCAGACACGTGGCCGTACACCAATGCTCGTTGACGTTGTTGGCAGCTCATTCTGCTTTATCATAGCCTGTCCTCCTAAGACACTAAGCACAGAAGCGCACTGCATCATCTCCACACATATTTTCTTGCTCTTATCTCACAGTCTATGCACACGAGCAATGTCTTGTATCACAACAACCTATCAATTGGTCACCATAAAAATGGTATAGTGCTAAACCGCTCTCCTTACCAACTTTCTTGTATCGCCCGGCTTTGTCTGCGTCAGGTGCATTCCCGGTCCATCGTGGATACATATCGTTCCCTCGTCATAATATGAATCTCATCTTATCTACCGCCGCAAAAGAAAAAAGCCGACACACGCTTAGCAATCTTTTTAGCTAACGTGTGTCGGCTTCTTCTCGTGTCTGATCTTGGTACGCCGTGCCACTAAGGTGGTCTTAGCGAAGTACCCACTCCACTATGCCCACCGCTTAATCAACCAACACTTTTTTTAGCGGTTCCGTCTCATCAGATGTCATGCGCTCCACATACACGTGATAATCAGGTAAGAAGCGTTGATAGGTGTTCGACACCAACGGCGATGAGATCATAAAATCGGCTGATGCACGATTACAGGCCACGGGAATATTCCACACAACCGCGATCCGTAAAAGTGCTTGCACATCCGCATTGTGCGGCTGTGTTGTCAATGGGTCCCAGAAGAAAATCAGGAGATCGATCTCTCCCGCCGCAATCTTGGCCCCAATTTGCTGATCCCCACCCAAGGGTCCGCTCTGCAACTTGTGGATGGCTATACCGAGTTCCTGCTCCAGTAAGATGCCTGTTGTACCTGTTGCGTAGAGTTCATGCTGCTTCAGCAGCATTTGATTAAAGCGGGCCCATTCTAGTAAATCTGGCTTCTTATCGTCATGTGCGACAAGGACAATATTTTTCTTCATGCTTATTCCTTTTCACTTTTCGTCTCTTCAACTCCAACCCCACGTCACTGTCTATAAAGCAAACAGTCGATGCTTTGCTTGCGTTCGAGAACCAGCATCGCATGCAAGACTAGTAAAAGTAGCGATCTAAGTACATTAAGTACAGATACAAGCCTACTGTTACAATCACTGCAGACCCGAGGTAGCTCGGCAGGCCGTGGGCCAGATTTGCCGCCAGGACACCCCAGCCACCCAAAACAATGTTGAGCAGAAACACGGGGATTGCATACACCTTAAGAAATGTTGGCTTTTTCCTAGACATCTATTACACCTCACTTGTCTGAGGAATGTTCTTCTTTATTTAGAACGACGACCCTCTGCATATACCTTCTCGTAAAAAGGCCGCAAGTGTGTCGCTCCTTCAGTACCTTCTACGCTTCTCGCTGTGAGCCAAACGTATGATTAGTATGGTACTGCTGTTTCTCTTGCCACTCTGCCACGACATCGTGAAAAGTAATCTCTGGCTCAGCTATGGCCCTGAATTCGGCCAAGCGCAAAAAGAATGCGGCCTGTTCCGCCGTCATGGGAACTTCATAGATCACATTACTGCGACCCATAACACGTGCTATCCTCATCATCCTCTCCTCTCCTCAAATCGAGACTTCTATTCGTTTCCTCGCTCAAAACCTCCTCGTGCCACCTGTCCAGGCAGCCGGGAAGTCAGGCATTTCCGGTCTCCTATCGCCCTGTTACACCTTGTTGACAACCAGCAATATCATGCAGTATAATGCATTCACCAAGATAATATCATACAGTTCCATGCAAAGTCAAGCACTATCATGCAACTTCCATGCAATTTCAAGGAGAAAACAGCAATGTTGACCGCCGAACGCCGTCGTTCGATCTTACAAGCCCTTCAGCAGGAAGGCAAAGTCTATGCATCAGAACTCAGCAGACTGTTGCAGGTTTCAGAAGATACGATCAGACGTGACTTGCGCGAATTAGACGCCGCGGGGGCATTACTGCGGGTACATGGCGGGGCACTGCTGCGCTCGCCAACACCGGCTAGTTTTATAGAACGGCAACGCCAGGAACCAGGAGCCAAGATCGCTATTGCCCTGGCCGCTATCAGCCTCATTCGTCAAGATCAGATTATCATTCTGGACGGAGGTACAACACCGCTACAAGTAGCAGAGCATCTACCCACCAACTTACATGTCACAGTGATCACACACAGCTTGCCAGTAGCCTTGGCCCTGGCCAAACATCCCATGGTAGAAATCATACTCATTGGAGGGAGACTCTACAAACATGAACTGGTGGCGGTTGGCTCCGAAACAGTTGAGGCATTTAGGCACATTCGAGCCGATATTTGCTTCCTGGGGATCGGCAGTTTGCATCCTGCGATAGGGATCAGTACCTTTGACCCAGAAGAGGCTTCGGTGAAACGTGCCATTATCGCCAGTGCTACAGAGGTGGTCGCCCTAACACCCGCAGAGAAATTGAACCTCACCGCACCCTACATCGTTGGACCGCTCAGCGGATTAACACACCTAGTAACCGAACGCTCTGTTCCGAAAGAGGTGCTAATACCTTACCGCGCACTTGGTCTCACTATTATGAGTGCCTAAGATTGTGTTGTATGATATGGTACGAGTACTATCGCAGGGGGACTTGCGCAAGCGTGGTTTTGCTGTACAAAAACGTGCGCTAGAAACTGAAGGGAACTTGTAAGAAAAGGGAATGATTGATGGCTGAAAAGCATGCCTGGTGGCAAACAGGCGTTATTTATCAGGTGTATCCACGTAGTTTTTTCGATAGCAATGGAGATGGGGTAGGCGATATCCCTGGGATTATTTGTAAACTGGATTATTTTTGCTGGTTGGGCGTTGATGCAATCTGGCTCTCACCAATTTTTCCGTCCCCGATGGCTGATTTTGGCTATGATATTAGTGATTATGTCAATGTACATCCGCTCTTTGGAACGCTTGAAGACCTGGATAAGCTGGTCCACGAGGCTCACTTGCGCAACCTCAAGGTGGTTCTAGACTACGTACCCAACCACACTTCCGATGAGCATCCCTGGTTCCAGGAGTCACGCGCCAGCCGTACCAACGAGAAGCGTGACTGGTATATCTGGCGTGACCCGGCACCACATGGGGGGCCACCAAATAACTGGCGAGGTCTATTTGGTGGATCAGCCTGGCAATTCGATGAACTGACCAGACAATACTACCTGCACCTCTATGATGTCAAACAACCCGATCTGAACTGGCGTAATCCGGCAGTGCGCCAAGCTATGTATGACGTGTTGCGCTTCTGGCTCGATCGGGGCATTGATGGTTTCCGTATCGACGCTCTGCAAGGCGTAGTCAAAGACGAGCAGTTCCGCGATAACCCGCCCAATCCCACGTGGAAGCCGGGCGATCCTCCATACCTTGAACAGATAGGGCGTTATACTGAGGATCAGCCGGGACTCCATGAAATTGCGCAGGAGATGCGCGCTGTCGTTGATGGCTATGAGCAACGGATGATGATTGGCGAGATTTATTTGCCAATGGATCGACTAGTACAATATTACGGTGGGCAACTTGACGAGATACACCTGCCCTTCAATTTCCAGTTTGTGACCATGCCAACGTGGGAAGCGCAGACGGTGCATCGGATAGTCGATGCCTACGAAACGATGTTGCCGCCGGGAGCGTGGCCCAACTGGGTTTTGGGCAATCATGATCGAACCCGTATCGCCACTCGTGTTGGTCGGGAACAGGCCCGCGCCACCCAGATGCTCTTGCTCACATTGCGCGGCACGCCAACCTGCTACTATGGAGAAGAGCTGAATATACAAGATGTTCCAGTTCCGCTTGCATTGATACGCGATCCGATGGGGCAGGAAAACCCTGAGCATAGTCGTGATCTGGTGCGCACACCGATGCAATGGGATAGCGGTGCCAATGCTGGCTTCTGCCTTGCTGAGGTAACTCCCTGGTTACCCGTGGCAGATGATTATCAGAGCTATAACGTGGCGACAGAAAAAGAGGATGCACACTCGATGCTGACACTCACACGCACGCTACTACAGCTTCGACGAACTCAACCAGCTCTAACACTTGGTTCTTATCACTCCCTCGAACAGGAAAACACAAACTGTTTCGTCTATGTGCGCCACTACCACGAACAGCAGTATCTGATCGTCTTGAACTTTTCGGCACAAGAGCAAGTGGTCAAACTGAACGGGCAAGGGCATATCGTTCTCTCTACCTATGTAGATCGTACAGGCCCCATTGATTTCTCAACACTCCATTTGCGCGGGCACGAAGGCCTGTTGATTGATAAAACAGGGGCATAAGCGATTGCATGTGGTAAGTGGGTGAGCATAGCACAAGCAAACTAGCAAGCAAAGCGGCATCAGAAAACACGCTGCTTTGCTTGTTCAGTTTTCAGGGTGAAAAGTATAAACGTCACCATCCTTTAACACCATTCCCTCAATAGATTTTGGACACTGTGATATGATATCTGCAAATGCACAATAGCTTGGCATGAGACCACCAAGCGCGTCTTGGACCTTAGTCTATCAGGCAATCGACGGGTGAGATTCCTCATATGCTAGAATGTTTGTTCACTTAGTCATCACACTTTGGGGTGGAAGATATGCACGAAGAACAATCCTGGCGCAACCTTTTGGCAGACATTATCAGCAACCCACGCGAAAAACAACGTCTCGCCGAAGAACTAGGCGTCAAGCCAATTACGCTGAGCCGTTGGGCCAGTGGAGAATCTACGCCACGCTCAGATAATTTACGCCATTTATTAGAGGTACTTCCTCAACATAGAGAGCAGCTCCTCGCTTTAATTCAGAAGGAAAAAGGCTTTGAAGAGTTCTCTAACGAGATCATCGAAGACACACACAAAGAGATTCCAACTGAATTTTATACTCAAATATTGGCATCACTCTCTTCTTCCATGATGAACCTACGTTTCTGGTCCATTACCCAACTCATTATCCAACAGGCCCTTAAACAGCTTGACCCCGAACGCTTGGGCATGTCGATTTGGATCGTCACCTGCATGCCGCCATCCGGCACTCCACCGCTTGTACATAGCTTGCGTGAGAGAATCGGCAATGGAACACCGCCCTGGGGCGCAAACCTTGAACAAAAAGGACTCTTCCTCGGCGCTGAATCGCTTGCTGGCAATGTCGTGACATTATTTCGCCCCAGCATTATCGAAAACCTTGATGAAGAACTCATCTTGCCCGTCTCGCTCAGCGAGTATGAAAAAAGCTGTGCGATTTACCCGCTACTCTATTCAGGACGCATCGCTGGTGCATTCATGGTCTCCAGCACCCAGTATAACTATTTTTTACCCCAATCTCGCTCTTCGCTCATCCACGACTATGCCAATTTGGTCGCCCTAGCCTTCGATCCAAAAGATTTCTATGAGCCTGAGCAAATCGCGCTTAGCATTATGCCCGATCAGACAAAACAAAAACCGTTTTTTGCTCATTTTCGCAATCACTTCTCACGGGTTATGCACGAGTCAGTACTCGATAAGACTTTTTTCAACAATGCGCAAGCGGAACAAAAGGTTTGGCAAATCCTTGAAAAACAGCTGCTCAATCTCTCTATGCCAGGAACATATGAAGACTAAGCCAGCATTAGATGAGTTCTGTTATCAATGTCAATGCTTGCACAGGGCTATGCTAGCTCCCGTGAAACACCAGAGCCAGCATAGCCCTACAATCCCTCACTATCAGCCAATGGCCGATGTATAGCATTAACAAACATCACTTATCAAGTAGCGGCAACACCTCATCCACAATACCATATTCTTTCGCTTCAGCTGCGCTCATAAAGAAATCACGGTCTGTATCGCGCTTGATGCGCTCAAGCGTTTGCCCGGTATGTTGATGGATGATCTCATTGATAAGCTCCCTGGTATAGAGAATCTCGCGAGCATGGATGTCAATGTCTGTTGCCTGCCCGCTCAAACCACCCTGCAGCGGTTGATGCATATGTATCCTTGCATGTGGCATGGCATAGCGTTTCCCCTTATCGCCAGCCATCAACAAAATTGTCCCAAAACTCGCGGCATAACCCACACAAGTTGTGGCAACAGGACATGGCACAGAACGCATCGTGTCATAAATTCCCAAGCCAGCCGCAATCACACCCCCCGGTGAACTAATATACATATTGATCTCACGCTTGCTATCCTCCGCCGCCAAAAACAGCAGTTGAGCGATGATCAGACTTGCCATTCCTTCCTCAACTTGCCCATTAACCACAATCACACGGTCCTTCAGCAGGCGCGAAAAAAGATCATACGCTCTCTCACCTCGTCCAGTCGTCTCAACGACCGTAGGTACAAACAAGTTTGTTGGCATCATAGTTCCTCTCCTCATTACAGCATGCGCGGGCGTGTAAAGTAATAATAGACAAACATACCGTGCCCACTGACACGCTCATCAAGCATCCCGGCCAGAATCCAACTTTGCTGCCCCAACTCATTCAACTGGGCCGTATCTGGCAAAGCCGTTTCCCGTGTATCAACGGCCAGGACATAATATTCCCAACTCAACGGTTGAACAGGAATCTTTTCATACACTGTTGGTACATAACCAATAGTGCGTCCTTCCGCTTTCTCACTCATGCGTACATGCGACAAATGTGTTGCAAACATCTGTGATTGCTCCTTTTCCTTTATAAGCTCCGATATCTCATACTTTCTACAGTGGTTTTCCCTTCCTCTTGAATATATCATGCCAATAGCCTATAATTATAGATGATAGCTATGCTATCAGCATAGCTCTCTAACGAACTATGCTATCAGCATAGCTCTCTAGAGACAATGACAGGGGAGAATTGAAACGATGGCAGATTTACAGGAAATGCTAGGTCACGTCATACGGCGCGAACGTCAGGACCACAATTTGACGATGAAAGAGCTGGGGGAAAAATCGGGCCTCTCGGAAATTTATATTGGAGAGATTGAGCGTGGGCAAAAATATCCGTCGGCAAAAGTACTGGAAAGTATCGCACTGGCCTTAGAACTCGATATTGCCGAGCTACTTGAACTGATCGCGGAAGCAATTCGTAGCGAGCGCGAACCACAGATGACCACCAACGCTATCGGCTTTGTCTTACCCTCAACGCCAAGTCAACCACGACGTATGGTCGTGAAGCGCATTGTCAACATGCTCGACGAGGGTGAAGTGGAGAGCATTGCTAACTTCAGTGCCTTTTTGCTCTCGAAGCATCAACCTCCGCACTGAGCCAATCTTAATCGCTCGGGAAGCCGTGGTGCGACATGACCTTCTCATCGCACCAAGGCCAAGAGAAATGTATCCACGGCTAGAACCAACGCCGCCGCCGTACATAGCCACTGCGTCGATAATGGCGCACATAGCGCGGATAGGCAAAAGCACTCCAAAGCGCAACAAGAAGAGCTGCGGCGATTATCGAACTCACTAACGGGACGCCCGCAATAGAGAAATGAAACACGCCAACAATCAGAAAAATGGCAATAAAACCCACAATGATAGCACCAATAAGACCATCAGGAGCGCGCCGGCGCGCCAGTAACTCTCCAACCAAGCCGACCAGCGCAGCAATCAGAAGCCAGATCAGCAAGTTCGTCAATGAGATAACCATACAAGGCCTCCATAGCATCGAAAAACGATCTTTTCACGTGAGAACGTCTCTCTTAACACGGATGACACGGGCCTTTTGGTTCAGCTCATCAGCTACCTCTCTGTGTCGTTCCCTGCTGCGCTTCTCGAAAATACACCATCGACAAAACGATGTCCTTCCTGTTCCAATATTCTTCTAGTCTGCTCGCAGCACTCATGCTTTACTAAAACATAATCCGTATCAAAGGTAGACAAGGCAAAAACTGCAACACCCGCAGCAGCGAGCGGCACCAGCAAACTTGCCAATATGCCTGTCAGCGAAAACGCCAAAGGCCCTTGTATCTTGATAGCACACCAGTCTCTTTCACAATTAACACCGTGCATCTCCGCAGGAAGTTGCTGACTGAAACAAACAATGGATAGCTCATCATGCGTGTACGTCACTGAAAGAAAAGTTTTCTGCGACCAAACCCAGGCAGGAATTTCCTGTTGTACAGGAAAACGGCATACCGCCAGTAGATCGGGGAGGAGCATCAAATTCATATCTTGCTTCTTTCTCATCACCGAACAAACCTAAAATTATTATATAATCTTACGTGATCCTGCCCGCAAGAGGTCTACTGGCATACTCATTTAGCAAGACATTTACCCCAGATGATGCACTGTCCCCTCAACTTGAGCATGTTCTGAGGGAAGAGCCGGACGAAAACCGCCTTGATCGTTAATATAAACGATATGCGAGCCTTGAAAATTGACAATCATGTCCAATTTATGATCGCCATTCACATCTGCGAAAGTTAATGTAACAGGGGAGAGTTCTGCATTTGTTCCATAGAGTTGCGGGCCAATATAGACACGCATATGGGAAGCATCACCACCGGGAATTTCGATAATTTCGATGTGACCATTGAGATTAAGAGCAATGAAATGGCTCGGCACGCCTGTCTGCTCATTGTGGCCTACCCAGGCATCGGTTTGAAATGTACGGGGACGCCCATAGCGGAAATCATCAAATGTGGTCGTAAACCATCCAGAAATTGCACTCAATGCTATCCACAAGACTAATGTCACCAACATGCCTCCACCAAGATAGAGCAACGGATGCATGGTACGTAGAGCATTGCGCCGAGCAAGGGTTTTGTGAGTATAACTAATTGAGTATGCCTGTGTAGTACGTCCCCGTTCCTGGCTCTGTAGACCTGGGACGGGGGTGCGTTTCTCGCCCGTAGGCGTGTATTTCCATTCAGCGATATTTTCGCCACTGCCAGATTGCATGCGCGATGCGCGTGGCTTAATTATTTGCGTTGCCGCTGTCACATTACTACTTCGTTTCGTTGTTGATATACCTGGTTGACTAGCAGTATTCCCTATAGGACGGTGACGCAAAAGACTCCTTGGGGCAACTTTCTCTTCTGCTGCTAAAGTCGACATAAGCTGACTGCTCCTCTCCTCGTTGCTGCAAACGGACAAACTGATCCCTCAAAAACTTTGAAGAATTAGAGCCGTGCGCCCGGAGGCATCCTCGTCTTACCCACATATCCGTGCATATGCGCGGCCTCAATACGCTACACCCACTTGGTGTACAGCGACGGTATTGTACAGGAAAGCATTCAGCGGAGCAAATTTATCGGCTACCTATAGCCCAATCAGGTCATAGACAGGAAGAGACGAACAGCGCACTCTACTTTTTGGCACTCTCAACTGAGGAGTTTCAACAACAGCAATGCTATATGGCCATCTTTCAGCTTTAGCTTAGCGACTGTCTATAAAACAGCTTCATCATCCAAAATCACTTGTAAATCGCTGGGCAATGGGGCCTCAAACTCTAAGACCTCACCTGTCGTCGGATGCGTAAATTTGAGTTGACTCGCATGAAGAAATTGCCGCTCCAAATGAAAACGTTTGCGGAACGCTGTAGAACCAGAGCCATAGACGGGATCACCTACCACAGGGTAGCCTATTGCTTTGAGATGGACACGTATTTGATGCGTACGCCCAGTTTCTAATTGCAATAAAAGCAACGTATGATGCGCAAAACGCTGAATAACACGAAAATGAGTGCGCGCCGCTCGACTCTGTACCACAGTAATCGCCATCTGTTGACGATTGCGTCGATCACGTCCAATCGGTGCATCGATACTCCCCTGATCCAGGGAGACCACACCCTCCACCAGTGCCACATAACGCTTAATAATCTCGTGCCGCTTCATCTGCTCACCTAAAGCTGTTAACGCTCGCGCATTGCGCGCCACAATCATTAAACCCGATGTGTCGCGATCAAGACGATGTACCAAGCCGGGGCGCGTATCATCTCCCACGACCTGCAACTCAGGGTAGCGCGCCAGCAAGGCGTTCACTAAGGTGTCTTCATGATGGCCTGGCGCGGGGTGTACAACCATCCCTGCCGCCTTATTGATAATCAGGAGATCGCTATCCTCGTAGATGACATCCAGTGGTAAATCCTGTGGTTTTGCACTACTCTCTTGCACCAGAGGATGCGTCTGCAACACACATACATCATCGTGCAGACGCAATACATAACCCGCTTTACTCGGACGATCATTCACCATGACAAGCTCATCGCTAATCAGTTGTTGAACAGCAGTGCGCGAGAGATGCTCCAACTGGCTCGTAAGATAACGATCTAACCGTTGCCCAATCTGTTCCTCTTCAATATGCCACTGTTTTTCCATATATTACTCGATCTGTTCAAGATTGTGCATCTTGCTCTCTGGTACGCTCTGGCGCACCCACTTGCGATGATGGAGAAACGGCTGAATGCTCTTTTGCATCCCGACTTTCTTGCGTCTCTGTCCAATGCATCCCACCAAAAACAACAAAAATAAAAAGTAAGACCACGCCCACCGAGATACAAGCATCCGCAAGATTAAAAACAGCAAACTGATAACTAATTTGTGGAATGCGAAAAAAAATGAAATCGACTACATATCCGCCATTATGAATACGGTCGATCAGGTTTCCAAAAGCTCCACCAATAATCATCCCCAAAATCACTTTAAAGAGGAGCGGTCCCGTATTCAAGGCTCGAATATACAAATATGCCACCACACAAATCGCGGCGACGATCAACACTGCCAAAAATGCACTGTTCGCAAGTAAGCTAAATGCCGCTCCTCTGTTTTGAATATAATCAAGCACAAGATATTGGCCGATCAGCGGCACAAACGGCTTGCTTCCCGCTGGGCTGAGATATTCAACAACCAGGGCCTTCGTCCACTGGTCGAGTGCAATAACAACAATCGCGGTGAGTAATGCTAATGCATCATAAAGACGCGCACGCCTGGCAATCACGGTCTCCTCTTTCCCTTAGCTCTCCATGTATTTCGCATTCTCATGCATCTACCATGTCTGGCACATTACATCAAGAAAGGCTGATACCCTCGTATCTACGCTCTCTATGGTACACTTATTTTTATCACTTGTCCACACCATAAGTCATGCCTGCACATGTTGTCATACTAGCTCGCCATAGACAGGCATGACCACGCTCCTCTTCAAGCAAGCTAATAGATGTTCGTATCGTATAGCTCCTCTTGGCTCATGTTACGCTGCTCCAATTGCGCCTCATCTTTCACACAGCGTGCCGCCCAAGGCATTGCCGCCAGCCGTTTCTCTGGAATAGCCTGACCACACACCACACATATGCCATATGTTCCCTGCTTAATGCGTTTTAAGGCCTCTTCCACCTCTGCCAAAAGGGCCTGCTCGTTCACCATGATCGACTGCTCTTGCTGCATTTCCAGAAAATCAACCGCGACTTCCTCAAAATCCTGTGGCCCTTCATTGGCTTCTACTGGGCCAACAGGTATAGGATGCGCCTCCGTCAAGCCACTTATCTGCTGGTGCAACTCTGCCTGTTTGGCTTCTAAACTCGCCTTGATCTGCTGCATTGCTAGCGTCATACCCGTTCTTCCTTCCTCACGAAGCAAATTACGACATACAAACATACTTCTTCTAAGCAAACACAGAGTTCTATTCCACTTGATATACGTATCACCATGAATATCTGTTTTATTTTCCATGCTTCTGTGATAGAGTAATAATAGCTAACCATCTTGTAATTTGTCAGCCAGCGACCCTTGCGGGTATGCAATACTTGCGTTCTATGCTATCCTAACATAGGGTATGGATAACACTTGGTAAAGGATATCATTTATGCCAGAATCAGCACCATTACAGCAACCCGAGACAACACAGCCAACGCTCATCTCTGATGCACCCTCTATCTTCAGCGATTTCGATCTGTATCTTTTCGGACAAGGAAGAGATTATCGCATCTATGAAAAAATGGGGGCACATCAGCGTACTATCAATGGCATCACAGGCACTCACTTTGCCGTATGGGCACCCAACGCACTTGCCGTCTCCATCATCGGCAACTTTAATAACTGGGTTCGCAGCATCACGCCGATGCAACTGCGCCACCAAGACCTCGGCGTCTGGGAATGTTTTATTGCAAACCTTCACATCGGTGAAGTCTATAAATTCTCTATCTATTCACGCTTTAATAACTATTCTGCTGACAAAACTGATCCTTACGGGTTTGCCGCCGAACTACGTCCTCAGAATGCCAGCATCATCACCGACATTCATCAACATCAATGGCAAGATAGCACCTGGATGCAAGAGCGCGAGCAACGACAACAATTCGGTTCACCTATCTCCATTTATGAAGTACACCTCGGCTCATGGCGGCATATACCAGAGCGCGGCGCACCAGGAGCGGCAGAAGAAGATCGCTATATGACCTATCGCGAACTGGCTCCCGCCCTTGCTCACCATGTTCAAGAACTCGGCTTCACCCATATCGAACTTTTACCTATCACGGAATATCCCTACGATGGCTCGTGGGGCTATCAGGTCACCGGCTTTTATGCCCCGACCAGCCGCTTCGGCTCCCCTGAAGACTTTCAATATTTTGTTGACTATATGCATCAACAAAATATCGGCGTCATCCTTGACTGGGTTCCTTCACACTTCCCCAAAGACGGGCATGCCCTTAGCTACTTCGATGGCACACACCTGTATGAGTATGCCGACTCGCGCAAAGGCGAACATAAAGAATGGGGCACCTATGTTTTCGACTATGGGCGTAAAGAAGTGTGCAACTTTCTGATTGGAAGTGCGCTCTTCTGGCTACGCGAATACCATATTGACGGCTTACGCGTTGATGCTGTCGCCTCTATGCTGTATCTGGATTATATGCGCAAATCCGGTGAATGGGTTGCCAACCAATATGGCGGACGCGAACATCTGGAAGCAGTTGATTTTCTACGCCAGTTCAACGAAGCTGTCTACGCGGAACAGCCCGGCACAATCACTATCGCCGAAGAATCAACCGCATGGCCACTGGTCACACGTCCCACCTACGTCGGCGGCCTCGGCTTTACCTATAAATGGAATATGGGTTGGATGCACGATATGCTGGAATACATGCATCTCGATCCTATTCATCGCCGTTATCACCACAATAACATCACATTTTCACTGATGTATGCCTACTCCGAAAACTTCCTTTTACCACTTTCACATGATGAAGTCGTGCATCTCAAAGGCTCGATGATTACCAAAATGCCCGGCGATCTCTGGCAACGCTTCGCCAACTTGCGAGCATTCTACGGCTATATGTGGGGACATCCCGGCAAAAAACTGCTCTTCATGGGCGGCGAATTTGGTCAATGGCACGAATGGAATTTCGCTGAAAGCCTCGACTGGCATCTCCTCACCCCCCCCAGTGATCCTCATCATGCCCAATTGATGCACTTTATACACGACCTCAATCAGCTCTATCAGCAAGAGCCTGCCCTCAGTTCCCTCGATGGCGATCCCAATGGCTTCTCATGGATTGACTGCCACGACTCCGATAATAGCGTCATTTCTTTTATTCGCCGCAGCAAACAAGATGATGAGACCCTCGTCTTTATCTGCAATTTCACTCCAGTGCCACGCCACGGCTACCGCCTCGGTGTTCCTCATCAGGGAACCTACATGGAAATTCTGAATAGCGACGACCTGCACTACGGCGGGAGCGGCCTCGTCAACCCACAACAGATGCCCAGCGCACCCATTTTCTGGCAATCATGCCCACACTCTATTCTTCTGACATTGCCACCGCTCGGCACGGTCATACTCAAAAAACAACTCACTCACGTGGAAGAAGGTTTTATTGTCCATGAGTCGCAATTACGATAAACGTTACAATCAGCGACGGCGATCCAAAGCATCACCACGCTATAGCTCACCACGGGCACAAGAACCAGTGACAGAGGACGAACGTTTACTCAGCCGCCCGACGCAGCCTCTGGTTAGTCCGAAAGAGCCGATACCGCAGGAACAAATGAAGGAAGAGCAGCACGCCCTGGATCGCGCGCTGCACTTCGATTTCACGCTGACCGATCCCTGGCGTGTGTTTCGCATTATGAGCGAGTTTGTCGAAGGCTTTGATGCACTTGCTCATCTGCCCCCCTCCGTTGCTATCTTCGGTTCCGCTCGCCTGAAACCAGAAGAGCCTGCATATCAGGCTGCCGTCGAAACTGCACAACGGCTAGCCGAATCAGGCTTCGGCATCATCACGGGCGGAGGTCCTGGCATCATGGAAGCTGCCAATAAAGGGGCGCAAGATGGTGGGACTTGCTCCGTCGGCTGTAACATTGAGTTGCCCTTCGAGCAGAAACAGAACCCCTATCTGGATATCTCGCTCGACTTTAACTACTTCTTCATACGCAAAACAATGTTTATCAAATATGCCGAGGCTTTCATCATCTTCCCCGGTGGTTTTGGCACAATGGATGAACTCTTTGAAGCCCTCACGCTCATTCAAACCAAAAAGGTCAATCACTTTCCCGTGATTCTGTATGACTCATCCTATTGGGGAGGCATGGTTACATGGATTCGCAATACCATGCTCACGCGCCAGACAGTGACCGAAGAGGATATTGCTCTCCTGCACCTCTGTGACAACCCCCAAGAAATCTGTCGCATTGTCACCGAATCGTATCAGGAAAGCTATCGCCAGGACCGCTTTACACCCAACAATAACCACCGCGAACAGACCATTCGCTAGCTCCAACTCACATACAACAGGAGCGAGCTAAATCTTGCTCGCTCCCGTTGCTCTTGCTCTCTCAGACTTGCTTTAGCCCTTTATGGCGGTTTGGAAGTCGAAGTTTTCTTCTTACATATGCGAAAATGCCTCGTGTAATGCCGCCGCCGCCTCAGCAATGGCAATTTTTCCCTGGTCAATCACACCAGACATGTTGAAAAAACCATGAATCATGCCCGGAAACCGTTTTAGCGTCACGGGGACACCCTCAGACTGCAAACGTGCCGCATAGGCTTCGCCCTCATCGCGCAATAAATCATATTCTGCGGTAATCACGAAGGCCGGAGGCAATCCTCGCAAGCTTTCAGCCCGCAGAGGAGATGCATAAGGATGATACCCCTCCGCCTCATCAGAGAGATACTGGGACCAGAACCAGACCATATCATCACGCGATAGATTATATCCTTCACTCAACTCAGCATACGATGGCGTTCCAGGCGTATGATAGTCCGTGACAGGATATACGAGCAATTGACAGATCAGCGATGGCCCACCACGATCACGTGCCATCAACGCAACAACAGTTGCCAAGCCCGCTCCCGCACTATCACCGCCAACCGCGATACGTTTCGGATCAATATTGAGCAGTCTTGCATTCTGCGCAACCCATGCTGTCACGTCAAAACAATCCTCTGGTGCGGCAGGAAACTTATGCTCTGGCGCAAGCCGATAATCCACATTCACCACAACACACGCGCTTTTCTTCGCGAGTTGGCGACAGATGCCGTCGTGTGTATCAAGGTTTGACAAGACCCAACCCCCACCATGAAAAAATACCAGTGCAGGGAAAGGGCCAGACCCTTCAGGAGTATACACGCGCACGGGAATAGCTCCCTCAGAACCAGGAACCATCTGATCCTCAACGTTCTTAACGGCCTCCGGTTGCCCATTCCGGGCGGCAGCCGTCGCGATACTGAGCGCGCGCACCTCCGCCAAGGGCATTGCTGAACGTGGCGACTTGCCAGCCGCCGCAATCTGCGCTAATACTGTTTGGACTTGTGGATCGAGTGTCATTGCTCAATAGGTCTCCTTACTTATGCTATTATTGGCGGCTTCTCATATTGCAAAGCGGTCACACCGCCTATCACCAGCAGCCCTCCCGCTATTTGCCAGAGATCAAGATGCTGCCCCAACCAGAAGTAGGCAATCACACCGGCGGCAACCAGTTCCATCATCCCAACAATCCCAACACGGGTTGCATCAATTCGTCGTAGCGCACCTAGTGTGAGCGAAAAAGGCAGTGCCATGCCCAGAATGCCAACTAGGCTGATTAGCAACAAGTTATGCAGCGTCCATGTGCTAGCTGGAATTGCCCAAAACGGCTGCACACACAACCAGAACGCTGCTGCTACTAATGCACCATACGTTGTTGAAGTAAGCGAGGGGATATCACGTCCTACACGCCGTCCAAGTACAAGATATAAAATATAGGCAATCAGAGCAAGGTTGGCAAATAACAACCCCATGCTATCCAGGCCATTTAGATTGGCATGCCAGATTTCTGTCAGCAACAGTACGCCACTAAATGTTGAGAGCAAGGCTAGCAACATTTGCGGTGAAGGCCAACGTCTTCGCCAAATCGCTTCTCCCAATGTCATCCACGCAGTTGCGCTAAACTGAATAACGAGTGCAATGGCAATTGGCAAACGGCTAATAGCCACAAAATAGGTATAGGTAACCATCGCTAGCGATAAGCCAAACGCCACAATCCAACCCCATTGCCGACGCGGCAGCTTTAATCCTTTTCTCCACCCTACGGCCAACACAGCCAGCAGACAGATGCCCCCGATGAGCATGCGAAATTCGACGAGGGTGACGGGTGTCACTCCCTCGTCGAACAGAAGACGCGACAGGTTCCCATTAAAGCCAAAGAGAAGCGATGCGATCACAACCATCAGGTAGCCGCTGAAACGCGAAGAAGGCCGTGACCCCTTGTTATTCATGAAATTTCCCCGCCACAGAGACTGCAAAAATGCTGATTTGTCTACTCACGTCCGCTTGCAATGCACCTAGAGCAACTCGATCATATGGGTGCTGAAGAGCTGTAGACATACAACCTGGCTCCTTTTTTGCTCAGACACCTACGACTCAAAATCAACCGTCACACGCGGTAACTTGAGTTGCGCTACTGAGTGCGCCCATAGTCGTATCGCCTGAGCCACTATTTCATTATCGTGCGGTTGATTCAATCTTTCGCGCCGTACCGCACGTTTTGCCACTACCCGAATACACCACGTCCCATCCATACGCCTGAGACCAGAAGGAATTGAAGCTCGCAACAGCGTAGCTACACGGGGCGACTGACGATTGACAATCAGGAGAATATCTGACCAATGCTGATGCAAAACAGATGTGAATTGTGTCGCAAATTCATCATAGCGAACGTGCGGTTTCTGTTGCTCCACGGAGTGCCTCCTCGTCTTACTCAAGGTACTGGCTTCTCCTTCAGTATATCACAGACATACCCTACAGATGTCAATCTTTCTTTTGTTGTGTTTTTAGCGAGACAACTCGGTATCCGTCCGTTTTTTAGCACGCGCCACAGACAAGTCTGTCACCGTCCATGTGTCTACATGCTTCATTAGATACGCGCCATGCGATGCCAACAGATTGCATATCGGCTCAACCTCATCACCTCTCATCAGGCGCACATGCATCACATGCTGTCCTTGGCGGGCCGCATTGACATACACATCCCCTACCCCCTCATCTAGAAAGGCTATCAGGCGTGCAACAAGACGGGCAAAGCTTCCTTGCCGCTGCTGCTTACGCTCAATGGCCTCCACAAAATCCCAACTTGCCATCACATGGATATTGCGCGCATCATAACCAGCTACACTCAATGCATATACAGCGTGTACAGCTTCTTTTAAATCATTTACCACACAATGGATATATTTATGTGGAAATGGAGCACCAGGAAATGTTCGCTCCGATGAGACAGGAAACAGGCTATAACCAGTAGATACTGAGTTCATAGGCTTAACCTCCATTATGCTATACATACTTCTTACGCCCGATCATCCGTTGGCAGTTTTTTCTCTCACATTCATAAGCATAACACCAACATATTGTTGTTCCGTAACTAGAATGTAGTCATTTGGTTACGGAACAACAATATGATCGCCTTCGTCCAACGTATTAAGGCACAACCTTTTCCTGACGCTTCCATCATTGCGTGCGCGCTACTCAGTATTTTCGTCCCTTCAGGATAGCCGTACACAAATTTATTTTTTATGGCGTTGTATGCTACGATCTTTTGGCTATAAGAATCTTACCACGCGGCTGCATTGCTCTCAGCGCGTGGGTCCGCGCCACCATACATCGAGCCGCTCGCTGTATCAAACAAAATACCTTGCGCGTAGCCCATGCCCGATGACCACCCTCCCTGCCCGTAAATCTCGTGACCTCGCTGACGCAGGGCATCGAGAGTCGCTTCAGGAAAACGCTCTTCCACCTGTAGTACTTCTTTACCCACCATTTCTCCATGAATCCAACGTGGCAATTCAACCGCTTCCTGCATCTGTAGGCCAAAACGAGCCAGTGCAGTGTATACCTGCAAATGAATTTGCGCTTGCCCATCGCCACCCATTGTGCCAAAAACAATGGCAGGCCGTCCATCGCGCAAAGCCATCGAGGGAATCAGCGTATGCAATGTACGCTTTGCGGGAGCCAGCGCGTTAGCCGCTGTTTCATCCAGCGAGAAATACGCTCCACGATTCTGAAGCACAATGCCCGCGCCATCGACTACAACGCCACTGCCAAACCCCATATAGTTGCTTTGAATCAGTGAAACACTATTTCCTTCGCGGTCAGCTGCGCAAAGATACACCGTATCGCCTGTAAAACCGCCGGGCGCAACCGAAGATTGTGCATGTTGCATATCGATAAGTGCGCTACGCTGGGCCAGATACGCTGGCGCAATCAGGGCCACAGGGTCCACACGCATATGCGCCTGGTCGGTTAAATACGCCTTGCGATCCGCAAACGCTAGCTTTTTTGCCTCTACCGCTGGATGAACAGTTTCTGCTGCAAGCGGGTTATCACCGAGTGCCTGCTGCTCTAACATGCCGAGCATCTGCAAAGCTGTGATACCTTGCGTATTGGGCGGGAGCTCATAAATTCTGAGACCCGCAAAAGCGACGCTCAATGGCATCACCCAATCGCTCCGATGACTCGCAAGATCCTCGCGTGTAATCAAGCCACCTTCTTGGGCAAAAAATGCTGCCATATGCTCTGCGATCTCGCCTTGATAAAACTCCTCCGCACCTTTCTGCGCAATGGTGCGCAACGTATTTGCCAGCGTTGGATAGCGCACCACGCTTCCTATCGGTGGAACCGTGCCAGTTGGTAAGAAGTGCGTCTGCCAGGAACGGTGTACATCTTCCCTGGTACTCATACGTATAAGCGCGTTATGCAAATCAGGGCCGAGCGCAAAACCCTCTTCAGCATATGAAATCGCCGGAGCAAGTGACTGCGCCAATCCCAATCGTCCAAAACGTTGCGCCGCCTCGCTCCAACCACTCACACATCCCGGAACTGTCACCGTATGAATGCCAAAAGTTGGCATCGTTGGATAACCCAGAGCGCGATAGCGTTCAATTGTCGCTGCTCTTGCTGAACGCCCGCTCCCATTTAGCCCATAGACTGTGCCGCTCCTGGCATCATAAATCATCATAAAGACATCGCCGCCCAGACCACAGACAAATGGATAGACCACCTGCAACATAGCACTCGCTGCAACTGCCGCATCAACTGCGTTCCCGCCAGCTTTCAGCAGATCTAATCCGGCCTCAGCTGCCAGATAATGCGGGGCGACTACCATTCCACGACGAGCCAACGTAACAGGACGACGTAAGGGCAATGAGATCATCGTTGGTTTCCTTTGCTTTTTTCAACTATACAGCATACCTTTTCTCAGCACAAACGCCTGAAAATGCCATGGAAAACCTGACACCGGAATTGCTTGAAATGAGACTATTTCAAAAAACTGCGCGAGCGTGCGCTGCATAAACTCGTCGGTATGATGGGCAAAAAAACGCGGGGGCACATGCACATCGTCTTCGTGTGGTCCTTCCTGTTCCTCTCCACCATACACACCGAGAAAAAATAAGCCGCCAGGACGAAGTATTGCTCTCAGTTTATCCAATACTATCGGCAAATCATCGGTAGGCACATGTAACAGGCAATTTAATGCATAGATGGCATCAAACGAATTTACGGGGAAATCCAGGTTAAGGAAATCCATCACATACGCCTGCAAACCTTTCTCGCAGCATAGGTTCACCATATCAGGCGAAAGATCAGTACACACCACAGCTAAACCATTGTCTTGAAAATATAATCCGTCAATGCCTGTCCCCGCTCCGACTTCTAGCAATGTCGTTTTGCCTTCTTGCTGCAATAGCGATAGAAACCGTTGACGCTCAGCAATTTTCCATGTATCCTTCTCTGTCTGGTTACGTTGCGTCGCCATCTTGCGGTTATACGACAAACGCAGCCACTCCGTTACCTGTTGGTATGTGTACATCTCTACCTCCTATACCGTTTCCGTTTCTTAAAAATGACTTTTTTGAAACCGAATACGCAATAATGACCTTTGCTGATACATCTCTACTCCCCCAATTGTAACGCATAGTGTGAACTACACCACAACAAAATAGCTCACCACCTGCGTCTATTTTTATGACTATGCAATAGCGATATGATATCTTACACGCATACAAAGGATTTTGATGTCTATGAAAAAACGCTCTTTCTCCTGGATAAAAGCCTTGCATATTGCCCTCTTTGGCATAACAGTGGCGAGCCTTCTTGCAGCCTGTAGCTCTGTTACAACTACCCAAACACAACAAATAGCAGCCATCAATACCCCTACACAGCAGAGTGGTAACCCCGCTCCTCAGACAACAAGCACCGCAAACCATCTGCAAACCAGTTGCCCTGCTACTGGGACAGCACGTGCGCTCGTTTTATCTTCACTCACTACCACTTCTCATCAAACACTGGTCTATATAGTCAATGAGTTTCAGCAGCATACACCCACATTTGGCACACTGAAACGCTATGATCTCACAAGTGGCACAAAAACGGAGATCATCAAACTCGCCCATGTCAGTATCGACGCAGCACAGGTTTCAGCCGATGGACAATGGCTTCTTTTCGTTAGCAATACTGGCACACAACAAAAACTTCAGGCCATCCGTCTCGATGGGCAAGACCTCCAGACCCTCTATTGCAGCACGACATTACAATTTACCCCTCAATGGTCTACAAATCAACAATTGATCGCATTTGAAGAAAGCAACGGGAACACCTTTAGCATTTTCCTGCTGCATGTCGTGGATGGAACACTTGAAAAAGTCTTCGTACAAAGCAATGCCGGCCCATATGCTTATCTGCTACGCTCCTGGCTTGACACAACACATCTCTACCTGGTCAGAACTACCACCGACAGTAACCCTACGATCCTCTCGCTGCTTGATCTCTCAAAAGGCGATCATCAGACACCAGCCGATCTTACACAAATTGTACCAGCACCAACAGCTCCACAAAATCTCTCATTAGGAAGCTTTGACAGCAGCTACAACGGAACACAACTCTTTGTGAATCACAATAATTGTAGTTACAGTTGCACAGGTCCAAGCGATATCACGGTACAGCCCGCATTGGGTGGAACACAACACACCATCTTCAGCAGCGCACAAGATGCAGTGACGAGTGTGCGTACTGTCACTACTCATACACTACTGCTGACTATCGAAAATCATCCCTTCATCGGTGGCACTGTCGATCAAAGTCACAACGGTCTCTGGACACTACAAACAGATGGTACAGGTCTCACACGCCTACTTGCTGATAGCGCGCAAAACATTTCCTACTTGAACGCCAGCAGCCAGTTTCCCTGGTCTAACCTTGCGCGTGACAATACGATGTACGCAGTCACCCAAATCAGCACACAACAGGGACAAATACCAACAGTCAGTATTCTCATCGGCTCACTACAAGGTGGCACGCCGACGACTATCGCCTCCATCTCTGACGGCACAGCCCTCAGTGTTGCTGGGTGGACAACACTGTAGTGTGAGCAGCGAAAAAATTTATCCATCCTAGAAATGCAGCAGTAAATACTCGGCGGTCTCCTGCCCACGTGCATTGGCAAATCCTTTACCTTCACCGATCCGTGTGAAGCCGTTTTTTTCCAGGACGCGCAGAGAACCATGATTGTCTTGAGCGGCGCGAGCATACAGTGGACGCTCTTTGAGAGATGCGAGAAAGGCCGCGAGTGCCCTGGTGGCGATCCCTTTGCCCCAATAGATTTTTCCCAACCAATAGCTAACTTCCAAACGGTCATTTTCGCTCCGATAACTCAGAACATGACCAGCTACCTCTCCATTGAAGAGGATGGTTTGGGTAACGACGTGTTGCAATCCTTGCCCAACGACGCTAGCGCGTCTACTGCTAGCGCAGTCAGGGCAGGAAAAAAGGGTCTTGTTCGCTAATATTCTGGCCCAGTGAGCCATAAAAGCGTCCTTATCCGTCGGGTCTTTGACCGTAAAGGCCGCCATCCAATTCGCCTCCTGATCCACCTCTTGCTCAAAAAATATCAGAAGGTCGCTCATCATCACGTCGCGCAGAACGATGCCAGACGTATCAGAGGACGGATTTATTCTTTCCATACTGTTCTTCCCTCTCAGGAGCCCAGACTATCACTTATATGCACGGCACTAATGCGATAGGCCGCAGCGGTGAGCCTGAGCCGCCCTTGATCTTGAGCGGCAGGGCGATAAAGTAGAACGTGGCGGGTACTTTAGCGAGGTTACTCACGCTTTCGATGATGAAAATCCCGTTTGGCAGGAAATAGCGCGCGTGCCCAAAACCAGCCTTCACTTGCTTATTTACCTGTGCCATATCACAGGCGGGCGTATCTGAGCCGACCGCTTTCACACCACGCTCGTAGAGATAACGGCAGACATCCTCGGCTAACCCTGGCTGATTCTCGCCCCACCAGTTGCGCTCGTGCGGGGCTTTCTGCTCCACATCGACGAGATACTTGTCCCAACCGAAATTAAACAGCACGATATCACCCTGCTCAATCGCAATCCCTTCCCGCTCCATAACCTCCTGTACCTTGCTCAGAGGAGCCAGATCACCAGGCTGATAATTCTCCTGCGCGAGATCAATTTTCTTCGCAACGCCCATCAAGGCTGCTGCGGGAAAAATCTCAATCGTCTGCTCAGGCTTGTTTGGCAACACATGGGCAGGCGCATCTACATGACATCCGCTATGTTCAGGCAAAATAATTGTTTGCAGGAAATAGCCGTTCTGCCTAAAATTACGCGAATCCTCAATGATCTGTACGTCAGGATGCGAATGCCAGTGCGGCATATTGGTATACACCAGAGGCGAAAGATCAACCACCTCCATGCCCAATAGCATGTTTGCCAAATCTTGAACTGATGCCATACGCAATTCCTCCAACGTTGTTCTCGTCAAACAATTCATTTATCTCTTGCCTTATACAGGCATCGCTGGCAAATGTACATCTACAAGTGCAGGTTCTCCACGCTGGCAAGTCTCAAGCGCGGCTTTCAAGGCAGGCATAAGATCAGCAACGCCACGCACAGTCCAGCCTTGCACACCCATCCCGTGCGCCAGTGCAGCAAAATTGAGGCGTGGCTGACCAATGCCAGTCACAGCTCCCAAATGGGCGCGCCCGCTCGTTGCCAGCGTGCCACGCAAACGCAACATCTCCATTTTAATAATGTCATAGCTTGCATTATTACAAATAACCGTCAGGATAGGCAGATGATAGTGAGCAGCAGTCCACAAGGCCTGGATCGAATACATCGCAGAGCCATCGCCGACCACAGCGACTACAAGCCGATCTCTTGCCCCGAGTTGCGCCCCAACAGCCAGCGGCAAGCCCGCCCCCAAAGCTCCACCACGACTGGCTAAATACGTCTCAACATCATCTAATACTTCACTCTGAAGGGCTGTCCGCGAGGTAATCGACTCATCCACCAGAATCGTATCAGCAGGCAATAGTTGGTGCAATGCGCGCATCAACGTTTTGGTTAACAGAATATTCTTTTCAGTTTCATCTATCATACCCCCACTACGGCCAGCGGGCATTTCCGCCGCTTGCGCTTCTAATGCGCTCACCTCGCCCGAACGATGCGCATAGTCCCGTATTTGAGCCACCAATAGCACAAGGCTTGCTGTGACATCGCCATACAGTAACTGGCTACCACGCTCATTCTTGCCCAACGCTTCAATGTCATCATCGAGCTGAATAACCCGCGTATGCGCAGCAACAACGGGCGAGGGATCGTACTCATACATAAATAGCGTGGTAAAGCCGCCCACACCAATCAGGAAGAGAACGTCCGCCTGCTCTAAAAATGCTCTGCGCTGGTCAGGCAAATAAGGCAGATACAAGCTTCCCGGCAATGCACGTCCAGCACGCAGGCGCGGAAAGGTATCATACACGATACGCGCACCCGTCAAAGCCGCCAACGCCCCAATCTGTGCCATTGCTTCTGCTCCAATATCGCCAACCAGCAACAGAGGATTGCGTGCGGTGAGCAATACCTCCGCTGCGTGCGCAAGATCCTTGCTAGATGCTGGACCGTACTCTGGCACATGCAAAGCAGGAATGGCAGGCACATGCCCATCTGCCTTACGCGGCAGTGCGGTCAGGATATTGGTTGGCAGAATCAGACAGACGGGACCTTGTGGCGGCGTCATCGCAATCATTGTCGCACGCTGTAAGACATCCGCTAATTCGCTCGCATCGCGTACCGTCCAGGTCCATTTACACACGTCTCTGGCAATACCCGCAATATCCCCTGCCAGTGGCGAATCCTCTAGAAGATGGCGCGTATCATGCTCTCCCACCGTGACAATCATCGGCACACGTGCGCGCTTAGCATTATGCATATTTGCCAGCCCATTCGACAGTCCAGGTGCAAGGTGCAGATTGACCAGCGCAGGATGACCACTCAAGCGCGCCAGGCCATCAGCGGCTCCGGTCGCGACATTTTCGTGCAAACATAGAATAAATTGCAGATCAGGATAGCGCACAAGACCATCCATGAACGCGGCCTCCGTCGTCCCAGGATTGCCAAAAACGTAACGGTAGCCATATTGTAGAGCAGCTTGAAAGAAAAGATCAGCTCCCTGACGTAGTCCATCCGACGATGCCGGAGTCCGTTCTGGCTCGTATGCCATGCTATTACCTCCATTGATAAGTCACATTTACAACAGTCCCATTCTATCATGTCCCGTCTCCTGACAAACGAGAGCATTACCAGCATGATTCTCGATCATTATTTCTATTTA
>VFSW01002090.1_pt1 | contig 30284 bp, 25 predicted proteins | sample 5358111 | NCBI WGS metagenome assembly VFSW01 (sample SAMN11554181, study PRJNA540505) | mine drainage metagenome | isolation source: sediment from site ElyBrook_90M | place: USA: Ely Copper Mine, Vershire, VT | collected 2017 | reverse complement strand
GTAACAAGGCGGCGTTGGAGTGGCTTGACAGCAACACCAAGAGCAAAAACAATATTCCGTGAAATCTGATTAACATGAGTTTTACCGCATTGGTTGATTTCCAAAACTTGTTAGGTCAGATTGGGTGTTGGTAGCCGCAGTGTTTTTGTTAAAGGAAAATCAAATTGAAACCCCGCATGCAGGACACAATAGCACTTGGTGTAGTCCGGCATATTTCATCGCTCGTAACGCGCAGCCTTGTAAATATTGATGGACAACTTATTTCGTTTTCCCGGCCGCGGAGCGGGGACCCAATCGTGGCAGGAGTTTGCCGCCGCCCGGGACCGGATAGCGTGCCATGTTGAGTTCCATGGCCAGGAAAGTGTAGTAGCCACAGATGCCCGCCAAATCCACTGCGCCCTGCTTTCCGAAGCGCGCCTCCACCCTGATGTAGGCTTTGTCCGTCACGCGCTTGTTGCGGTTCAATTCCCATGCGAATTGATATACCAGCGCTTCGTCTTCTGACATTCCTACTGGAGTCCGACCCAGGGCGATGCTGTCCGCCAATTCCTTTTTGATTCCTGCCTTGAGGGCGATGGGATAATGAACATACCACTCGTAGTCCTGGGTCCACTCGCGAGCGGTGACCAGGATAGCCAGCTCGCTGAGCGTGGTGCCGATGGCGGGCTTGTAGCGCAGGTAATCTCCCATGCCGCGCGCAAGGTTCATCAGGATGGGGCTATACATGAGCGGCTCGAAGGGCCCGAACACCTGTGTCTTGCGTGCCGCCAAAAATTCCTCAGCCGCCCTGGTCTGCTCGGCGTTGTAGTCGGCGGGCGGGATCGTCGGCAAGCGGTTTTGTGCTTCCGCGTCGAAGGATAAAAGCGCGATGCATCCGGCAAGAACGGTTTTTCGGAGGTTCATGGGAGCTCCTTGTGCGTTGAGTTCGGGCCGGACATGTTCTTGCGTCCGGATTTTTCGGGCGGATATTTATGCCATTTTTTTCGCCCCGGGGCAATGTTGAATCATCATGCGCACTGATGACTTGGCCAGTCTGCTCAGCGGAAGTTTGCTCCGCGGAAAATGGGATCAGACCAAGAATATTTCTGACGCCCTTGCTGGCTACTTATCCAATTTGAATAAAAATGTAACCCCGATCAAATTGGCACTGAGGGATGGGGATAGCGTGCTGTTGCCCACATTGAAGTGCTGAAAGCCCAGGCGGATTATATCTTTGCCACCCTGGTATTCAACGCCGGCACCATAGGTTAGCCCCTCGTTGTTTACATTTCCGGATGAATAGACATCATCCACGCCGGCCTTGGCATACAGATTGATGCCGCTGCCGCCCAGCGGTAAAAAACCGGCTATCGAAAAATCAGCTTCTCCGCTTGAGGAGAACGGGCCGATTTTACCGAGAACACCACCTTGCACCTCATAGCCGTAGTACTCGTTTGGCCTTGCCGAAATCATGCCGGTGAAACCTGCTGCCGTGTTATTTATCCCGCTTTCGCTGGACTTGACTGAGTACAGCGAAAAGCCAACGTAGTCTTCCAAAGCCGACGCTTCCATTGCCGTGCCGAAGCCAAAACAAGCAAGCATTATCAAAACCACTTTTTTCATATTTTCTTTCTTGCCCAAGCCAATCAGATGCCATAAAAATGGATAGCGCCAGTCCGCGAACATCACCAAGCATGATTATATCCGCGGCCATTTGAATAGCACCCGGAATATTTTTATATTTTCCGGTTCCGCATCGGATAGAAGGCGTCACAGCCGCCCCTTGTTCGGCCGGCAAGATTTACAAAATGATGTCTGGTGCGAATCTCAAACGCCCGTATTGAAAGATCATGGGAGATTCCGGATTTTCTTGCTGCAATGCCTCACGGGGATTCCGGACCGGATTACATGGAGATGAAAAAATACAAACACTGCGCGGAACTATTTGCAAATTACCAAGTCTATGCTTTAGCTGGTGAAAGCCGGCGCACGTTTCTCCTCCCTGAGCGTGTTGTCTTAACCCCCTGTTAAGATATTTTGTCCTTGATGCAGCAGCACGCTCAAGGGCATTTTTTTTGCAAGCAGAAACAGCGCGCGGAGCAAAGTGATATTTGCCTCAGAGGCTTAATAGGCACTGGTGCAGCACAACATGCATGTGGATATTTCCATCCTGCACCGTCAGCTTGAATATCAGTTAATTTGAGATGCTTTCGATTTCCGCCCTGGTGCAGCAGGTGGAGTGATCCCGGACAACCGGCATCTTATCCCTTCGATTTTCTTGCCATCTTCAAACCGGGTCGATTGGTAAGTCATGACTTCACCTTGGGCAGCAAGTTCTGCCAGGTAGGTGCGTGTTTTGGAAAGCGAGAGGCCGGCAGCAACAGCAATCTCGGCATCAAGCTTTTCGCCATGCTTTTTTAAGTATTGCAGGATTTCATTCATTTGGTTCAGGCCTATTTTAAAGTTGAAAAAAGCCGGGAATTAGCCGGCCTTCCCTATTCTACCAGTTTGCTTGTCAATTAAGGCCAGCCCAACTGGCAATCGATACGGCCGCAGCAGCCAGCCAACCCCACGCCATATGGAACTCACGGTCAGTTGAAGGGGTGCTACTTTTATTTTTAGCGCTCATTCTTGATCTCCTTGGTTAATTGGCCATCCCTGACTGTCGGGATGGACATACGACTGAAGGATTTGGATTTGGTTCCGTAACACAACAGGGTATTGAATGCCAAAAATCAGTAGAATCCGTCTTCTTGAATATCGTTAAATGCCAATTTCTCCATGAACACTTCAATTCCATCAGATCCAAAGTCGCTGATGCGCACTATCATCCAGCGCATCGCCACCGGCCCCGAGTTATCCAAGAACATCAGCCGCGAAGAGGCAAGGCTTGGCACCAAAGCCATCCTTGAAAACCGGATCGACCCGGTGCAGGTTGCAATCTTCCTTATCGCTCTGCGCATGAAACGCGAAACGCTGGATGAGAACAAGGGCGTACTGGATGCAGTGCTGGAGACGACCAGGCGAGTGGTCGCAATGGTCGATGAGGTGGTGGACATCGGCGATCCATATGATGGATACAACCGCTGCCTGCCCGCCGCACCCTTCCTCGGCCCGTTGCTGGCGGAGCTGGATGTGCACGTGGTCAGCCACGGACTGGACCGGGTGGGGCCCAAGTATGGCGTGTGCGCGCGCCACATCCTCCAGGCGGCCGGCGTACCGGTGGACCTGTACCCGGCACAGGCTGCTGCCCGTCTGTCCGATCCGGCACTGGGCTGGACCTACATCGATCAGGCGCAATCCAATCCGGGCCTGCACAATATGGTCGGGTTGCGCGCGCAGATCATCAAGCGCCAGGTGCTGACCACGGTGGAAGTGCTGTCCAAACCTGTCGCCGGGCGCAACAAGACTCATTTCATAACCGGCTTTGTGCACAAGCCTTACCCGCCCATCTATGCCGAACTGGCCCGTGTTGCCGGATTTGCCAGTGCGTGCATCATTCGCGGTGTGGAAGGCGGAGTAGTGCCGTCGCTGCGCCAGGCTGGCCGTTATTTCCATTACCACGACATGGGGCCTGAAAGCGAAGTGGCGATCGACCCGGCCGCACTCGGTATCCGGCAGGAAGTCCGCGCCGTGCCGTTGCCGGGCTCGGTTACTGCGGCAGAAGGGGAGGATGAGATCGTTGCCGCGATAGACATTCCCGCCACCGCACGTGCTGCTGCAGAAGCGGGAATGTCGGCATTGCGGGGGACGAAGGGCGCGTTCTACGACTCGCTGGTGCTGGGAGGTGCCATCATTCTGCACCATGTCGGAAAAGCCGCCAGCCTTGCCGATGCCGCCGCACAGATACGCTCCGTGCTCGATTCCGGCCGCGCCGCCAGAAGGGTGGCGTGATGAGTGAATACCTTGCGGTCGCCGCGGCGGATGAACTGCAACCGGCGCAGATGAAACGCATCTCGGTCGGCGGCAAACGCCTGCTGTTGTGCAACTCCGCCGGCACGCTGTACTGCGTGGATGAAATGTGCAGCCACGAGGATTATTCCCTGTACCTCGGCTGCATCCAGGATGGCAAAATAAAATGCTCATTGCACGGCAGCTATTTCGATCTCACCACCGGCCAGCCCACTTGTGACCCTGCGGATGTGCCGTTGTGCACCTATCCGGTAATGGTAGACGCGGGCCGGGTGTGGGTCAAAGCCTGAAGCGGTTATTTTCCGAAAGTAGAACCCCGCGCAGGCGGCTTTTTATTTTGTGTCTGTCTTCCAGGTCCCCCCCAGGGCCGTGATCAGTCCCGCGTTGGCGAGCAGCCTTCGCCCGGTGATGTTGAGGCTGGCTTGTTGCGCACTGAGCGCTGTCGCCTGCGCAATCACGACATTCAGGTAACTTACCGTGCCGGCCTGGTACTGGTTCTGGGTCAATAGCAACGCTTCGGCTGCAAAACGGGTTGCCGAATCCTGCGCGGCAGTTTCATCGGCCAATTTGCGCAGCGCGGCGATATTGTCTTCAACTTCCTGAAAGGCGGAGAGCACAGTCTGGCGATATGTGGCGACGCTGGTGTCATAGACCGCAATTGCGGCACTCTTCTGCGCGGAGAATGCGCCGCCATTAAACACGGTCATCGCGAGGGATGAGCCTACAGACCAGAAGCGATTGGGCAGCGTGAAAAGTTGCGAGAAGCTGGAATTCTGGTAGCCGCTGTTGCCGGTCAAGGTCAGAGCCGGAAAAAACGCTCCCTGTGCCACGCCAATCTGGGCATTGGCTGCTGCCATACGGCGCTCGGCGCCGGCGATATCGGGGCGCCGCTCAAGCAGGGCAGAAGGCAGGGCCAGCGGAACCGCCGGCAGCGTTGGCAGCCCGTTGGCGGGCTTGATCTCGAAATCGGCCGGGGGCTTGCCGATCAACACGGCGATTGCGTGTTCCAGCTGGGCCCGCTGCACGCCCAGATCAATGGCCTGGGCCTGGGTCGATTTCAGCTGCGTCTCCGCCATCGCAACATCAACGCGGCTGTCGACACCCGCCGCATAGAGGTTTTGGGTGATCTGCAGCGTGCGCTCGTAGGCCTTGCCGGTCTGCTCGAGCAGGCGCCGTTGCTCGTCGTTGATGCGCAGCTGAAAATAGGACAGCACCAGCGTGCTCTGGGCCGACAACAGCGCGGCCTGCAGATCCGATTGACTGGCCTGGGCCGAGGCTTTGCTGGACTCGACACTGCGTCCGATCTGTCCCCAGATATCCGGTTCCCAGCTGGCACCCAAGGTGGGGCGCGCAATGTTGTAGATCGGCGAACCGGGCGTTACGGTTGATGTGCCGACCGTTGATGACGGCGAAGAACCCTGTCCGCGGCCGGCGGCCAATCCTGCTCCCAGGGTGGGATAATAGCTGGCCTGGGCCACACCGAGCAGTGCCAGCGCTTGCCGGTATTGAGCGGCAGCGGCTGCCACATTCTGGTTCGATACCTCGACCTGCGCCACCAGACTGTTCAGTTCCGTGTCGTCATAAATTTCCCACCAGTTGCCGCGCGGCACCCCGTCCCTGGGCTCGGCCGGTTTCCAGTTGCCGGCCTCCTTGTAGGCGGCCGGCGTTGCGACATCAGGGCGATGGTAGTCCGGGCCGACCATGCAACCGGCCAGCACAAGCACAAGCAACAGAGCAAACGTCTTCAAGATGTGTTCCTGTCATTCATGGCGTATAGAGGGGAGAGCAGGCTTGCTTCCCGGCCAAATATCCAGGCACCAAAGCCGGAAACGGTCGAGATACAGATAGACCACCGGGGTAGTATACAACGTCAACAGCTGGCTCAGAATCAGCCCGCCGACGATGGAAATTCCCAGCGGCCGCCGGAACTCGGCGCCGTCGGAGAAGCCGATCGCCAGCGGCATGGCGCCGAATAATGCGGCCATCGTGGTGATCATGATAGGACGAAAACGCAGCAAACAGGCTTGCCGGATCGCGTCGCGCGGAGACAGTCCGTCGCGCCTTTCGGCATCGATCGCGAAGTCTATCATCATGATGGCATTTTTCTTGACGATGCCGATCAGCAGGATGACGCCGATCAGCGCGATGATCGAAAACTCCGTGCCGAAAGCCATCAGCGCCAGCAGGGCACCGACTCCGGCCGAAGGCAGGGTTGACAGGATGGTCAACGGATGAATCAGGCTTTCGTAGAGTATGCCCAGCACCAGATAAACCGAGATCAGCGCGGCGAGTATCAGGAAAGGCTGGCTGTTGAGCGATGCCTGGAATGCCCTCGCGGTGCCCTGGAAATTGCCCTGCACCGAGTCCGGCACGCCAAGTTTTAGTATCGCGTCGTTGATGGCCTGCGTCGCATCGGACAGTGAAATGCCGACCGGCAGATTGAAAGACAGCGTAGCTGCGGCGAATTGTCCCTGGTGATTGACCACCAGCGGTGTAGCCGTCGGCTCATAATGCGCAAGCGAATCCAAAGGCACCTGGGCCGTTGTCCCGTTGGGGCCGGGCGCGATGACATAAATATCCTTCAGTGTTTCCGGACTCTGCAAATATTGCGGCGCCGCCTCCATGACGACACGGTATTGGTTGAGCGGGTTGTATATCGTCGATACCAGGCGCTGGCCAAACAGGTCGTTGAGCGTGGAGTCGATCAGGAATTGCGAAACGCCGAGCCGTGCCGCGGCGTCTCTATCCACCACCAGCGTGGTTTGCAAGCCCTTGTCCTGCTGGTCGGTGTTGACGTCGGCAAGCTGCGGCAGTTTGCTCAAGGCCTCGCGGATGCGCGGCTCCCAAAAGCGCAGTTCGCGGATGGTGTCGGCTTGCAGTGTATATTGGTACTGGGCGTTGCTGGGACGTCCGCCGACCCGGATATCCTGTTGCGGTTGCAGGTACAGGCTGGAGCCCGGTTCGCGCGCGATCCTGGGACGCAGGCGCGCGATGATCCGGTCGGCAGAAATTTTCCGCTCTGCGAGCGGCTTCAGCGACACGAACATGAAGCCCGAGTTGCGCTGTCCGCCCCCGGTGAAAGCGATGACGTTGTCCACACCGGGGTCCGAGTGCACGATGTCCACATAGCTGGCCAGTTTTTCGCGCATCGCCTGGAAGGAAATACTCTGGTCGGCCTGAATGATGCCTATCATCCGTCCCACGTCCTGCTGGGGGAAGAAGCCTTTCGGTACGATGCTGTAGAGATAGATGTTGAGTCCGATGGTGGCCGCCAGCACCAGCAGCATGATGCGACCATGGGCCAGCGCCCAATCGAGGGAGATGCGATAGCGGTTCAGCGCCGCGGCGAAGAAGCGCCCGCTGGCATGGTACAGGCGCCCGTGTTGTTCCTCTTTGCGCGGCCTAAGCAGGTGCGCGCACATCATCGGCGTGGTGGTCAGCGACAACACCAGCGAGACCAGAATGGCGGCGGAAAGCGTGACGGCAAATTCGCGGAACAGCCGCCCGATGATGCCGCCCATCAGCAGAATGGGGATGAATACCGCAATCAGCGACAGACTCATCGCCAGCACGGTAAAGCCGACCTCGCGCGCGCCGCGCCGCGCCGCGTCGAACGGCGAACTGCCGTTCTCGATATGGCGTGACACGTTCTCCAGAACCACTACCGCATCGTCGATGACGAAACCGGTAGATATGGTCAACGCCATCAGCGACAGCATGTTCAGGCTGAAGCCCGCCAGATACATGACCGCGAACGTGCCAACCAGGGACACCGGCACGACGATGCTGGGTATCAGCGCCGCGCGGCCATTGCGCAGGAACAGGAACACCACCAGCACGACGAGGATCACGGAAATGACCAGTGTGCGTTCGACCTCATGCAGCGAAGCGCGGATAGTCGGCGTGCGGTCCATCACCACATCGAGGTCGATCGCGCCCGGGATGGAGGCGCGCAACAGCGGCAGCAGGCCGCGCACGCGGGCCACGGTTTCGATGATGTTGGCACCCGGCTGGCGGTATACGATCATCATCACCGCGGGCTTGCCGTTGAACAGTCCGGCGTTGCGCACGTCCTGTACCGAATCCTCGACACTGGCGACATCGCCGATGCGCACCGCCGCGCCGTTGTGGAACGCGACGATCACCGGTATGTAGTCGGCCGCAGTCCTGGCCTGGTCGTTGGCCAGAATCTGCAAGTGGCGATCCCCGTCTTCGAAAGCTCCCTTGGGCCGGTTGGCATTCGTTGCGAAGATGGTTTTACGCACATCTTCAGCGCCTATGCCGAGCCGGTTCATTGCCGGCGGATCAAGTTCGACGCGCACCGCAGGCAGCGAGCTGCCGCCGACCGTGACCTGGCCTATCCCGTCGAGCTGTGAAATCTTCTGCGCCAGAATGGTCGAGGCGGCATCGTACATCTGGCCGCGCGACAACGATGCCGAAGTCAGCGACAGGATGATGATGGGCGCATCCGCGGGGTTCACCTTGCGGTAGGTCGGATTGTTGGGCATGCCGGTCGGCAGCAGTGTCAGCGAAGCATTGATGGCAGCCTGCACATCGCGCGCGGCGCCGTCGATGTTGCGGGAAAGGTCGAATTGCAGGATCACGGTGCTATTGCCCAGCGAACTGCTGGAGGTGATCTCGGTGATGCCGGCAATCGTGCCCAGCGACCGTTCAAGCGGTGTGGCTATCGTAGACGCCATGGTTTCCGGGCTGGCGCCGGGCAGCGCAGCCTGCACGGCTATGGTCGGGAAATCGACCTGCGGCAGCGGCGCCACCGGCAGCAGGGTGAACGACACGGCGCCGGCCAGGGCCAGGCCCAGCGTCAACAGCGTGGTTGCGACCGGGCGGTTGATGAATGGGGCGGAGATGTTCATGCCGGGTTCACGACTGCGCGCCGCCGCGCAAATCGGTCGAAAGCAAGATAAATGACCGGGGTGGTGAATAGCGTCAGTACCTGGCTCACGATCAGCCCACCGACCATAGTGATGCCCAGCGGATGGCGCAATTCCGAACCGACGCCCGTGCCCAGCATCAGCGGCAGCGCGGCCAGCAGCGCCGACATAGTGGTCATCAGGATGGGCCGGAAGCGCAGCAAGCAGGCCTGGTAGATTGCCTCCCGCGGCGTCTTGCCCTGTTCACGCTCTGCGCTCAGCGCGAAATCGATCATCATGATCGCGTTCTTCTTGACGATGCCTATCAGCAGGATGATACCGATGATCGCGATGATGCCGAGATCATTGCCCGACACCAGCAGCGCGAGCAGCGCGCCGACCGCTGCTGACGGCAGCGTCGACAGTATCGTCACAGGGTGGATGAAACTCTCGTAGAGCACGCCGAGCACGATGTACATAGTGACGATGGCGGCAAGGATCAGCAGCAGGGTGTTGTCGAGCGAGGCCTGGAAGGCCAGCGCGGCGCCCTGGAAGCCGGTCTCCACGCTGGCCGGCATGTCGAGTTCCGCGCCGGCCTTGCGTATTGCGGCAACTGCTGTGCCGAGCGAAACGCCGGGCGCGAGATTGAATGAAACGGTCGAGGCGGGGAACTGGCTGATATGGTTGACGGCCAGCTGGGTGGTCTTTTCGGTGACGCGCGCAATCGACAGCAGCGGCACCTGGCTGCCGGTCGGCGAGACGATATAAATATTGTCCAGCGCAGCGGTGCCCTTGTGGAATTCCGGCTTGACTTCCAGCACCACGCGATACAGGTTGGATTGTGTGAATATGATCGAGATCAAGCGCTGGCCGAACGCATCGTAGAGCGCGTTGTCTATCGCGGCCGTGGTGATGCCGACGCGCCCGGCGCTGGCGCGGTCTATGTCGATATAGGCCTGCAGACCGTGATCCTGGGTGTCGCTGGCGACATCACGCAATTCCGGCACCTTGCGCAGGCGCTCTACCAGTCTCGGCACCCACAGCGCGAGTTCGCCCGGGTTGGCGTCCTGCACGCTGTATTGGTATTGGGTGCGGCTGACGCGGTCTTCTATCGTGAGATCCTGCACCGGCTGCATGTAGGTGGTGATGTTGCCGAGCTTGTCTAGCTGAGCCTGCAGGCGGCGGATCACAGCGCTGGCATCGGTGCCGCGTTCGGACTTGGGCTTCAGGTTGATCAGCATGCGGCCGCTGTTGAGCGTGATGTTGCTACCGTCGACGCCGATGAACGAGGACAGGCTCGCCACCGCCGGATCGGCCAGCACGGTATCTGCGACAGCCTGCTGGCGTTCCGCCATCGCGGCAAACGAGATCGACTGGGGCGCCTCGGTGATGGCCTGGATGACGCCGGTGTCTTGCACCGGAAAGAAGCCCTTGGGCACGGATACATAGAGCAGCGCGGTGAATGCCAGCATGGCGGCCGCGACCAGCAGCGTCGCGCCTTGGCGGTCCAGCACCCAGTTAAGCCAGATCCCGTAGCGCGCGATCACCCGGTCAAAAAAGGCGCCGCTGGCGCGGTAGAAGCGTCCCTGCTGTTCGGGCGGTGTATGGTGCAGCAACCGCGCGCACATCATCGGTGTCAGGGTCAGCGACACCACGGCTGAAATCAGGATGGAAACCGCCAGCGTGATCGCAAATTCGCGGAACAGCCTGCCGACCACGTCGCCCATGAACAGCAGCGGGATCAGCACCGCGATCAGCGAGAAAGTCAGCGAGATGATGGTGAACCCGATCTGCCCGGATCCCTTGAGCGCGGCCTGCATCGGGGATTCTCCGGCCTCTACGTAGCGCGAGATGTTCTCGATCATCACGATGGCGTCGTCAACGACGAAACCGGTGGCTATCGTCAGCGCCATCAGGGTCAGGTTGTTGATCGAGAAACCGGCCAGATACATCACGCCGAAGGTGCCGACCAGGGACAGCGGCACGGCAACGGCCGGGATCAGCGTCGCCGGCACATTGCGCAGGAACACGAATATCACCATCACCACCAGTGCCACGGCCAGAAGCAGTTCGAACTCGACGTCATGCACCGAGGCGCGGATCGTGGTGGTGCGGTCGGTCAGCAGCCTGACATCCACGGTGCCGGGCAGGGCGGCCTGCAGCTGCGGCAATATTTTCTTGATGCGGTCGACCGTCTCGATCACGTTGGCACCCGGCTGGCGCTGGATATTGAGAATGATGGCCGGCGCGCGGTTGGCCCAGGCCGCCAGGCGCACGTTCTCGGCGCCGTCAACCACGTCTGCAATGTCGCGCACGCGTATCGGCGAGCCGTTCTTCCAGGCGAAGACGAGGTCGAGATACTCGGCGGCGGACTTGAGCTGGTCGTTGGCATCCAGCGTGGTGGCCCGCATCGGGCCGTCGAAACTGCCCTTGGGTATGTTGACGTTGGCATTGGCGATGGCGGTGCGCAAGTCTTCAAGGTTGAGGCCGTACGCCGTCAGCGCATTCGGATTGGCCATGATGCGCACCGCCGGCCGCTGGCCCCCGCCTATGCTCACCAGCCCGACGCCGGGCATCTGCGAAAGTTTCTGCGCCAGCCGCGTATCCACGAGGTCCTCGAGCCTGGGTAGCGGCAGCGTCGCCGAGGTGATCGCCAGCGTGATGATGGGGGCATCGGCGGGATTGATCTTGCTGTAGATCGGCGGCATCGGCAGGTCGATAGGCAGGAACGAACTGGCCGCGTTGATGGCCGCCTGCACTTCCTGCTCGGCGACATCCAGCCCCAGGGTCAGGCTGAATTGCAGCGTGATAACCGAGGCGCCGCCCGAACTGGCCGACGACATCTGGTTCAGGCCCGGCATCTGGCCGAACTGGCGCTCCAGCGGTGCGGTGATCGATGAAGTGGTGACGTCCGGGCTGGCGCCGGGATAGAGCGTGGTGACCTGTATCGTCGGGTAATCGACCTCGGGCAGGGCCGAGACCGGCAACTGGCGATAACCCATCAGTCCCGCCAGAACGATCGCGACCATCAGCAGCGAGGTCGCTACCGGCCGCTGGATGAAAAGGCGCGACGGGTTCACTGCGGGCTCTGGCCGGTGTTTTTGCCTGCTGTGGCGCGCGCGCCGGGTGTCGTCACTTCGACTTTTGCGCCCGCCCGCAATTTATCCGTGCCGTCGGTCACAACCTGTTCGCCGACGGCAAGCCCGTGCTCGATGGCGACGATATCACCGGAAACCGGACCGAGCGTCACTGGGCGGACGGAAACCGTCTGATCCCGGCCGACGACATAGACGAAGGTCCCTTGTGTGCCGCGCTGTACTGCCGCGGTTGGTGCCAGAATTGCGTTGTGCCTGGTCTCCACACGCAACCGGGCATTCACGAACTGGTTGGGGAAAAGATTCTCGTCGGTATTGGCAAATTCCGCCTTGACCATGACAGTCCCGGTGGTGACGTTGATCTGGTTGTCCAATGTCAGGAGTTTGCCGGTGGCCAATCTGGTCTTGTTCTCGCGGCCGAATACATCGACTGCCAGCCTGTTGCCGGCATGCGCGCGCGCCAGCACTGCGGGGATATTGTCGGCCGGTATCGCAAACAGGACGTAGATCGGCTGGATCTGGGTAACCACCACCACGCCGTTGATATCGGTAGTGCTGACCATGTTGCCCGAGTCGACCTGGCGTATCCCCAGCCGTCCGGACAAAGGGGCGGTGATGCGCGTGAAATCGACGTTCAACTGGGCGTTCGCCACCTGGGCGCGATCGCTCAGCACGGTGCCTTCATCCTGCAGCACCAGTGCTTCCTGGTCATCGACCTGCTGCTTGGCAATGGAGTCTTTGGCCCAGAGAACACGGTAACGTTCAAGATCGAGTTTTGCGCCGGCCAGCAGCGCCTGGTCGTGTGCCAGCTGGCCCCTGGCCTGGTCGAGTATCACCTGGAAAGGCCGCGGGTCTATTTGCGCCAGAACCGCGCCTTTCTTCACCGTCTGACCCTCGCGAAACAGGATGTGCTCCAGCAGGCCGTTGACGCGCGCCTTGACCGTCGCCGTATTGAGCGCAGTGACGGTGCCCAGTCCGTCGATGTAAACGTCGATATCACCGGTCCTGGCGATGGCGGCCTGAACAGGCATCGGCTTTTCGCCACCGCCGAGAACCGGTTTTTTGTTTTCCGGATTTGCGGGCGCGTTTGCCGGCTTGTGGAAAATCCAGAATGCAAGCGCGCCGGCCAGCAACAATGCGGCGACCCCAAAAATTATCTTTCTCATATCAAAATGATCTGCACTCTGTATTTCATCATTGCTGCGGTTTCATAATCACATCACTGCGGATTGGTTTGATGCTACCAGTTTTTTATCAGCTTGAGCGGCGAGCTACACGGCTTTTGCTGCGGACGTTCCGTGTGGCGGGACACCATTTGAAACCCGCCGCCGGCGCTTCCGGCTGATGGCCAGCAGGCTATTTTTCTTCAAGCTGCCCCATTTTTTTCAGCCATGACTGCGCATCATTTTTCAGCCATGACTGCGAATACCGGTCATTCTTGATGTATGCATTGAGGAAAGCCGTGCTGATCTGTTCGCTGGCAACTTCCAGCATGGCGCGCCGGGTCGGTGAGCCTGCGGCCCCGCGTACCGAAGCGGATGCCGCACCACTCTGCCCGCCGGATGATTTTTTGCGGTGCCGGTTGCTGCCCCCGCTGTCGGAGTCGCCATCGCTGCCGCCGGATTCGGATTGCGGGCTCTCGCTTCCCGGGGAAGCCGGTTTGGTCGGATCTTCGTTGCCTATCACGGCATGAGACGCGCCGGCCAATACCAGCAGGTATTTGTTTCCGGGCGGCATGTACCGGAATGGCGCCTGGTGAAGCGACGGCGGGACACTGCCGCGCATATCGCTATCCGTATCGCTGGTTACCGACAGCACCGGCATGTTGATTTTCTGGTAGCGCACCTCGAAATCCGAGCCGGTAAAATCGGCATACGGGCTCAGGGCAATAACGCCGCCCACGCGCAACGGCGGCCCGGCGAACGAAATATTCTGCGGGGCTTCCCCCGCAACCAGCATCGCCGAATAGGCGCCGATGTCAAAGCCCGCGATCGCGATGCGCGACAAGTCCATGTGCCGCACCACGGGGTCGCTTGATGCAGCCTGTTGCTTCAGGTAAGCCAGCAGACCGGACAATATATCAAGGCGTTCGGACACTATCCCGGAGGAATACATTTCATGCCTGAGGAATGTGTAATCGCGGGTGCGGGCGGCATCTGAAGACCAAACGTCCGCATCGCTTTTCAGCGGCTGGAGCGACAGGACGACGTATCCGGATTTCGCCCATGCACCGCGCATATTTGCCGCAGCATCGGCCGTTTCTCCCAGTCCGGGCAGATAAATGACCAGGGGATATTTGCCTTCCGGAACGGGTTGAATCACAGTGATATGAAAGGTCATGTTCCCGGCATCGGGCGCCGACCGGGTTGTTGTGGTCTCGTAATCGATACCCGAATCATAGCCGCGGTCGGCAAACTGCTTTACCTGCGCTTGGTCAACCTGCGGCTTTTTTGCGAAAGGTGTGCATCCCCCCAGCAGAATCGCGGCAAGGGCGGCCCCGGTAATGAAACTGGGTGCCGGATATCTAGAGATGAGGCGCATGGCGTAAATGCATTTGCGGGCTTTCAATATGGGCAATCATTCCCATCAGGGAGAGAACAATTGTCCGAGGGTGGAATTCACAATGCGGCTGGCAGGCAGCTTAAGCCACCGGGCCCCGGCGCATTTGTTCACTTTGTAACCATTCCGGCTTCCCTGTGCGACTTTGGACACGGGACGATTTTGCGGAACCGTGCGGATTATATAAAAGGTAACCAATATCAAGATATTAGGGCTTAACTTTAGCAGGTATTTGTTGTCTTCCTGATACAAAATTTTTGCGGCCTTCCGCCATCCCCGGTATAAAGTTAGCCGGGATTGCGCGGCGGGCATGGTACGATATTAAGTTGCGGGAAATTCATAAACAAATTTGGTTGGGGGATGTCAGCGTGAACTTCAAGAAGAGATTATCCATGGCTGCCGAGTCATTGGTGGCGCTATGCATGGTAGCCATCCTGGCAGTGGCATGCAACGGGGGAGGCACACAGGCTGTGCCTGCCTACACTGTTTCTGCGGGGGTGGGTGAAGTATTGCAGCTCACTGTGGATATCGGAAATATGATTTACAGCTATTCAGTGCTTGAAACCAGCTATGCCGCTTCAGGCGTCAGCGTGGGACAGAACAGCACCGGTATCCTGCTGGGCAGCAACCCCGACGGCACCTACAACGTGGGCCCATCGCTGGATGGTTTCATACAGGGCGGCAAGGTCTTGCTGTTGGGCGGGGAATTGGCCGGGCACCTTTCAATTTCCCCTACAAACTTTCCCGTCCCGGTTATCGGAATAAGCTACCCGGCGCCCAACCTTGTTTTCATGGCCGGCGTTTACAATTATCAGGGCTTTAGTTGTAGTGCATTGGGCATTGCAAATGCTGCCAGCGCTCCTTCCGGCACCACCTGCTCTTCCCAATACGGAACGATGACCATCGCGGTGATAAACCCGGCCAACCCGACCAGCGCCATTTACACCACTTGCATAGGCGGGGATATAACGAATCAAAGTGCTACTTCAGGAACTGGGCATCCATGTACAGGCGGCACTTTCACCGGAACTATCCAGCCGACCTCGTTGACAACGCCTGGCGTTTATAATGTGTTTGACGCAAACAGTAATCATATCGGCTGGTTTTTTGCGTTCACCGCCCCGAATGGCCAGAATGTCGGCGTGATAGACCATGACGATAAAAGCACCATTTCCTCCGCATACGGGCATACGGTATTGTCTTCCTATGCGCCCCTGACCTCAGGGGCAGGCGATGGCAGCTATTACGTCAACAACAACGAGGGGCAGGAAAACTGGGTAACGCTTGCCACCACGCTGAATCCCAATAATTACTGGTTTATCGGCCCCTTGCCCTGGAATACATCAACAGCCCAATCCGGAGTACAGGGTACATTGATTCCCAACTCGCCATGGACTGGTCTGAGCACCATTTCATCAGCTTCTCCTGCGGCGGCCTCAAGCGTGGTGATGGTGACCGGCACAGGCGTATACACGCAAACCAGCTTGAATGATCCGGCATTGTTTGGCGTGGGCGTAAGATAAGGTCGGCAAGGTTTGCCGCCTGATAGTTGAAGAAAAAATCCCGGCCATGCCGGGATTTTTGTTTGCGTCCCCCGGTTCGTGACAGGCTAGCAATCGGGAAGTTTTCCGGGCTCGGGATGCTGCCCGGATACATGATTTGCCGTTCAGGAACTGATGTAGTGTTCCAGCTGCTCGATGATGAAACCCTGGTCCGCCATCTTGGCCTTGACCAAGTCTCCAATCGAAACGATGCCGAGGATATTCTGTTGTTCGTCAAGTACCGGCAGGTGGCGGAAATATCGCTCCGTCATCAAGGCCAGGCCCTGCGAAACTTCAAAATCCAATGTTATAAATCGCACCTTCCCTGTCATTACCTCGCTCACCAGCACCTCCCGCGGGTTGCGACCCGCCACCGAGATTTTATGCAGGCAGTCGCGTTCGGTGAAGATACCCGCCAGCTTGCCCCCGTCGACGACCATGACAGCCCCTATGTCGCGGTCACACATTAACTGCATGGCGTGCTGGACCGTGTCGCCGGGCGCCACGGTCGTGAGCGGTTTTGTTTTCTGGTCCAGTATTTGTTTGATCTTTATCATGATTTTCTCCCACCTGGTCTTGACGGTTAAAATATCTTCAAATGCTGTACCCGGGTCGACACACTTTCAACATTCAGGCTGTCTGCAGCGTGTCGGGCACAACCCCTCGCGAGAACCCGCTGTCGTTCCGGTTAATGTGGTCTTCAATCTGTTTGTCCCCATACTGAATATGCGCAAGCACCCTGCCAAACGGCCAGTGATTGAACCAGTCGCTGAACATGTCTTCTCCGACATAATCCAGTTTGTCTTTGAGGTGTAGCGTATCCTTTATGAGCTCCTCGTGCATCCTCTTGTGCGACTCTATCTCGGGGAATCCGGACTGAACCATAAGCTGCTCCTCGGTTGCAAAATGCAATCTGGTATATGAAATCACCTCGTCAATGAGCCGGTAAATATCATTTCGCGACTCGTGATTTTTCACGGCATCATTCAGCCTGTTAAACATGTTAACGAGCTCCCGATGTTGCCGGTCAATTTCTGCGATATCGAGCATCAACAGTCCCTTTCACATGCAGTCCAGAAAATCAATCTTGACGGGTCGCGCATCGCAGCAGCACCGCTTCGGTATCCACAAGTTCCGCGGGGTTTCCGCAGCACACGGGCATGACCCCGGTGGGCCGCACGGCAAGTCTTTTGTACGCGGCCAGACAGGCTTTGTGGAGCGGGGCATGTGCCGCATTTTCCAGCAGCAGCGCCAGCGTGAAAGTCCTCCCGGCGCCTTCGAGCCATAGTCGCGCCTCGCGTTGCTGCAGTTCCCCAGGCAGCTTAAGCAGCGTATCGAGGCGTTTGACATCGTCGTCCAGCCTGGCCTTTACCGGACCGCAGTCGAACCGTTTCGCATTTTCAAGCGCCAACCGTATCCGTGCGAACAAGGCCTGATGGCTCCCTTCCTTTTGAATCGCCCGAAGCGCGTCCAGCGTGAGGATGTGAGTCGTGCCTTCCCAGATCGGCAGAACCTGGCAGTCGCGCAGCAGCCGGGGAAGGATGCTTTCTTCGATGTAGGCATTGCCGCCGATCGCCTCCATTGCCTCGCTGACTGCGAAGACCGCGAGCTTGCCGCTCAGGGCTTTTGCCATCGGTATCGAGATCCGCATGAGTTTACGGGCTTCCTCATCTCCGTTGTCGGCGCGGTCCAGGGCGCGAACGGTTTCGAACACGAGCACAAAGATTCCCATATGCTCGGCAATGAGGTCGGCCATGGTTGCCCGCCACAGCGGCAGTTCTTCGAGCTTGCGGCCGAAGGCATTGCGCCCGGCGCCATACTTGAGCGCCTCAAGCAGCGCCCTGCGCATGCCGGCCACGCTCGCGACGGCGTTATACAGCCGCGAGAGGTTGAGCATTTCGGCCATCTGTTTGAAGCCTTCGTTCTCACCGGCGACCAGGTAAGCCACGGTGTTCTCAAACGTCACCTCGCCAGTCGGCATCGAGCGCACGCCGAGTTTGTCCTTGAGCCGGTGTATGCGGATGGTGGCGGAATTGCCGGAGGGTTCGCGGCGCAGGACAAGAAATAGCCCCAGGCCCTTCGTGCCGGGCGCGCCTTCCGGCATTCGCGCCAACGCGAGTATCGCATCAGCCGCCACGTTGGAACAAAACCACTTGTCGCCGTTGAGCACCCAGCGCTTGCCGTGGCGCGTCGCCGTGACGGCATTGCTTCCGACATCCGAACCGCCCTGCTTTTCGGTCAGGAACATCGCGCCTTGCCAGAGATCGCCGGGTTCGCTGGCGGAAAGGTGGGCGATGGTCGTTGCATAAAGGGGGGTTTGCGGTCCTTTCGGTCTGCTTTCCAGAACCCGGCCAACGCCATCGGTCATGCAGATCGGGCAATACAGGCCGATTTCGCTTTGGGCGAAATAATATCCCGCGCCAAATCCGGCAAGATGCCTGAACGCTCGGTGCTTCGCCAGGAATTCCGGCTGATATTTTATCCCGATGATTCCGCGGCCGTAAGAAAGCTTTTCCAGCTCGCGGTAGTCGGGGTGCTGGACTATGCGGTCTATGCGAATGCCGCGGGCGTCGTGGGTCTGCAGCGTCGGGCCCTGTTTGTCGGCGCGCGCGGAGAGCTCGGTTGCGAGCGCGCCGCTTGCGCCAAGGGCGTTGAAGTGACTGCGCAGTTCGCTGAATCGAACTGTTCCGAACCAGAATTGCCAGAATTCCCCGCCAAGCGGATCCTCGTCGAACAGGTTGGCGAACCTGATCTCGGGAATGTTAAGCAAATCTCTTGTCGGGGCGGACATGATATTTTCATGGTACCACCAAATTATCGGCACAAGAATATGCCGGAAGGCGTTAATTGTGACGGCAAAAAGCCGAACGTTATTCCTGCAAGCGAGGGTGGCAAGGGCAGGGGATGGGAAGGCGACGTTGAAAATTATTGCAGGCTGATTCAGCATGAATTTAGATACCGGAAGCAATTCTGATTTGAAACAAAAATCAGGCAATGAATCCAGGCCACCGAATCGAGTTTGATATAAACAGCGTGGCAGCATTAAAATACCAGCGCGTTGCGCCGGCGATATTCATCGTCACCGACTTGCGCTAATGGCATACACTAGCGGAGCTGAAGCAAACCTGATGCGAAGGACTCTATGCAAATCCTGATGCAGGAACACGGCGAGAGTGTATACCGCAACGATCTGGCGCCGCACCGCTGCCGAACCGGGCTATCGGGCTGCTATGGCGTAACCGGCACGTTCTGGGGCCATGCTTTCGGCGGCATCCGGCAGAAGGCCGCGCCTGTGGCTGCGGACAGGGGGCGCCATGTTCATTGAGTATCGCCTTGAGAAACTGATCAAACGCATCACAGCGGGGCTGAGCATTCCGCTGCGGCTGGTGCTATGGAACGGCCGCGAGTTCAACCTCGCTACTGAACCCACCGTCACCGTCCACATTCCGACGCTGTCGGCGCTCAGGTACTTCATCCCGCCCGACCTCAACAAGCTCGGTGTGGCATTCGTGGATGGCCGCATACGCGTCGAGGGCTCGATCCACGAGATATTCAGGGTGGCGGAAAGCCTGGTGAGCAGCGTCGCCGCCAACAAGCCCGCCCGGTTTCATTTCTTCACGCGCCACAGCCACAGACGGGATCGCGAGGCGATCGAATACCACTATGACGTATCCAACGATTTTTATTCCATGTTCCTGGACAAAAACATGGTTTACTCGTGCGCTTATTACCGGCGCGAGGATGACTCCCTGGAGACGGCACAGGAACAAAAGCTGGACCACATCCTGAACAAGCTGATGCTGAAACCCGGCGAGCGCTTTTTGGATATCGGCTGCGGCTGGGGGGCATTGATCCTGCGCGCCGCAAAGAAATATGGCGCCGTTGCCACGGGAATCACGCTCTCGAAGAATCAATACGAGCATGTCCGGAGCCTGATTCGGGAGCAGGGGCTGCAAGGCCGTTGCACGGTTGAGTTGCGCGATTACCGTGACCTGCCGGATGACGGTGTTTTCGACAAGATCGCGAGTATCGGCATGTTCGAGCACGTGGGCTTGAAGAATCTTCCCGTGTATTTCGGCAAGATATGCTCGCTGCTGGCCGACAACGGCCTGGTGCTGAACCACGGCATCACCACCAGCGATGTGGACAGTGGCGAGGTCGGCCTGGGTGCGGGGGAATTTATCGATAAATATGTGTTTCCGGACGGCGAATTGCCGCACCTTAGCCTGGCGCTAAAGGAAATGGCGGCAGCCGGACTGGAAGTGACCGATGTGGAGTCGTTGCGGCGCCATTACGCGCGCACCTGCCGCGAATGGGCCGATCGCCTAGAATCGAATCGCGACCGCGCGATCGCCAGTGCCGGGGAGCGGCGCTTCCGTATCTGGGAAATCTATCTCGCCGGGTGCGCCCACGCGTTTTCCCATGAGTGGATCAACATCTATCAGGTTCTAGCGTGCAAGGCCAAAAATTCTGCGGCATTCCCCTTGCCCCTCACGCGCGAATACATGTACCGGGATTTGTCGAAAGCCGATAATGCAGGAAGATGAAATTGGCACCCTGCACCCGGGGGAGCGCACTCTTTGAATTCCGGGAAATTTTCAGAATGCTGGAGGCTTGATCATATTCCTGCCCCGGCATCTGTCTGGCAGCGTGCATCGCGTGGGAAGATCCCTGTTTTCGGCAGGCGCTCACGCACCTGACTTGCCTTCGAATATTTCATCGAATAATTCGCGCATTTGCCGCCAGGAACGCGCATCAGCCCTGGCGTCATAGCGCGCCATTTCGGGGCGTCCCATCTTGTCGGACTCAGGGTTGGTGAAGCTGTGCACAACGCCACCGAACACTGTCATTTGCCAGTCAACCTTGCCGGCACGCATCTCCTCCTCGAAAGCCCGGCGTTGTTCCGGGGGAATCGAGGGATCATCCGCGCCGATGCAGACGAGTACCTTTGCCTTGATGTTCCTGGCGTCCTGCGCAGCCACCGTGCCCAGCCCGCTATGAAAACCCACAACGCCGGAAATATCGGCACCGCTGCGCGCCAGCTCGAGCGCCATCGTGCCGCCGAAGCAATAGCCGATGGCGGCAATCCTGCCCGGATCGACCTCCGGGCAGGCCATGAGGGCATCCAGGCCGCCCCGGGCCCGCGCTCTCATCCGTGTCACGTCATTGCGCAGCGATTCCAGTATCGGTCTGATCAGGTTGAAATCGCCGATTATCCGGCGGCCGCCATGCAGATCACAGGCAAGCACAACATAGCCGAGACTTGCCAGCTGTTTGGCGCGCGACAGCGCATGTTCGCCCAGTCCGAATACTTCGGGAAATACCAGTATTCCGGGCTTCTTGCCAGCCGCGGGCTCGTAAAACAGCTGCGAATCCATGGATAGGCCATCGGCCTGATAGTTTATGTTTCGTGTCTGCACAAAAATTCCCCGCCGTAGTTGATCATGCGTATTGGCTTTCCCGGGATGATGCACTGCCAAGTGCCTGCTGCCCTGTCCCTATGATTGTTCCCTGGCCGCTTCCGCCGCCTCGCGGATACTGCAATCCCCGCGCCAGCGTGTCGCCACATACCTGTGTCCGGTCATTCCGTCGGAATCGGCCGATGCCAGCCAAAGCAATGGTGGAATCATCACGGCCGGATCGAGCAGGGTCGAGCGCACCGCATCCGATACTCCGTCGGGGATCATGCCGGTGAGAGTCGCCCCGCCGGGCAGAAGCGCATTCACGGTCACTCCCGTGCCGGCAAGCTCCTGGGCCCAGATGATGGTCTCCGAATCGAGCGCGGCCTTGGACGGGCCGTAGGGGGAGAAGCCGCGCCGGCGCATGGTCTCGTGGTTCATCGAGATGTTGACGATCCGGCCCCAGCCAGCCTTGAGCATGACCGGCACGGCGCAGCGTGCCATCATGAATGGTCCGTTCACATTGGTGTCGATCACCATGCGCCATATCTGGGGATCAATCGTCCAGAATTTTGTCGGCTCTGTCAGGAACGTATCGCTGACATATTTCATGCCGCGACCGGCGTTGTTGACCAGGATGTCAAGCCGGCCGAAGCGTTCGACAGCCGTGTCGACGACGCGCCCGCAGTCTTCCTGTTGCGTAACATCGGCAAGCACAGGCAGTACCCTGTCCTTGCCGCAGCCCTGCGATATTTCAGCGGCTACAGCTTCGATCTCCGAGCGCCCGCGTGCGGCGGTGATGACTACATGCGCGCCGGCCCGTGCCAGACCAAGCGCCATGGCCCGTCCCAGCCCGCGCCCGCCGCCGGTGACGATCGCAACCCGGCCCGAAAGCGAATTCTCTTCCATCCGATACTTTTAACGGTTCAAAGCCTGCATTTGCGGCGCTGCATAGCGCGTTCCCACCGCCGCCCCGGGTGGCAGGATTTGATTGATACGGTCAAGATCCTCCTGCGTGAGGTGGACATCCAGGGCGCCGACATTCTCTTCCAGAAGCCTGGTCCGCTTGGTGCCGGGAATGGGCACGATGTCTTTGCCTTGCGCCAGCACCCAGGCCAGCGCGAGTTGCGCTGCGGTGCAGTGTTTGACCCGCGCCATTTCCTCGATTTCGCGCACCAGGTCAAGGTTTTTCCGGAAATTTTCGCCCTGGAATCGCGGCGAGTTGCGCCGGTAATCGTCCGCTTCGAGGTCGTCGATGTGCTTGATCCGGCCGGTCAGGAAGCCACGTCCCAGCGGGCTGTATGGCACGAATCCGATCCCGAGTTCGCGCACCGTGGAGAGAATATCGCCCTCCGGGTCGCGGCTCCATAATGAATACTCGGTTTGCAGGGCCGCGATCGGATGAACCGCGTGAGCGCGGCGCACCGTCTGCGGCGCTGCCTCGGACAGGCCCAGGTAGCGCACCTTGCCTTCGCGCACCAGATCGGCCATCGCTCCCACCGTATCCTCGATCGGCGTATTTGGGTCGACCCGGTGCTGGTAGTAGAGGTCGATGACTTCTACACCCAGCCGCTTCAGGCTTGCTTCGCAGGACAGCCGGACATAGTCGGGCCGTCCATTTACGCCGAGGAATCCGCCGTCGGGCGAGCGCATATTGCCGAATTTGGTTGCGAGTATCACCCTGTCGCGCCTGTCTTGTATCGCGCGGCCGACAAGTTCCTCGTTGCGCCCGACGCCATACATGTCGGCGGTATCGAGGAAATTTACCCCCAGTTCCAGTGCCCGGTGTATCGTCGCGATTGCACCCGCATCATTTTGGCCGCCGTAGAATTCCGACATGCCCATGCACCCGAGTCCCAATGCCGAGACCTTCAGGCCGGAACGGCCCAGTTCACGCTGTTGCATCATATCCTCCGTTTCCAAAAGTGAAATTGAAAATCCCGTCCCCCCCGGCGTGCAGGCACGCCGGGTTCATTCAGGGATAGTCCTGTCGCGTGGGGCGAACCATGATGTCGCTGATGTGAACGTGGGGCGGCTGGGACACGATGTAGTGAATTGCGTTCGCCACATCCTCTCCGTGCAGCAGGGGGCCGAATCTGTCGGTGAAATTCTGCACCATGTCGTCACCGTAGCCCGCAACTTCCTGAAACCCGCTGACTACTATGCCGGGCTCAACCAGCGACACACGTATCCCTTTGGGCCCCACTTCGCGGCGCAGTCCTTCGGCCAGCGCATGCACGGCGAATTTTGTGGCACCGTACACCGCGCTGAACGGGGATATGTGCCTCCCCACGACCGAACCGATGATCACGATATCCGCGGCGCGTTTGGGGTAGCCGGACTGCTGTTGATCCAGCATTTTCCGGGCGGAAGATTGCAGCAGGGCCAGGGCTCCGGTTACGTTGATTCTGAGCATCTCCTCAAATTCGGACAAGTCGGCATCCTTCACCGAGCCACCCAAACCCCGCCCGGCGTTCGCTATCACGATATCGACCGGCCTGCCGAAATGCCCGATTGCCGCGGCAAAGAGTTGCTCAAGCACGGCGGCATCGGATGCATCACCGGTGACGCCGGCAAATGCCGTTCCCAATTCCTGTTCGAGTGCGCGAAGTTTTGCCGCGTTGCGGCCGTTGCCGACCACACCGTAGCCACTGGCAATAAATTTTCTTGTTGCCGCTTCCCCGATGCCGGAAGTGGCACCGGTAACGATTGCGATACGCGAATACTGTTCAGACATGATAGCTCTCCCATTGGTCATGCGACTCTCCTTTGCAATCCCGGTCGTTGCGTAGCCATGCAAAAGCCCGGTGCGCAATCAGCCCTTCATCCGGTCGCGGGTTATGCAAATTCCTCCACCAGTTTCGGATAATCGGTATAGCCGGCCCGCGGATCATCAAGGCCGTATCCGTAGAAGGTTTCGGAGTGAAATGGATTGAGCGGCGCATTCAGTTGCAGACGGCGCGGCAGATCCGGATTCGAAATGAAATCCTTGCCAAAGGAGACCGCGTCGGCCTCGCCCGCCGCGACCACCTGCCGGGCCGTGTCGGGATTGAAACCTTCGTTTGCAATGAGCACGCCCTTGAAACGTTTCTTCAGTTCCGGACCGATGCGATTTTCCCCCAGTGACTCGCGGGTAAAAATGAAGGCGATACCGCGCTTGTCCAGCTGTTCTGCCACATATCCGAATGTGGACAGGGGATTCGAATCGCCCATGGTATGGGCATCACCCCTGGGAGCCAGGTGCATTCCGACCCGGCCCGCGCCCCAAACGGAAATCGCGGCATCCGTCACTTCCAGCATCAGCCGCGCACGATTTTCGATGGGACCGCCGTAGGCATCGTTACGCTTGTTGGTGCTGTCCTGCAGGAACTGGTCCAGCAGGTAGCCATTGGCCCCGTGAATTTCGACGCCGTCGAATCCCGCCTGTTTGGCGTTTTCGGCACCCCGGCGGTAGGCCTCGACTATGCCCGGAATTTCGGAAATTTCCAGGGCGCGTGGTGTGACGTATTCACGCTGGGGACGCAGCAGGCTGACATGGCCCCGGGGAGCGATGGCACTCGGCGCGACAGGCAGTTCTCCGTCGAGAAAGTCCGGATGCGATACGCGGCCCACATGCCAAAGCTGCAGGAACATGCGTCCTCCGGCGGCGTGAACGGCACTCGTAATCAGCTTCCAGCCCTGTATCTGCTGATCTGACCAGATTCCGGGAGTATCGGGATAACCGACTCCCTGGGGAGAAACGGAAGTTGCCTCGCTCAGGATCAGCCCGGCTCCGGCACGTTGGGCATAGTACTCGGCCATCAATGCATTGGGCACGCGGCCAGCGCTGGCGCGGCATCTGGTAAGGGGGGCCATCACGATGCGGTTGGGAAGATTCAGGTCTCCGACCCGGATGGATTTAAACAGGGTATTCAAATTTGTTCTCCTTAAGTGTTGCGGGTTTTTAAAGATCACTCTTGATGCGATCAAGAAATTTGCCGATCAAGGCTTCATTGCGGGAATAGAAAATCCACTGTCCGACTTTCCGTGGTATCACCAGTCCTGCGCGCTGCAAAGTGGCCAGGTGGGCCGAGATGGTCGATTGGGAAAGGTTCGCTTTTTCGTAAATCTTGCCCGCGCAGACCCCGAGTTCAAATGAGTGCACCTGGGTGGGGAAGGACTTCTGCGGGTTTTTCAGCCATCCGAGCATTTCCCTGCGGACCGGATGGGCCAATGCCTTGATGACTTCGTCAATGTCGGGAGCGGGTTGTTTTGCCATGGAATGCAGCCGGGTTCTCCGCCGGTCAATTGCAATTTATATTTCGATAATGGACGAATTATATATCGAATAAACTAGAAATACAAATGTCCGCTGCCGGCCGCAAATCCTGCCTGTAATTTTTGCCCTGCTTCCCGCAGAAAAATTGGCGGCGGCCGGGACGGCAACCGCGCATCCGGAATTGGTTTATGAAAACCCCGCATCCAACCCATTCTGATAAAGCCCCTATGATTTCTCTGCAGCCATTGGGGAGCCGCCCAAAGCAACAAATAGCCGCACACAATCCTGGTAGCGCTGATGCTGCGCGCGAATAATTTCCAGCTGTGTTTTTGACCATGCGCGCTGTGCATCCTGTACCTGCAGCAGCCCGGCAGCCCCCGCCAGATAACTGGTGCGCGCCATGTCCAGCGTGGCGGCCGCCGCGTTTACCGCGTTATTCATGATTGCAACTGCATCATCGTCATGGGCCAGTGAGGTCAGCGCGTCGGCCACCTGCACAAATGCCACCAGGATGGTTTGCCGGTATTGGGCCAGTGATGACTGATAAGCGTGCTCTGCCCCGCGTTTTTCAGCGGAGAGCTGGCCTCCATTAAAGATGGGGGCCGTCACTCCGGCCGCAAGCGACCATGCGCTGGCTGCACTGCTGAAGATGCCGGCCGGCGTCAACGCTTCCTGCATCATGTTTGCGGTCAGCGTGATCTGCGGGTAGAGATTGGCCGTGGCCACGCCAATCGCGGCGCTCGCCGCATGCAGGTTGGCTTCCGCCGCGAGGATGTCCGGCCGCCTTTTTACCAGTTCGGAGGGCAGGCTCACCGGCAGTTGCTGCGGCAGCGTGAAACTGTAAAAATCCAGGCTGGGTGCCGTCCAGTCGGCGGGAGCCTTGCCGACCAGGATAGACAGTGCATGGCGGCCGACGCTCAAGCGCTGTTCCAGGGGTGGCAGCATGAACTGGTCGGCAAACAGCTGGCTTTGCGCGCTGGCGATATCCACCTTAGTGGCCGCGCCGGCGGCATATGATTCCTGAACCAGTGCCAGTGTCTTCCGGTCCTCGGCTATGATCTGCCGGGCCGCGGTGATTTCCGCACCTGCCGCGGCCGCTTCCAGTGCCGCGGTGATGGTATTGCCGGTGAGCGTGATGTAGGTCGCGGCTATCTGATGGGCCTGGTAATTTGCCAAAGCCTGTTGCCGCTCGACAGCGCGTTTCCCGCCGCCAAAAAAATCCGGCGTCCAGCTTACCGAGGGGCCAATCTCATAATAGCTGAATGGCGGTATGCTGAAATTGCTGGGTCCGAACAATGCCACGCCATATGCCTGGCGTCCTGCCGCGCCGCCCAGCGCGGCCTGGGGTAACAGGCTTCCCCTTTCCGCTTTCACGGCTTCCTCCGCCTGTGCAAGGGTCTCCTTCGCAGAGACCAGGTCGTAGTTGTTTTCCACGGCTTGCCGGATAAGGTCATTCAATGGCGCCGACGCAAACACTGTCCACCATTCGGTCTCTATCTGTTTGCCCAGTGCGATGCGCTGTTGCATGGGTACCGCATCATCTTTTGAGGTGTAGGATTCCGGTTCTGGAGAGGCCGGGGTTTTGAAATCCGGGCCGGAGCTGCAGGCGCAAAGCAACAGGGTCGCCAGCAGCAGGTTCTGTCTGTTTGTCTTCATTCCATCACCGCAATTTCATTTTTGCCGGGAGCATGAGCCGGCGGGCGCAGCAGCAGCAACAGCGGGATCACTGCTATTGTCAGCACCATCATCAGTTTGTAGTCGTTGACATAGGCAATCATCGCCGCCTGGTTGGTGATCATGCGGTCCAGTGCGGCGAGTCCGGGAAGGCTGTGGGGATCGATATGGCCGGATAGATAGGCCGGGTTGTTGAGGTTGTATGGCGTGATATGTTCGGCCAGGGACGCGTGCATGATTTGCGTGTTCCGGGTCAGCAGCGTCACGACGACCGAAATGCCGATCGCGCTGCCAAGATTGCGCAGCAGGTTGAAGAATGCGGTTCCCTCATTGCGCAGCGCCGCCGGCAGCGTGCCGAATGCAACAGTGGAAAGCGGCACATACACCAGGCCGATGCCAAATCCCTGGATGACACCGGAGATGACTATGAGGTTCTCGTTCATCAGCAGGTCAAAATTCGTCATTTGCCACAGCGAAAACGCGGTGAGCCCCAAACCCGCAGCCATGATGGTCCGCGCATCGAATTTGCCGATCAGCTTGCCGACCACCATCATGCCTATCATCGTTCCGGCGCCACGGGGTGCTGTAACCAGCCCGCTGATAATCACCGGGTAACCCATTTCGTTCTGCAGCATCGGTGGAATGAGAGCCAGTGTCGCAAACAGCACGACCCCGAGCAGGAAGATGAAGATGTTGGACATAACGAAATTGCGGTCGGCAAACAACGCCGGGCTCAGGAAGGGATGAGGGCGGGTGAACGAATGGACCAGAAAATAATACAAGGCAACGACCGACACCATGGCTTCCGCGATGATCTCGCCGGAATTGAACCAGTCGTTGAGTTCTCCGCGGTCCAGGAACAGTTGCAGTGCGCCCACGCACAGGCTTAACGTGGCGAAGCCGAAAAAATCGAACTTGTTGAACAGTTTTCTCGTTTCAGGCATCGAGGCCGAGAGTCCCAGGAATGCGATGATCCCGATCGGCACATTGATAAAGAATACCCAGCGCCAGCTGTAATCTTCGGTAAGCCACCCGCCCAGCACCGGCCCCAGCACCGGCCCCAGCGTGACCCCGACGCCCCAGATGGCCATCGCCTTGCCATGATTCTGCGGCGGGTTGATATCGAACAGCACCGCCTGCGACAACGGCACCAGCGCGGCCCCGGAGATTCCCTGCAACAGGCGGAACAGCACGATCTCCGGCAGGGTCGCGGCAAGCCCGCACAACGCGGAGGTCAGGGTGAATCCCACGATGGAAATCAAAAAAACCTTCTTGCGTCCGAATCGCCCGGCCAGCCATCCGGTCAGCGGAATCATGATGGCTGCCGCGATGATGTATGAGGTCAGCACCCAGCCCATCTGGTCCTGGGTTGCGGAAAGCGTTCCCTGCATCTGCGGCAGCGCGACGTTGGCGATCGTCGAGTCCAGCGATTGCATGATGGTTGCCGCCATGATCGAGAACGTGATCAACGGACGGTTTAACTTCGATCCGGAGTCGTCGGAATGCGGCGGATGAGGTGTAGCGGCGCCTTCACCGGCTTCTTCGATGACTCCTTCAAGCGGGGATGGCTGTGCAGTATCGCCGGTCATTACCAGAAATCTTTCAGGCGGCTGTGATGCGTGTCGACTTTCACGACGGCGCTCAAGCCGGAATGCAAAGGTTGTTTGGGGTCGGGATCATCGATATGGATACGTACCGGCAGCCGTTGCACAACCTTGACCCAGTTGCCGGTGGCATTCTCCGGGGGAAGCAGGGAGAAGCTGGATCCGGTGCCGGAACTCAAACTTTCCACGCTGCCGTGGAATGTGCTTCCAGGATAGGCATCGACTTCGATCGTGGCCTGCTGGCCGGGACGCATGTGGGTAAGTTCGGTTTCCTTGAAGTTTGCCTGAACCCAGACATTCTTGTCGGATGTCAGCGAAAATACCGGCACGGCGGCATTGACGTAGTTGCCGCTCTGGAATTGGTCGACCTTGGAAACGATGCCGTCCATCGGCGCCTTGATCAAGGTGTAGGTCAGATTCAATTGCGCCCGCTCCAGCATCGCCCGGGCTTGTTGAACGGCTGGATGATCATCAATGTCCAGCGCGGGGTCGTCGCTCAACAGGGTGCGCACGTTGCTCTTCACCTGTTTTGCGGCGATCAGCCTCTGTTCGGCATCCGAAAGCGCGTGCTGCGCCTGGTCCAGCTGCGCCTGTGATGTGATCCCCTTGGCGGCCAGATTCTTCTGGCGCTCAAATTCACGGGTTTGATAAAGCACGGTCGCTTCCGCCGCGCGCGCATCGGCCTGGCGCTGCAGATAGGTCGCTTTCAGCGCGCCTATCTGCAATCTGGCATCGGCCAGTTTGGCCTTTGCATCCTCGATCGCGATCAGGTAGTCGCGGTCATCAAGCTGGAAAAGCGGGTCGCCCTGGTGAACCTGCTGGTTTTCCCTGACGAAGATCTTCGTGACGCGGCCCGCGATGTTGGTGCTGATGTCGACGCGGGCAGCCTGGACATAGGCATCGTCAGTTGAAACGATGCGGCCTCCGGTAAAGTAGAAGACCACGGCGACGCTGATAAACACGATTGCCCCGCCGACAAACAGGTATCGGCGAACCCGGTTCTTGTTGATGCTGGGATTTGTCATTTGCCATTTCGCGCCATGGTTGATTTCAGCGCGGGATTGTAGTGGACATAAATTGCGTTGATAATACCTAATAATGTATATACATTATGTTGCAGGATAGAATAATAGCCGGCTTGCTCTGCAAGCGTCGCAAGCAGCGATGCCGTTTGGTCTGTCCGGCAGGGACCGATCCGGGAGGGGGTTGCAGGATGGCAATGAACGATGCGCGGCGCTGAATTCGCCGAATTACGCGCCTTCATGGAGGTGGTCGAGCAGGGCAACTTTTCCCGTGCGGCGATCCATCTTGGCATGGCTGCGTCGACGCTGAGCCAAACCATACGCACGCTGGAACAGCGGCTGGGGGTGAGTTTGCTGCATCGCACCACGC
>VFSW01002089.1_pt1 | contig 30292 bp, 31 predicted proteins | sample 5358111 | NCBI WGS metagenome assembly VFSW01 (sample SAMN11554181, study PRJNA540505) | mine drainage metagenome | isolation source: sediment from site ElyBrook_90M | place: USA: Ely Copper Mine, Vershire, VT | collected 2017 | reverse complement strand
CCCCGTCCTCATGCACCACCCAGGCCATCTGCCGGGTTCCCAGATGAACCGGCACTCCCAGAACCCACTGGTCAGGAGGAAGCAACGCATGACAATCCCTTTGCCACTGGTTGAACAGTGTCTGCGTGTCCTCCAACGCCAATCCCCGCTCATGCAGGACAGACTGGGTGCGCGTCATCGACTCCAACACGCGCCACGACATGAGCGCCATGATCGACATCAGAAGGGCGACGATCATCACTTCCACCAAGGTGAATCCACGCATCCTATAATACCTGAGCCGGACTGAGGGGCACCACGGTACTGACCCGCGCCAGAACGCTTCCCCCCCCTTCCAGAAACACAGTCACTTCCACCAGACGAAAGGAGGGATTGGGGGTTTCCTGTACATTTTCGTGGCAAGTCAGCACAAAACGCCCCTGGGGACAGGCAAAGTCAGTTCCCCCAAGGGGGGGCCATTGCCGGCTCAAACGCAACTCGTTCAAGGCATTGGTTGCACTCCACTGCGCCGCCAGACGTTCCGGCACCGCCTCCCCGAGCCGGGTCACCCCCCCCAAAGCGCGCATTCCCGCTGCCAGGGCCACGGCCAACACAAACAGAGCCACCAGCACCTCGATCAGGGTGAAGCCCCGCTCAGGAGTCCCAGTTGCCGATATCGGCATCATTGCCTTCCCCTCCCGGCTGCCCATCAGCGCCCAGACTCCAGACATCGATCTCGCCGTGCTGGCCGGGATTGGCATAATGATAGGGATGCCCCCAGGGATCCTTGGGCAAGGTATCCAGGGTTTGCATCCAATTGCCGGGCACCGGTTCCTGCGCGGGTTGTTTGACCAATGCCATCAACCCCTGTTCGGTCGTGGGATAACGCCCTACATCCAGACGGTACAATTTCAGGGCCTGCACAAGGCTGGCAACATCCTGACGGGCTGCCAACTTGCGCGCCTGATCCGGCCGGTTCATGACCCGGGGTACGATCATCCCGGCCAGAATGGCAATGATGACCATCACCACCATGATTTCGATCAAGGTGAAACCCCGCTCCCGAAGACCTCGGGATTTCACCCCTCCCTTTTCTTCACGAAGTACTATTGTCCCCATCTTCACCGTATTCCACCTCGTCCTTGGCATGCATAAAGGAAGATCGGACCATACATCCAATACGCCAATCCCGCAAGTCTGCCTGGCAGGTCAAAGACGGGGCCCAGGTCTTGGCATCATAAAAACTTTCAGGTAAGGTGCCCGGATGAGGAAAATGAACTTTGAGCGTTCCCGTCAGTTACTGCCGCTGGGCGTAGAGGTGGGCGGGTGGCTGATCGTCGTGGCCCTGACCGGCTATTGGGGAATGCAACTGGCCCGTCCCCTGCCTCACCTGGCTCCCCGCTCCGGAGCGTTGACCCCCGTGCCCGAGGAACGCCGCTGGGAAACGGTATTTTCTGCGCCGGTGGCACAGATTCCTGTGCAGGTACGGGGAATCATCACCTCTGCCGGCGGGGGGGTGGCGTTGCTGGCCCCGGAAGGAACTCCCATCCGCGCCTGGGAGGTGGGACAGGAAGTACTGCCCGGCGTCTATCTGGTGCGAGTAGACCGGCACAGCGTCACCTTGGCCCGGGGGGGGCAGGAAGAAACGTTATCCTTGCCCGTTCCATCGCTCCCCAAAGGGACTGCGCTTGCTCCGCCTCGCCTACCTTGACCGGGGACGGGGCCTGGCCATCGTCATGATGGTGCTTTTTCATGGCTGCTATGACGCCACCTACTTCGGCTATGCCCATTTCGATATGCTGGGGTCATTTTTCTGGACCACGTGGCGCACCCTGATCGTCACGCTTTTCGTGTTCCTTTCCGGGATCAGTCTGGCCCTCAGCGCCCACCATCCGGCTCAGCGGCAACGCCGCCGTCTCTTTCAACTGGGGGTGGGGGCCCTGCTGGTCAGTGGGGTGACCTATGCAATGTTTGGCGCGCGCTGGATCTATTTCGGCGTTCTGCACTTCTACTGGCTTGCCACCGTCATCAGTCGTCCCCTGCTGGGGTTGCGCGCAAAATTGCTGCCTCTGGGGCTGTTGGCGTTGGTGGTGGGGCAATGGGGAATGACGGCCATGGACCCACGTTGGCTCAACTGGATCGGACTCGCTGCCCATAAACCCTCCACCGAGGATTATGCTCCTCTCCTGCCCTGGATCGGAGTCCTGTGGTTGGGTATGTGGACCGGAATCCAGCCCTGGTCTTCCCGTCCGCAAAGCAATCCCGCTTCATGCTCGGTGCCCGACCGGGGCGTTCAATGGATGGGGCGCCATGGTCTGATTCTTTATCTTGTCCACCAACCCATACTTTTCACAGTATTTGAACTAACCCGGTGGATTTATCCTGTTCGCTAACTCCGAATCACTCCGCCCGCCCACTCTCTGGCGAAAACCGTCCCGCTCGGCGACTGTTCAGCCACCCGATAAAAGCCAAAAAGGCGAGGCCTGAACCGATCAGAAAAATCCCCCCTACCTCTGACCGATGAAAAGATTCCCCCGTCATCCAGCGGGAGGACAGAATCGCCACCACAGGCGTACCCAGTACCGACAAACTGGCCTCCCAGGCAGGAACCCGGTCCAGTATGTAGAGCCATAACCACCAGCACAGTGCCGTACTGCCCAAGGCCATGAAGGCCAGAATGCCACCATAGGTCCAGGTCCAGTGCATCGCCCGCTCTGGAATCAGAAGTGCTGCACACACCAGAGGGATGGCCCCCAATGCCATTTGCCAGGCCGTCAGGTTGAGCAGATCCAGCACGTGTCGTTGACGTAATCGTTTCACCAAAAGGGTACCGATGGCCCAACACAGGGCAGCCATCAGCCCCAGACATTTGCTGATCAAACTGGTATGCATTTCCCAGGGCTCGATGATGAAGATCAATCCCGCCAGCGTCAGTCCCGCAGCGATCCACTGTGCTCCCTTCACCGACTCACGCAACACCAATCCCGAGAGCAGCAAAGTCCAAATGGGCATGGTAAAGATCAATACCGCCGTTTTCCCGGGGCCCCCGGTCACCAGCGCCCAGGTTTGAAAAAGCATGAAACCGGAAACCTGAACGAGCCCGATGACCAGAGTTTCCTTGGGGAATTGCCAACGCCAGGGACGTCCCGTCAGAGGAAGCAGCGCAAGCAAGGCCAGCCCCCCCAAAACAGAACGTTGCGCCGCAAAATGAAGCGGCCCGGCAAAACCCAACCCTTCCTTGGCTGCTACCCAACTGTAACCCCAGGTAAGGGACAGCACCACCAGGCCCAACAGCGGACCCCAACCACGAGAATGCTTCAAATACAATCTCCTATGCACCCACCAGAGAACAGATCATCCCTTGGCGCATTCATCCCGCATCTGCTGGCTCAAGGTTGTCAGAAATTGCAGGGCCTGTTGGGTTTCCCGTTGCGTCATGAGGTTCCATAGCCCCCCCAATCCTCCCCCAGGCGGGGCCTGTTTGACTGTGCTGGCAACCTCCAGAGCATTGAGCAAACCCACCACCCGGTCCAGTTTGTCGAGCAGCGCAGGCAGACTCTGGAGGATTCGTTCCAGAGCGCCAGTGGCTTCCAAACGTTCCAGCATCTGCAGCAACCGTCCACCGCCGCCGCGATTGAAACGGTCGAGCATGGACAACCCCTCCCCCACCGTTTCCGCCAGCCGTCCCACCATTTCATCGCTCAGGGCATCCTGAAACGACTGGTAGACACGGGCCAACTGAAAAATTCTGTCCAGATCCCCGTTGTCCACCATTTCGGCAAGAACCGGAAGAGCCTGGGGGAGACCGGAGCGCTGGACTCGATCCACCAGATCCATCCCCTCACTGCAAAACCCCGCGAGACGATTGACCATTTCGTCGCTCAGAGCGTCCCGGGCCGCAGTCACCAAATGTTCTGCTTCTGCGGACGAACAATCGGTTGATTCCTTGAGTTCTGTCATCATCATCCCCTCTGCTCAAAGCAAACCACGGGCAGAAACCCAGTAGAGTTTGTTGTAGGCCATCTTGAACCAGTGCACCGCCTTGGTGGGGGCCTGAGGTGAAGGAGGAGTCTGGTAGTTGAACATGGCATAAGTCGCACGATCTTTGCCCGTTTCGATGAAACAGAAGACCTTGCCGTCATATTCCCGTACCGGCGCCCCCAGTTTGATCAGGGCTGCGATATTCTCCCCCAGAGTATCCGCCTGAAAGTGGGCCGTGGAACCGGACTTGCTGATGGGAATATTGGTGGTATCCCCCAACACGAAAACATTCTCCCGGCCTTCCATGTTGAGTTTGCCCCGGTGGGTAGGGATCCAGCCATTTTTCCCCAGATTGTTCCTTTCCAGAACTTCCATTCCACGATGGGCGGGAATGGTGATCAGCAAATCGTAAGGGACTTCAGTCCCTTCCTCGCTATGCACCACTTTTTTCTCGCCATCCACTTCCTTCATGTTGAAAAAAGTTTCGTAAGTGATGCCCAGCCGGTCCATTTCTGGCGCGGCCCACTTGGCCACGTTTTCAAGGGTATGTACGCGATTGATGGGGTAGGTGTAATGCAGTTGGACCTTGTCGAGGAGACCCCGGTCCTTGAAGTAATCGTGCAGCATGAAGGTGATTTCCAGGGGCGCCATGGGACACTTGTGGGGAACGCCCACGGCAATCACCACTTTTCCGCCTTCAAAGGACTGCAAGCGCTTGAACATCTTGAGCGCTGAGGCTTCTGTGTAAAAGGTTTCTGCATACTCGGCCAGCCCCGGAATTTCTTCCGGATACATGCGCGAACCGGTGGCGATCACCAGAATGTCGTAGGCATGGATTCGCCCACTGCGGGTTTTGACCTGTTGATCATCCAGGTGAAACTCTTCCACCGGATCCACATGAAAATGGATACTCGATTCCAGCAAACCGGCCTGATCCCGGTATAACTCATCGGGGGTCATGCGTCCCACGGCCAGATACAACAAACCCGGCTGATACATGTGCTTGTCCGAAGCCGACAGCATCGTGATTTGCGCCTTGCCTTCCTTCAATTCCGGAACCAAACGACGGGCCAGATTATTGGCCAGGATCGTCCCACCCATTCCGCCACCGACAATCAAAATCTTCATGCGTCCTCCCGCCTAAAGTACGTTGGAAACCATGCGCCCCAATTATTTGGTCTTGCGCACCACGATATGCCAGACACCATCGTTTTCTGTTGTGGAAACGTAGTCATGACCCACCCGACGCACCCACTCGGGAATATCATTGGCTGACCCCTTGTCTGTGGACAACACTTCCAGTTCATCCCCAATCTGACTGTGCTTCAGGGCGACAATCAGTTCCATCAGCGGACCTGGACAAAAACTTCCTTTACCATCCACGATTTTTCTTTCCGTCATTGTGATCCTCTCTTGAATCGGTTGTTCGACTCGGTCAGAGTCCCTGCACACACAGGGACAGTGATTATCCCGAAATCAAAAAGTCCAGACCTGTCCATCCTGAACCTCGGTCAGCAATCTGGTCAAACCGGTGGCTTCTTCCAGATAGTCCTCCAGTTGTTCAGAACCGACTTCCAGCACGTCCATGGCCATGGAACAGGGATAGAGACGGGCTCCTCCCAACTCTATGGCCTGTTCAAACAACATTTTGAATTCAGGAACTTTCTTGGCTATTATCAAATCGCCCATGGGGCCTTCGTGAGGGGCCTCTGCCGTCGCTCCCTTGACAAAATGGGGCAAGGCATTCATGGATAGAAAAACCAGGACTTCCTGACCACTCACCGCCGCCACTGAAGCCACCATGGCCGCCGCCTGTAATCGTTCCAAGGTACCCGAGATCACCACGACACAAATTTTTTGGCCAACCATTTTTTTCTCCTCGATCCGCGTTTTCCCCATGCCTCAGGGAGAATCCCCCTTCGTTTCGGCATAGTCCTCCTGTAAAGCCAGGATCTTGCCCACCGTCACAAAGGACCCGCACACCACCACCCGGTCTTCCACGGCTGCTGCCGTACAAGCCGCGCCGTAGGCTTGCTCGGGAGACGGGTGCCATTGCACGGTCCCCCGTACCCCCGCTAGCGCCGGTTCCATCTCTTCCCGACAGGCCCCGCGCTCTTCATGAAGGTCAGCCAGATACCAGTCATCCACCAAGGTATCCAGGGCCTGGACTACGCCCACCCTATCCTTGTCACGCAACATGCCCAGGACCAGACGCGTCCGTCCGGCGCAGGACGTGCTTTTCAGATTATGCGCCAGTTCCTGAGCCGCTTGTGGATTATGGGCCACATCCAAAATTACCTGAGGCGAAAAGCGCCAGGTCTGGAAACGCCCCGGCAGCACCGTACCCGCAATCCCGCGCCGGCCCTGTTCCGGCGTCACCTGCACAGGCAGACACTGCAACGCCGCCAAGGCCAGGGCGGCATTGCGGTATTGAAAATCTCCGCACAGGGGAGGCGCTGGCAGGTCAGACCAGGTCTGGTGCGGCAAATGCAAGGTCCACCTCCCTTGCGCCTGTCTTTCCACCGTAAAATCCCGTCCCCACAACCAAAGTGGGGTCTCCAGTGCCGCCGCCCGCGCCAACAAACTACGGGGGGGGTCTGGATCGGCACAGAGCGCAGGAACCCCTGCGCGAAAAATTCCCGCCTTTTCTGCGCCAATCGCTTCGCGGGTGGAGCCCAGCCACATTTCATGGTCCAGGGCAATCCCGGTCACCAGGGAAACCACTGGCTTGAAGAGATTGACGGCGTCCAGACGCCCCCCCAACCCCACCTCCAGCACCGCCACGTCCACCGAAGCCCGTTGAAAAATATCCACCGCTGCCAGGGTACCGAATTCAAAAGGGGTCAGACTGATCGCCTGACGGGCTGCCTCGATCCGGGCAAAGGCAGCACAGAGTTGGGCATCGGAGACGGGAATCCCGTCCACGACCACCCGCTCGTTGTAGCGCACCAGATGAGGCGAAGTATAGGTTCCCACCCGATAGCCCGCAGCCTTCAGAGTCGCTGTTAAATAAGCGCAGGCGGACCCCTTGCCGTTGGTGCCCGCCACCATCAGAATTGGAAAGGCGGGAAAAATACCGAGCAGGTCGCGCACCTGCCCGACCCGTTCCAGCCCCAGGTCCATGGAACGAGGGTGGATACGGTCCAGGTAAGCCAGCCAGGCAGCCAGCGTCATGGTGTTTTCTTCCCTGCCCCTATCCGATGAAGCCATCCGTCACCCGTTGCAAAGCAAAAGGGGAGATTATCCCTTGCTTCCCCCCCTCAGGGAACCCCCATTTCCCGAAATTTCAAGGAATGAGAAGCGCGCGAAAATCATTGACGTTGGTGAGAGTAGGCCCCGTGATCACCAGATCGTCCAACGCCGCAAAAAAACCATAACCGTCATTGTTGGTCAGATAATCGGTCACCTTCAGACCCAGATGTTCCGCGCGCGCCCAGGTATCCGGCAGTACCATGGCCCCTGCGTTATCCTCGGTTCCATCGATACCATCCGTATCCCCTGCCAACGCAAACACCCCCGGTTCGCCCCGCAGGGCCTGGGTCAGTGCCAGCAGAAATTCGACGTTTCGCCCGCCGCGCCCCTTGCCCCGCACCGTCACCGTGGTTTCTCCCCCGGACAACAGGACACAGGGACGCGCTGCCGGTTGTCCATGACGCCTCACTTGTCGGGCCATACCCGCCATGACTGTGGCCACCTCACGGGCTTCGCCTTCGATACTGTCCCCTAAAATCAAGGGGTTGACCCCGGCCGCCCGTGCAACGGCCGCAGCCGCCTCGAGGGAATGCTGGGGCGTCGCAATGAGATGGGTCGAAGTACGCGCCAGCCGGGGATCTCCTGGTTTGGGGGTTTCTTCCTGGGCGGCACAGAGGTGTGCATAGGCCCGTACCTGGTCCTGCAATCCGTATTTCTCCACGATGGCGCGTGCCTCGGCAAAGGTGGTGGGATCCGCCACCGTGGGACCGGAAGCAATCACGGTGGGGTCATCGCCAGGCACATCGGAAATCAACAGGGTGACCACTTGGGCCGGATAACAAGCCAGGGCCAAACGCCCTCCCTTGAGACTTGAAAGATGCTTGCGCACGCAATTCATCTCAGTAATGGTGGCACCACTTCGGAGCAGACTCCGGTTCATGGTCTGCTTGTCCGCCAGAGTCAACCCGGGGGCCGGTGCTGCCAACAGTGCAGAGCCCCCACCCGAAATCAGGCAGATCACCAGATCTTCCGCCCTCAATCCTTGAACGGCTTCGAGAATCCGCTGGCTGGCCCGTTGTCCCGCCTCGTCCGGCACCGGATGGGCCGCCTCGAGAACCTCGATGGAACGGGTGGGAACCTTGTGACCGTAGCGTGTCACCACCACCCCCCCCAAGGCACCCGTCCAATGCTGTTCCAGCGCCTGAGCCATGGCTCCCGCCGCCTTGCCGGCCCCCACCACCACCGTACGTCCCCGTGGAACTGCCGGCAGAAATGAGGGAAGTACCCGATGTGGGTCTGCTGCGGCCACGGCGGAGTCAAAAAGGGAACGCAAAAATATGCGTTCTTCTGCAAAGGAGGGGGGGGTGGTATTATTTTTCATAACAGGCGTTATAAATTTTCACAGAAGGATCGAAAGTCGCTAGAATAGAGGCTTCATACTTAAAATGATAGTCATTGTTCATCCTTTGGAGGATTTGTCGTGTTTGATTCCAGAAAGTTGCTTGCCGATACGGACCCCGAATTATGGGACGTCGTCCAGAAAGAATACCGCCGGCAGGAAGACCATATCGAATTGATTGCTTCGGAGAACTATACCAGTCCGGCAGTCCTGCAGGCGCAAGGTTCCGTTCTGACCAACAAATATGCAGAGGGGTATCCCGGCAAGCGTTACTACGGCGGCTGCGAATTCGTCGACATGGCCGAACAACTGGCCATTGATCGCGTGAAACAACTTTTTGGCGCTGAATATGCCAACGTCCAGCCCCATTCCGGCTCCCAGGCCAATGCCGCCGTGTACATGGCCATGCTCCAACCGGGCGACACGATTCTTGGTATGTCCTTGGCCCATGGCGGTCACCTGACCCATGGGGCCTCCGTCAATTTCAGCGGCAAGCTCTACAAGTCGGTGAGTTATGGTCTTCATCCCGACACGGAGCGGATCGACTACGACGAAGTGGAACGTCTGGCCCAGGAACATAAACCCAAAATGATCGTGGCGGGTGCCTCAGCCTATTCCATGGTCATCGATTGGACTCGTTTTCGTGCCATTGCCGATTCCATCGGGGCTTATCTCATGGTGGACATGGCGCACTATGCCGGTCTCATCGCTGCAGGCGAATACCCCAGCCCCGTGGGCATTGCCCACTTCGTCACCTCCACCACCCACAAGACCTTGCGCGGTCCGCGCGGCGGAATCATCCTGTCCTCCGCCGAGTTTGAAAAACCCATCAACTCCATGATTTTTCCAGGGATTCAAGGGGGGCCCCTGATGCATGTCATCGCGGCCAAGGCCACCGCCTTCAATGAGGCGCTCAAACCCGAATTCAAGTCCTACCAGAAGCGCGTCAAAGCCAATGCCCAAGCCATGGCAGAAACCTTCATCGAGCGTGGCTTGCGCATCGTTTCCGGCGGCACGGAAAGCCATCTCTTCCTGATGGACCTGCGTGCCCGTCAGATCACCGGCAAGGCTGCCGAAGCACTGCTGGGACGAGCCAATATCACGGTCAACAAGAACGCCATTCCCAATGATCCGGAAAAACCCTTTGTCACCTCCGGCATCAGAATCGGCTCCCCGGCCCTGACCACCCGTGGTTTTGGTCACAATGAGGCACGCAAGGTCTCCCACCTGATCAGCGACTTGCTTGAGGCTCCGGAGGATGACAGCGTACTGCAGCATGTTCTCAAAGAGGTGGGAACACTCTGTCAGCGTCACCCCGTCTATCGCTAATCGTTCAAGCATTCGTTTCAGGAGTTATCATGGCAGGTCATAATTTTCTTTTCGTTCCCGGACCCTCCAACGTCCCCAACCGCATCCTGCGCGCCATGGCGGTCCCTATGGAGGATCATCGCTCGGTTAAATTCCCTGCTCTGACCCAGGAGATCCTGGCCGGTTTAAAAAGGGTTTTCAAGACGGAATCCGCCGCCCCCATCGTCTTCCCTTCCTCCGGGACGGGATGCTGGGAAGCGGCGCTGACCAACTGTTTGAACCCTGGGGACCAGATCCTGGCTTCCCGCTTCGGACAATTCAGTCACCTCTGGTGCGACATGGGAAGACGTCTGGGTTTCGACATGAACATCATTGAAGTGGAGTGGGGCGAAGGCGCTCCAGTGGAAGGGTACCGAAGCGCATTGGCGGCAGATGTACAGCATCAGATCAAGGCCGTATTGGTCTGTCAGAATGAAACCGCCACCGGCGTGACCAGTGATATTTTGGCCATCCGTCAAGTGCTGGAGGATTTGGGTCACCCTGCCCTGCTCTTTGTGGATTCGGTCAGCGCTCTGGGCAGTATCGACTTTCGTATGGATGAATGGAAGGTGGATATCTGCGTCGCCGGTTCCCAAAAAGGTCTGATGTTGCCAGCCGGCATGGGAATCACCTGCGTTAGCCAGAAAGCCCTGCAAGCCGCCCAGAACAGCCGTCATCCCCGTTGTTACTTTGATTACCTCGACATGGTCAAGAGCAATGGCACCGGCTACTTCCCCTACACGCCTTCCATTCCCATGCTCTACGGTCTGCGTGAAGCCCTGGTCATGCTGGAAGAGGAAGGTCTCGAAAACGTCTTTGCCCGCCATCATTATCTGGCCGAAGGAGTGCGGGCCGCTGTCACTCAAGGATGGAAATTATCCCTGTGTGCCAAGGCGCCCCAGTGGTACTCGGACTCGGTTTCAGCCATCGTGGTTCCCGCCGGGTTCAACGCAGCCGAAGTCATCGAACGAGCCTACCGCCGTTATAATCTGGCACTGGGTGCCGGGCTTTCGAAAGTGGCCGGCAAGGTTTTCCGGATTGGACATCTGGGCGACCTCAACGAGGTGATGCTGATGGGGGCCATTGCAGGCGCCGAGATGGCCATGCTGGACTGTGGCATTCCCGTCACTCCCGGAAGCGGAGTAGCCGCCGCCACCCAATTCTGGTGCACCCATGAGGCCCCCGTGGGCCTGGGAGCGGGTGCATGAGCGGACGCGTGGTCTTTCTTGACCGCGCCTCACTCAAGGCGCGGGTTCGTACTCCGGACTTTTCTGACAGTTATATCGAGCATGACCAGACCACCACCGCACAGGTGTTGGAACGCCTGCACGGCGCTCAAGTGGCCATCACCAACAAAGTGCCGTTGCGCGCTGAAACACTGCGCCAATTACCTGATCTAAAAATGATCGCCGTGGCAGCCACGGGGTACGATGTGGTGGACATTCCCGCCTGTCAGGCTCAAGGCATTCGCGTAGCCAACATCCGCAATTATGCCGTCCATACGGTACCGGAACATGTCTTTGCCCTGATTCTGGCCCTGCGTCGCAATTTGCTGGCCTATCGCCAGGACGTGGAAAACGGCGTTTGGCAGACTTCCCCTCAATTCTGTTTCTTCGATCATCCCATCGGGGACCTGTTTGGATCCACCTTGGGCATCATCGGCGAAGGAGTCCTGGGTCAGGGAACGGCGCGGATCGCCACAGGGTTTGGCATGAAGGTCCTGTTTGCGAAACATGACGGACCCAGGCATGAGGGAATCACCTATACCCCCCTGGAAGAGATCCTTGAACAAGCAGACATTCTTTCCCTTCATTGTCCGCTCACGACCAGCACGCGCAACCTCATCGGTGAAAAGGAACTGCGCCGCATGAAACCCACGGCGCTTCTCATCAATACCGCGCGCGGCGGTCTGGTGGATGAGGCTGCGTTGATCCGTGCGCTGGATGAAGGGTGGATCGGAGGAGCCGGGTTCGATGTACTGACCACCGAACCCCCCACTCAGGGCCACCCGCTCCTTGAAGTGCGCCGTTCCAACTTCATTCTGACCCCCCACGTCGCCTGGGCATCCGATGGTGCCATGCAATTTCTGGCGGATCAACTGATCGACAATATCGAAGCCTGGCAGCGCGGTACGCCTCAAAACCTGGTGGTTTGAAGCCGGCCACGGAGGGGATATCCAAAGTCTCATCCGCCCCTGGGTTGGGGTGGGTGAGAGTCGTCTTTTGGCCCATCTCCATGTTATCATCGCAAAATTATTAACAGGAGGTGACATGGATATTCATGAGTATCAGGCCAAGGAATTGTTGGCGCAGCATGGAGTTCCCATCCCGCGCGGCAAAGTGGTCTATACCCCAGCTGAGGCCGCCCAAGCCGCGACGGAACTCGGAAGCGAACTGTGGGCCGTCAAAGCCCAAATTCACGCGGGTGGACGGGGCAAGGCGGGAGGGGTGCGCCTGTGCAAGACTCCTCATGAAGTCTCCAAAGTCGCCGAAGCTCTCCTTGGCACCACTCTTGTCACTCATCAGACCGGCCCCGAAGGCAAGATCGTGGAACGTCTGTATATCGAAGTAGCCGAACCCTTTGAGCGAGAAATTTATCTGGGGTTCGTCCTGGACCGCAAAACCCAACGCATTCGGATCATCGCCTCCGCCCAAGGGGGCATGGAGATCGAGGATATCGTCAAAACCCACCCCGAAGCCGTACTTCAGGTGGAAGTGGAACCCGCCGTTGGACTTCAGTCTTTTCAGGCACGGGAACTGGCCTTTGGTCTGGGCGGATTGACCCTCAAGCAGGTCCATCAATTTGTTGCCCTCACCCTGGGGTGCTACCGCGCCTTCCGCGATCTGGATGCGTCCATGGCGGAAATCAATCCCTTGGTGGTGACCCGGGAAGGCCGTTTGGTCGCTCTGGATGGCAAGATGTCCTTCGATGACAATGCCCTCTTCCGCCATCCCGAACTGCACGAAATGCACGATCCTGCCCAGGAAGATCCCCGCGAGGCACAGGCACACCTGCATGGACTGAACTATGTGGGCTTGAGCGGCGATATCGGTTGTATCATCAACGGTGCCGGGTTGGCCATGGCCACCATGGACACGATCAAGTATGCCGGTGGCGAACCCGCCAATTTTCTCGACGTCGGTGGCGGCGCATCCCCGGAACGTGTGGCAGAAGCTTTCCGCCTGGTTCTGTCAGACCCTAACGTCAAGGCCATTCTGGTCAACATCTTTGCAGGTATCAACCGTTGTGATTGGGTCGCCGAAGGCGTCGTCCAAGCCGCCCGCGACCTGAAGGTGCCCCTCGTGGTCCGACTGGCGGGAACCAATGTGGAAGCCGGGCAAAAGATCATCCAGGAAAGCGGTCTGCCCATCATCAGCGCCGATACCCTGGCAGAAGCTGCCGAGCGCGCCGTGGCCGCAGCCCATGGCAAAAACGCGTAACGCGCATTCAGGAGACACCGATTCATGAGTATTCTTATTGATGAAAACACCAAGGTCATCGTTCAGGGATTCACCGGCGACAAGGCCACTTTCCATGCCAACGAAATGATTCAGTACGGGACGAATGTGGTGGGGGGCGTCACCCCCGGCAAAGGAGGCATGAAACACCTCGAGCGCCCCGTCTTTGACACCGTGCGACAAGCCGTAGAATCCACTGGAGCCGAAGCCAGTCTCGCCTTCGTCCCTCCTCCCTTTGCCGCCGATGCGCTGATGGAAGCTGCCGAAGCAGGGCTGAAATTGGTCTGCATCATTACCGATGGCATCCCCACCCAGGACATGATGCGCGTCAAACGCTACTTGCTGCGCTATCCCAAGGAAACCCGAACCCTGATCGTGGGCCCCAACTGTGCCGGCATCATCAGTGCCGGACGGGCCATGCTGGGAATCATGCCGGGACATATCTACAAGCGCGGCAATGTGGGTATCGTCTCCCGTTCCGGCACGCTGGGCTATGAAGCCGCTGCCCAGATGACCGCCTTGGGTATCGGCGTTTCCACCAGCGTCGGGATTGGCGGCGACCCCATCAATGGCAGTTCCTTTCTCGACCATATGGCACTTTTCGAACAGGATCCGGATACCCATGCCGTGGTCATGATCGGCGAAATTGGCGGTCCCCAGGAAGCCGAAGCCGCCCAGTGGATCAAAGAAAACATGAGCAAACCCGTAATCGGGTATGTCGCCGGACTGACGGCCCCCAAGGGCCGCCGTATGGGTCATGCCGGAGCCATCATCTCCGCCGAGGGAGATACGGCGGGCGAGAAAGCCGAGATCATGAAATCCTATGGCCTGTTCGTTGCGCCCAGTGCATCCGAGTTGGGCAGCACCGTTGCGCAAGCCATTGCCACCCTTTAACTGGAGTTTCCATTCATGAGTTTTACCCAGATTACCCCTGCCACCGCCCGTCTGCATCGTTCCGAACTGGCCGTGCCGGGATCCAACGTCAGTCTTTTTGAAAAAGCCGCCCGCTCCAAAGCCGACATCGTTTTTCTGGATCTGGAAGATGCGGTCGCACCGGATGACAAGGCCACGGCGCGCAAGAATATCATCCAGGCTCTGAATGACATCGATTGGGGCCACAAGACCCTGATGATTCGCATGAACGGATTGGATACGCATTACGCCTACCGCGATGTGGTGGATGTGGTGGAAGCCTGCCCTCGTCTCGACATGATTCTGGTTCCCAAGGTGGGGGTTCCTCAAGACCTGTACGCCATGGACATGCTCGTTACCCAGATCGAGAATGCCATGGGACGGACCAAACGTATCGGCTTTGAAGCCCTCATCGAAACGGCTCTGGGTCTGGCCAATGTGGAAGCCATTGCCCAGGCCAGCCCGCGTTTGGAGGCCATGAGTTTCGGGGTTGCCGACTACGCCGCATCGACCCGTGCCCGGACCACCATCATTGGGGGCGTGCACAAGGACTCCGGGGTACTCACGGACAAGGATGAAAACGGTCATCGGGACTATTTCTGGACAGACCCCTGGCACGCAGCACAAACCCGTATGCTGGTTGCCTGTCGAGCCTATGGCCTGCGCCCTGTGGATGGTCCCTTTGGCGATTTCAGCGATCCCGACGGATTCATTGCTGCGGCCAATCGGGTGGCCGTGTTGGGCTACGAAGGAAAATGGGCCATTCATCCTTCCCAGATCGATCTGTGCAACCAGGTCTTCACCCCCAGTGAGGCCGAAGTCCTCAAAGCCCAACGCATTGTGGAGGCCATGGAACAAGCCGCCCGCGAAGGGCGCGGGGCCGTCTCGCTGGATGGTCGCCTGATCGATATCGCCAGCATCCGGATGGCCGAAAGCCTGCTCAGCAAGGCGCGGACCATGGGTCTGGACGCCTGAAGGGGGATTTTACGGATGGCCGATTCGGCCCTTCCCTTCACATCACCCCACCCTCTCCAGCGCTGGATTCTGGGGGTCACCGGGGGGGTGGCCGCTTACAAGGCGGCCGAACTCACCCGCCTGATGGTCAAGGCGGGCCTCGAAGTTCAGGTCGTCATGACCGAGTCAGCCACTCGTTTCGTGACTCCCCTCACTTTCCAGGCGCTTTCAACTCGCCCGGTGGCGACGCATCTGTGGGAACCCCTGCGTGAGGGAGGCATGGATCACATCGATCTGGTCCGTCATGCCGATGCCCTCCTGATCGCTCCCGCCAGCGCGAACTGTTTGGCCCACATCGCCGCGGGGTTGGCAGATGATCTGCTGACCACCCTCGTCGCTGCTCGTACCATCCCTCTCTTCGTCGCCCCCGCCATGAATCAGGCCATGTGGCAAAATCCCGCAAATCAGCGCAATGTGGCGCAGTTACAGGAAGACGGGGTCGTATTTCTGGGTCCGGCCAGGGGATCCCAGGCCTGCGGAGAGTCAGGTCTGGGACGTTTGTTGGAACCCAACGAGATCATGACGCATCTGTCCCCCCATCTCGGTCGTTACCCTCTACCCTGTTTGCAGGGGAAAAAGGTCTTGCTGACCGCCGGTCCCACCGTGGAAGCCATCGACCCCGTCCGCATCCTGTCCAATATCAGTTCCGGAAAAATGGGCTACGCCCTGGCAGAAGCCGCCCTCGCCAGTGGAGCCGAGGTCGTCCTGGTCAGCGGCCCCACTGCCCTGGCGGCCCCCGCCGGTTGCCGCCTCATTCCTGTGCGTAGCGCTGCCCAGATGCGTGATGCTGTTTTATCCGAGATTCCTCATACGGATCTGTTCTTTGCCGTTGCCGCCGTGGCGGACTATACCCCGGCCTGTCCCAGTGGTCACAAGATCAAAAAAAGCGGGGAACCCCTCACCTTGACCCTGGTCCCCACCTCCGACATCCTCGCGACCGTGGCTTCCTTGCCGAACCCTCCTTTTTGTGTGGGGTTTGCAGCCGAAAGTCAGAATCTCGAGGAGTATGCCAAACATAAGCGTCTCGCCAAAAAGATCCCTCTGATCGTGGGTAATTTGGCTCAACGAGCGCTGGGACGGGAAGACAACGAAGTCATTCTGTTCGATGACCACGGGCGTCACCCTCTCCCACCTGCCTCCAAAATTGAATTGGCCCGGCAGATCCTGAGTCATGCGGTGGCCCTGATGGCTCATCGCGGAATTTCTTCCTGATTTTATTGAGGTCATCATGATTCCCCTGCAGGTAAAAATTCTTGACCCACGTCTACGAGACAATCTTCCCACCTATGGGACTGCAGGCGCAGCAGGCCTCGACCTGCGCGCTTGCCTGGAGGAACCTGTGACCCTCTACCCAGGGCAAGCCGAGTTGATTCCTGCCGGTCTGGCCATCCATATTGGCGATCCAAACTTCGCCGCCATGATCTTGCCCCGCTCCGGATTGGGCCATAAACATGGGATCGTCCTGGGCAACCTGGTGGGTCTGATCGACTCCGACTATCAGGGACAGGTGTTGGTCTCTCTCTGGAATCGAGGACATGAAGTCTTCGAAATCAAACCCATGGAACGCATAGCCCAACTGGTGGTGGTTCCTGTGGTTCAGGCACGTCTCGAAGTGGTCGAGTATTTTTCCCTGAGTGACCGGGGTGAAGGGGGCTTTGGTAGTACCGGAAGGCATTGAAATGCCTCAAGGCATCCTGCTCTTTGCCCATGGTGCCCGCGATCCGCTCTGGGCCAACCCCTTTCTCGACATTCTGGACAAAGTCCGTTCCCTTCGTCCGACCCAGGACGTCGACCTGTGTTTTCTCGAATTGATGCATCCTTCCCTGGACCAGGCGGTCCAGGAGCAAACCCGTCGAGGGGTCACCGATCTGATCATCGTCCCTTTATTCATGGCGCAGGGAGGGCATTTGCGCCATGATCTCCCCGCTCTGATCGAAACCCTGCATCATCAGCATCCCGCACTCAAAATCCGGGTCACCACGGCCCTGGGAGATTCCCCCGAGTTGCTTGAAGCCATTGCCCAGTGGGTCATCACCCAGGCATGACTCCAGGGACTGCGCGGAAGCCTTTCACCCCTTCGGGAGGAATTCGGCGATCGTGTGGGCAAAGGAGTTCACATCGATGGGTTTGTCGATATAGCCGTCAAAGCCGCTGGCCAGAAGCAGTTCACGTTCCCCTTTCATGGCGCTGGCGGTTAACGCAACCACGGGAATATGCCGCGTCCGTTCATTAGCCTTGATATGCTTCATCGCGTGCTTGCCATCCATCACCGGCATGCGCAGGTCCATGAGAATCAAATCCAGTGGCTCTGATTCTGCGACCTCGATGGCTTTTCTGCCATCGGAAGCGCCCAGAGTTTCGTGTCCGGCCATCTCGAGCGTGATGCAGGCCAACTGCAGATTTAGCACATTGTCATCAACCACCAGAATTCTGCTCATGATTCCCCCACCTCGGAGCATATGCAGCGATCACCACCGGATTTCATGGCAAACGCCATGAGCGCATTCAGTTGCCTCAGTAGATCTTCAGGGCTGAACGCACCAATACCGAATTGCACACATCCAAAGGAGGCAGTGAAATTCCCCGTCTTCCCCCCTGCCAGGGGAAATTTATGGATGCGAATTCGCAATCGCAACTTCTCAGCCACCCGTTCCGCCACAGATTGCGCGGTGCCCGTCAAAATCAACATGAAGGATGCCTCACCGGAACGAACCAGCACATCTCCTTCGCGGGTGACCGAATTCACCAACTCAACGATTTCCTTGAGGGCAGCCACGCCCCAGTGCTGGCCATATTTTTTCACATAGGCATCGTAATAATCCATCTGCCACCCCACCAGTGAAAAGGTCTGACCGTAGCGCTCGGCGCGATTGCATTCCTGCGCCAAACGAAGTTGCCTGTAGCGCAAATTGTAGCAACGCAACACGCTGTCCATCAATCGTGCCTGCACCGGATACAACAATTCCATGGAGCGCAGTTCTCGCAATAAATCGGAGCGACTGGTGGCCCCCTTGGTCAACACCTTTTCCACTTCCTGACCAAGCCGCATGACCTCTTCGCGCGTCAAGTCCTTGGCCGAAAAAATGACCACCGGAATATCACAGGCCGTGGGATGACGCTTCAATTCCTCAACCACCTCAAATCCGCTGATGCCCGGCATCATCAAATCCAGTATGATCAGATCCGGATCATGTTCAATGGCCGCCTGAATGCCGTCCCGTCCATTGGCAGCCAGCAGGAGGCGATAGCCCTGGCCGCGGAGACATTCCCTGATGTATTCGCGCACACTGGGCTCATCGTCGATCACAAGCACCGTCATGCTTGGTGCATGCTGAATTTGCCGCCCGTGACGGCTGATCAGATTCACCAGATCATTCCTGGTCACCTGCTTGTCCATGGTATCCACCGTACCCAGCGAAAAACTGGGTGACTCGGCGTTGCCGCCAAGCAGCACCAGCGGAATATGGCGGGTGGCCTTGCGCGAGCGCAGCAGATGCAGTTGGCGATAAATGTCCACGGGGTCGTCTGGTATGCCGACAATGATCAGGAAAGGACATTTTTCTTCCGCCAGAAGTTCGACATGACCCAGATCGGTCATTTCACCCAGGTACCCTTCTTCTCGCAACAAGGAGGAGACTGCGGCAGCACGAGCCTTGTCATCATCGACGATCAGAATCACCGGCAACTCCACCAACTCAGGGAGGTCTTCATCGACCACTTCCATGAGCAACTGGGATTCGACCTTTTCCCCTTGCCCCTCCAGAAGGGGGATTCCCACCTCCCCTTCAGCCGCCACCATCTGTACCGGCAGTGTAAAGGCAAACAAGCTGCCCGTGCCCGGCTTGCTCTCCACCCGGATGGAACCGCCCTGTATCTCCAGCAAGCGACGTACCAATGTCAGCCCCAGTCCTGTGCCGCCGAACTCCCGCGTCAATCCGCCCTCACCCTGGACAAAGGGCTGAAAAATACGCTCGATATCCGCTGGCTCGATGCCAATTCCGCTATCCCGCACCCAGCCTTCGAGAACGGCATGGGCATCGTCGCCCTTGAGGGTGAAACCCACCTCGATATGCCCCCCGTCTGGCGTGAACTTGATCGCATTTCCAATCAGGTTGACCCACACCTGTTGCAATTTTCCGGCATCGAGATAGGCCGTGCGGTCTTCTTCAGGCAGGATGAAACCGACTTCCAGCCCTTTCTTGTCCAGTAAAGGTCTGAGATGATTGACCATGAATTTGAGGACAGTGCTCGGAATTGTAGGTTCCTGATGGATCTCCAGCATGCCTGCCTCGATCTTGGATAGATCCAGCAGACTGTTGATCAATTCCAGCAAGCGCCTACCGCTGATATTGATGTATTCCACATACTCCTTATGTTTGGTCGACAGTTCCTTGGATTTCACAAGAAGCAGGTCGGAGAAACCGATAATCGCATTCAGGGGCGTACGCAACTCATGACTGGTGTTGGCCAGGAATTGATTTTTTGCCTCGCTGGCATGGCGCAACTCGTCATTCATCAGTTCCAGTTCGATTTCATGGCTGCGCAGCAGGCGGTTGGCGTTATTGAGTTCGCTGGTACGCGCGGCCACACGATTTTCCAGTTCGGCATTGGCCTCTTGCAGATGCTCAAACTGTTGTGCGTTGGACAATGCCACGGCGCAACTGGATGCCAGCATTCGCACTGCCGATTCGTCATCCTTGGAAAAAGGTTGCCCCCCTTGCTTGTCCGTCAAATACAACGCCCCGATCATCTTTCCGGCAAATTCGATCGGAACCCCGAGGAATGAGGTCATTTGTGGATGACCCTCTGGAAAACCGATGGATTTCGAATGGTTGGTGATATTTTCTGCGCGTACCACCTGACGGTCGTTCCACAGAAGCCCAAGCAAACCCAGTCCCTGTGGCGCATGCCCTTTGAGTTTCTCCAGTTGGGCATCGTCCATCCCCAGGGGAATAAACTGCTTCTCGCCATCCTTCAGGTAGGACAGCATGGCATAACGCGCATCCGTCAATTGCATCGCCAGTTCACCGATCTTCCTAAGCAGCACCTCGTCCACCAGTTCCCGGGAAAGACCAATGACAGCTTCGTACATGGTCGCCTGCTTGATCGTCTGCTGCTGCAGGTGGCTCACCAGTTCGTTGAACATGTTCGCGAGACTGCCCAGTTCATCGGTGCGATCCAGCGTCACACGATAGGAGTGGTCTCCTCCTGTTTCGATCTTTTTCGCGCCAGCCTGCAGCAGACCAATGGGCCGAATCACCTCGCGGTTCAACAACCACATCAGCAACCCTCCCGTCAGCAAAATAACTGCAGCCACCGACCAAAGGATTTTGTTGCGCTGACCGGCCATGGCCTTGGTCAAGGCACTGGTGGGCACAGACAATTTGAGTACGCCGCGCACGGGATTAGCGGGGGCTCCATCATAGCCGTGGCATTGTAGACACGCATTCTCGATGCGGATAGGCAGCAGCAGGGTCAGGCGACCGTTTTCAATGACTCTGGTCTCAGTTCCGGCTGCGGCTGCGATGAAGGATTTCCCGAGGGAGGGGGGCAAAGTTTCCGGTTTGACCTCCCGATCATGGTGTGCAAAGTGTTTCGTGCCCAGCCAGACGTTCACACGATCAATGGTGGCGTTGTCCACGAAAGCCTCGGTACCGTCGCGGCGGTAGATACGCACATCATCGAAGTCGGTCGTCTGCCTGACACGCTTCAACCAGTCGTGCGCAATCGGTCCCTCGCCGGCCAGCATGATGGATTTCAGGCTGGCTTCCAGCGCCAGTGCCGTCTGTTCGGTGGATTGTTCTGCCTGCTCCGCCATGGACTGGCGCTCGTTGTGATCAAGCCAGGTCAATCCGCCGGCCAGCAGCAGGGCCAGGACCGCACCCAGAATAACGCTCAACCGCAGTCCCAGCCTCGATTTAAACATACCCGCCTCACTCCTCATCTTTGCAGTGCCCCGCGCCCTTCGTCAGGAAAAGGGACCGGCAAAGCCATACATGCGCCGATGATATCCAGAAGCCGACGTGCTTCCACGGGTTTGGGCAATATAGCCGCTACCCCGGCGGATCGTGCCGCCTGCACGACATCAGACCGATCAAAGATCGCCGTGATCACAACGATGGCCATGTCGTCAAGATCAGGATCCGCCCTGATGCGGTTCAGTACCTCCAGGCCGTTGATGCCAGGCATGAGAATGTCCAGCACCAGCACATCCGGTCGCCATGCGCCAATCCGCATCAGCCCCGTGTAACCATCGTGGACGCATTGGGTTTCCGAAGGGAAGTCAGCCTGTTCCAGTACTGCCCTGAGCAATGTGCATACGAAAGGGTCGTCATCGACAATGAGCATGCGCACCGGGGTTGTCTTGTCTCTGCCCGGGATCGGCAGGCCCTTCCCGCGCATGAATGCGTAAAGATCTTCTTTCGAAATGCGCCAGTGACCACCGGGGGTGCAAACACCCCGCAAATCACCGCGGTTTATCCAGCGTTTGACCGTATTCAGACCTACGCCAAGCATGCGTGCTGCTTCTCCAGTTGTCATATACCTGATCCGTGTTCATGAACATTTTAACTTCCCACTGATTATAACGAACAATACAGATAGTGTGGACATTTTGGACAGATCGTAGGTACAATGCTTTTCGCTCAATCAATTAGAGTGTTCAAACAACATGAACAAAACCTCCAGCGGTTTCATAAAACAAGTTTCCATGAAACATGCCATTGCATTCAAAATTCAGTTGGCTGTTCAATCCATCCTGCTTTTGGTCGGCATTGCCGTTGCGATGTCTTTCTATAGTGTCGAAAAGAATTCGATGCTTATGGACGAGCAAGGCAAGATCGAGGTGTTGGCCGACGGCGTGATCAACGGAGCCAACATGCTCATGCTCAACGGGATCATCAGCGATGTGGAGCAGAGGAAACTCTTCATCCGGAAGATGGGCTCAAGCGAGAATGTCAAATCTCTGCGGTTGATCCGGAACAAACTGGTGCAACAACAGTTTGGCGCGGGACTGCCGGAAGAGCAACCCGTTGGAGACGAAGAAAGACAGTCCTTGGATGATGGGAAAAAGCGTTTCAGCATTAAGGGCAATCTGCTGCACGGGATCATCCCTTATACCGAGAGCCACAATTTCAGAGGGACCGACTGTCTGATGTGTCACGTTGTGCCGGTGGGCTATCACAATGGCGCTTCGGTCATCGATCTGGACATCTCGGCCGATCGTGCCAAATTGGAGCGACTTGTCTGGACCTCCGTTATCGTTGTGGTGGTGGTTCAGATTTTCCTGTGGCTGCTGATCCGGTTCATTCTCACCCTACTTGTATCGGTACCTGCAGGCAGAATGCAGAGGACGATCCAGGAAATCGCAAAGACCGGCGATTTCACCATGCGCGTCGATGTGCATTCCGAAGACGAAATCGGGCAGACAAGTGGTGCCTTCAACGACCTCATGACAAACCTGCAGCAATCATTCCGCCAGGTGCATGACGGCATCGAGAAACTGGCGGGATCTTCCCATTCTCTTTCAGTGTCGTCCCATCAGGTGGCGACCGACTCATCCCATCAAAGCGAAGCCACTGCTGCAATGGCGGCAACCGTTGAGCAGATCGTGGTCAGCATCAGCAACATTTCCGAAGGAAGCCAGGAGGCAATGAAACTTTCACGGCACTCCGGCGAGTTGTCCGAGCAGGGGAGCAAGATCATTCACCGCGCCTCGGAAGAAATGAAACGGATCGCCGAAATTGCGAAAGCGACTTCACAATCCATAGAAAACCTCGGGATGCAGTCGACCAAGATTTCATCCATCGTCGAGGTCATCAAGGAAATCGCGGACCAGACCAACCTGCTCGCCCTGAACGCCGCCATCGAAGCGGCGCGAGCCGGAGAGTTGGGAAGAGGCTTTGCCGTGGTGGCGGACGAGGTTCGTAAACTATCCGAAAGAACCAGTCTGGCCACTGCTGAAGTGTCACAGATGATCGATACCATCCAGCAGGCTTCAAAAAAGTCCGTAGACAGCATGGTCGTCATGGTCAATCAGGTTCACGAAGGCGTGAAATTGGCCGAACAGGCCGGCGAAGCCATCAATCAGATCAAGGCGGGGTCAGGGCAGACGGCCAACACGGTGGGAGAAATGTCCACCGCCCTGAACGAGCAAACCGCCGCAAGCAACGACATCGCCACACATATCGAAAGGATCTCGCAATTGACAGAGAAGAACAGTGCCGCTGCAGAAACCACCGCTGATGCCGCAGATCACCTTGAACATCTGGCCGATGATATGCGCACCACAATCAACCGGTTCAAAATTTGAACCCGACAGAGGCATTGGTGATGACATCCTTCCAGAGAACCTCAGCAGATGACACCCGGAGCCGTGTACTTGTGGTGGACGACGATTTGCAGACCCGTTGTCTGCTCGAAATCCTGCTCCAAGGTGAGGGACTGGAAACGGCTTTGGCCGAAAATGGGCAGCAAGCTTTGGAGATCGTAAAGAGTTTCAAACCACAGTTGATCCTTCTGGATCTGATGATGCCGGGCATGACTGGATTCGAGGTGGTCAAAAAACTTAAAATGGATCCAGACACCCAGTCGATACCGATCATCCTGGTCAGTTCCTTGGAAGACAGGGCTTCGCGTTTGCAAGGACTAAAGGCTGGGGCCGAAGAATTCCTTACCAAACCCATCGACCACACGGATCTGCAAATTCGTGTACGCAATCTGCTGCAACTGAAGAAATTCAATGAGTTTTTGGAAAACCACAACCAGATACTGGAAACCAAAGTGCAGGAGCGCACCAATGCGTTGCGTGAATCTTTCGTCGAATCCATATTCACCCTGATTCGGGCAGCGGAATTTCGCGATGATGAAACGGGCGATCATGTGAAGAGAATCAGCCATTACAGCCATGAACTGGCGAAACAAATAGGGTTGGACAAGGAATTCTGTGAACTCATTTTTTATGCCAGCCCCATGCACGATATCGGTAAAATCGGTATTCCCGACCATATCCTGCTGAAAGCCGGAAGTTTGGAACCCGCCGAATGGGCGATCATGAAAAGTCATACCACTATTGGAGCTCAGATTCTGGCGAAGAATTCTTCTCCTTACTTGAAGATGGGGTATGACATTGCCTTGGGTCACCACGAACACTGGGACGGCAGCGGTTATCCTGGCGGCCTCAGGGGAGAGACAATCCCCTTGCCGGCGCGGATCATGCAACTCGCAGACGTCTACGATGCCCTGCGCAGCAAACGTCCGTACAAGCCGGCATTCGACCATGCAAAAGCCATTGACATCATTTTCAATGGGGATGGGCGCACCCTGCCCTCTCATTTCGACCCTGCAGTCTTGGCGGCATTCCAGCGCCGAGCAGATACCATGGAAGAGATATTCTCCGGCAGAGGTGAACACGAACCGAAAAACGGATTCTCGTTGTAACTTTACCCCGCATTCAGCCCGCCTGTTTCAGCAGTTTATGAGCAAGGCCGAACTGCCGGGTTAGCCAAGCACAACTACTGCCGAATTGAAATAAAAAAATCCGCTAAAAGCAGCGGATTTTCAATGAGTTGGCGGAGAGGGCGGGATTCGAACCCGCGTTAGGATATTATCCTAAACACGCTTTCCAGGCGTGCGACTTAAACCGCTCATCCACCTCTCCGGGTGAGATTATTTGATCTTGGCTTCTTTGTACGGAACATGCTTGCGAGCGACGGGATCAAACTTCTTGATTTCCATCTTTCCGGGCATGGTTTTCTTGTTCTTGGTGGTGGTGTAGAAATGACCGGTACCAGCGGTCGATTCCAGTTTGATCTTGTCACGCATGTAAAGAATTCTCCTTGGAATTAACCTTGCAGAGCCGTTCCACCCAACTCGGCGAGAACGACTTCAATGCCTTTCTTGTCGATCAGACGAAGTCCCGCATTGGAGACGCGCAGACGAATCCAGCGGTTCTGACTTTCCAGCCAAAAACGACGATATTGCAGATTGGGTAGAAAACGCCGTTTTGTTTTGTTATTGGCGTGGGACACATTGTGGCCAACCATGGGTTTTTTCCCGGTGACCGCGCAGACGCGTGCCATGTTGTAACTCCCGTAATTAATGTATTGAAAAATCGCAAACGAGGATTATCGCATGAAATATCCGATTTCAGCAAGGTCCAATTCATGATCCTGCCGGTTCCACAGATAGATGGGTTGACCGAAGCCCTTCCACCCCGACAGTTTCAGCGCAGAAGACAAGCGTCGAACTGCTACATATACCTGCACAGTGCCCTGGTCGTGGTGCTGATACAATCCGAGGAGACAAAGCCCTGTGACCATCGAACCCGGGTATCGATTTCAACATTACAGTATTTAAGGAATGACCAATCATGAGTCGCACGAAAAGTAAACCAGGCCCCGGCGTAGGTGTCCTAGGGCTGTCAGCCCTGGGAATCGTTTTTGGTGATATCGGGACGAGCCCGCTTTATACCTTCAAAACCATTCTCAACATGACAGGTAGCGCGCCTGCACCCTATGTCATCCTCGGAATACTTTCGTTGATTCTGTGGACGCTCATTATAGTCACCTCTGTGAAATATGTAGGCTTTGCGATGAGAGTCGATAATGACGGAGAAGGAGGGGTTCTTGCTCTGATGTCCCTGCTGGCTGTCAAGAAACACCGAAGGCCGACGATTGTTGCCATCGGATTATTTGGGGCAGCACTGATTTATGGCGATGGAGCGATCACCCCGGCTATTTCGGTTCTTTCCGCGCTTGAAGGATTGAATATTGCCACGCCGGCCCTGAGGCCCTATGTTCTGCCGGCCGCAGTGGCGATTCTCGTTGCACTCTTTGCAATCCAACCGCTTGGCACGGCGCGAATCGGCAAGGCATTTGGCCCAATTATGGCTGTCTGGTTTTTTGCGATCGCGCTCCTTGGTCTATGGGGGATTTCCCGGCATCCGGCAGTCTTGGTTGCTCTTAACCCGATTTATGGCATTCGCTTTCTCTTTTCAAATGGTTTTACGAGTTTTCTTGTGTTGGGAGGAGTCTTCCTGTGCGTCACGGGTGCTGAGGCGCTCTATGCGGACATGGGACATTTCGGCCCCCGTCCCATCAGACTCGCCTGGTCAGCCATAGTGCTGCCAAGTCTGGCGCTGAATTATGCAGGTCAGGCTGCCATCGTACTCGGTGGCGCATCCACGACCGATAATATTTTTTATCAATTGTGCCCGGGACCTCTCCTTATTCCATTTATTCTCTTGGCGACGATCGCAACCATCATTGCCAGCCAATCGATTATCACGGGTGCATTCTCGATGACCCGGCAAGCAATCCAACTGGGCTGGTTACCCCGCGTGCGGATCGCCCAGACCTCTGCAGAAGGTTACGGACAAATCTATGTCGGGACCATCAATTGGTTGCTCATGATCGCCACAGTCAGCCTGACACTTTTCTTTGGGAAGTCCGACAACCTGGCGGCGGCCTACGGAATCGCCGTTTCGCTAACCATGCTCATGACTTCCGCGCTTCTTTTCATTGCCATGCGCGAGATCTGGGGCTGGAACCGGTTCGCAAGTGGCGCGATTGCTGGTGCTTTTCTTTGTATTGATACCAGTTTTTTCGTGGCAAACCTCACCAAGATCGCTGACGGTGGTTATGTTCCGCTGCTTCTCGCCAGCCTGATTTACGGAATAATGTGGATCTGGCACAGCGGCTCGACGGCAGTGGTACAAACCCTCACCGAGCGGGGTGTTTCAGTCAAGGAGTTCCTGGGGTCAGTCGTGTCCCGTAAAATCCCCCGGGTTTCTGGCACCGCTGTCTTTCTGACCCGGACATTGTCCGAAACACCTCCCGTCATGGTTTGGCATGTCCTACACAACCGCGCGTTACACGAACTTTTAGTTGTGCTCACCGTTGTGTCGGAATCTGTCCCATGGATCGAAAATTCTAAACGCCTGTCATTGGTAGAAATCGAACCCAATTTCTGGCGCGCAACAGCAAGGTATGGATTTATGGAGAGGCCAAACATTCCCGAGGTGCTTGGGCACGCATTCGAGCAGGGCTGTCCCCTTCAAATAGACGATGTAGTCTACTATATCGGGCATGAAACTGTTCTTGGCAGAGAGGACGGGAAAGGTTTGCCTCACTGGGTGACAGTTGTCTTTGCCTGGATGGAAAGAAATTCTGTACACGTCACGGACTTCTTCAGATTACCCGGTGATGGGGTGGTGGAAATTGGACGACAGATCGCCATCTGATACCCCGTTCGCCACAGACCAGGTCAGTCAGTTCACTGCACAGGATTTCGTCGATGCCGTCATCGATAACGGAGTGAAGTTGTCCATGGATGGTCGAGGTGCGTGGCGTGACAACGTTTTTGTCGAGCGAGTATGGCGGTCAGTCAAGTACGAGCGCGTCTACCTTCGGGCCTACGATAGCGTCAGCGCCGCACGCAAGGACATTGCGGAATATATCGACTGGTACAACGGTGAACGGGGTCATTCGAGCCTCAATGGCAAAACGTAATGGCATACCATGTATTTCTTGCCTGACAAAACACAATAAAATCAATTCGTTATGTCTATTATTTGGCGGAGAGAGAGGGATTCGAACCCTCGATGCAGTTTTTGACCGCATGCTCCCTTAGCAGGGGAGTGCCTTCGACCACTCGGCCATCTCTCCGGTCTGACGCAGGCGCCATTATCGCTCAATTAGAGAATTTTCGCTATCCAGGCCAAAAGCTTTATGGAGAGCGCGGACAGCCAGTTCCATATACTTTTCGTCTATCACCACAGAAATCTTGATTTCCGAAGTGGAAATCATCTGAATGTTGATGCCTTCATCCGCCAGGGTACGGAACATCAGGCTGGCCACGCCTGCATGGGATCGCATACCTACGCCCACGATGGAAATCTTGCAAATCTTGCAATCGCCCTGTACTTCCCGAGCCCCGGTCAGGGGTTTGATGGACTGTGTCAAAATATCCAAAGTTTTCTGGTAATCGTTTCGATGTACGGTGAAAGAAAAATCCGTAGAACCATCTACTCCCGTATTCTGGATGATCATGTCCACATCGACATGAGCTTCACCCACGGGCGATAAAATCGCATGAGCAATTCCCGGGCGATCGGGTACGCCCAGTAACGAGAGTTTGGCTTCATCGCGATTGAACGCGATACCTGAAATGATGGGTTGTTCCATGGTTTTGCTATCCTCGAAGGTGATCAAGGTGCCTTCATTGTCGTTTTCAGAAAAACTCGATAACACACGCAACTTGACCTTGTATTTCCCGGCAAATTCCACAGAGCGGATTTGCAACACTTTCGATCCCAAACTGGCCATTTCCAGCATTTCCTCGAAAGTGATGGTCGCGAGGCGGCGCGCCTCTGGTACGATGCGCGGGTCTGTGGTGTATACCCCATCCACATCCGTATAGATTTGGCACTCATCGGCCTTAAGGGCTGCTGCAATGGCCACCCCGGTGGTATCCGAGCCTCCGCGGCCCAAGGTCGTGATATCCCCCCGTTCCGTCATACCCTGAAAGCCCGCAACCACGATGACGGTGCCAGCAGCAATATCAGCAAGCAAACGATCGGCCTGGATGTCCAGAATTCTGGCCTTGGTATGGGCCTCATCAGTCAGGATACGCACCTGACCCCCTGTATAACTGCGCGCGGGAATCCCTAGTTCCTTGATGGCCATGGCCATCAAGGCAATGGTGACCTGTTCCCCGGTGGAAACCAGAACATCCAGTTCCCGTCCGTCAGGATGAGGATTAATCTCCTTCGCCAACCGAATGAGTCGGTCCGTCTCCCCACTCATCGCAGACACAACCACCACGATTTGGTGTCCCTGGGCATGAAACCGGGCTACCCGCTCCGCAACTTTCTGGATGCGTTCGGGATTAGCGACGGAAGTGCCTCCATATTTTTGTACAATCAATGCCATGTTGACAATCTAACCTAAAGGGGTTGACCGACAATTTTACAGGAAATTATGGATACTGGCAGAATGGGAAAATATGTTTACAGCTACGTTCCCCCCATAATTCCCAAGACGGCAGCATTTCAGGATAGCATCGTTACTTTAATTACACCGGCCATGCTCAGGACCCCATGACAGAGACCCGCTTGAGTTTTACAGACCATAACCGTCCTTTTTTCGGCCTAAAAACGGTTTATCCTGTGGTTTCCCGTCGTGCAGGCGGAGTGTCCGTGGGAATCAATCTGAACCAGAATAATGCCTGCAACTGGGCTTGCGAGTATTGTCAGGTACCCGATCTGGTGCGCGGCAAGGCTGCGCCTACCGACCTGGACCAACTTGAACGGGAACTGAATTTCCTATTGGATGCCGTGACCCAGGAAACATTTCTGGAGACGTATGTCCCCGTTGAATTGCGTTATCTGAAAGACATTGCCTTTTCAGGAAATGGTGAGCCAACCAGTTCAGATCAGTTTTCCGGCGCCATGGATATTGCCTTACGGGCTCTTGAGCAACGTCCGCCATTACATTCGGTCAAAATCATTACCATCACGAACGGCAGTCATGTGCAAGAACCTGCTGTGCTTCGTGCTCTGGAGAATTCCACGAAACACGGTGGGGAGCTCTGGTTCAAGATTGACCGGGGCTCCTCCGAAGACATCTGGCAAGCCAATCAGATTCATCTATCACTTGGACAGATACAACATCGACTGGCAACCATCGCACCGCATTGCCCCACCTGGATTCAAACCTGCATGACGACACGGGATGGAGTGGCGCCTTCGACGGAGGAAGTCCAGAGGTATCTGGACTTTATTCGGCACATAAAGGATGCGCAGATTCCCATCAAGGGCATCCTGCTGTACACTTTGGCGCGTCTTTCTCTGCAACCTGGAGGAACACGCCTGGGAGCAGTTTCGGGAACCTGGTTGGCGGACTTGGCAGAAAAAATCGAAGACCTCGGCGTTCCCGTTGTCACTGTCTGAACAACAATGCTATAATCCTTCGGATGCGCCCGTAGCTCAGTTGGATAGAGTACTTGGCTA
>VFSW01002088.1_pt1 | contig 30298 bp, 26 predicted proteins | sample 5358111 | NCBI WGS metagenome assembly VFSW01 (sample SAMN11554181, study PRJNA540505) | mine drainage metagenome | isolation source: sediment from site ElyBrook_90M | place: USA: Ely Copper Mine, Vershire, VT | collected 2017 | reverse complement strand
TGGTCAGAAACCCCGTCGTGTCCCAATTGCCGCCGGGATAAGCGATGGAAACTATACGGCCGTTCTTGCCGGGGATCTGAAGGAAGGCGATGCGGTGATCATCGAGGCGACGGGAAGTGCCAAGAAAAGCGAACAACAGTTCGGCAGGAGGGGATTCTTCTAACCGCGCGGAGGGGGTATTCTCCGCAAAATTTGGTGTATCGGGTTTGCGAGGGAGGAACGGCGCGCTGTGGCATTGATCGAAACGCATCATCTGACCAAGATCTACGCGGTGGGCGAGAGTACCGTCCATGCCCTGGATGATGTTTCCCTGACCATTGCGCACGGAGAATTTGTCGCCATCATGGGACCCTCGGGTTCCGGCAAGTCCACGTTCATGAACGTCATCGGCTGCCTGGACGAACCGACGGCCGGTCAGTACCTCCTGGACGGGACGGATATCGGCCATCGTGGTCGTGACGAGCTGGCGGAGATCCGCAACAAGAAGATCGGATTCGTATTCCAGGGCTTCAACCTGCTCCCCCGGACATCCGCCCTGGAGAACGTGGAGCTCCCGATGCTCTATGACGGATTTCATCCCCGGGAGCGCCGGCAGCGGGCGATGGCTGCCCTCAAGGCGATGGGGTTGGAAGGATGGGAGGATCATCACCCCAATCAGCTCTCCGGCGGTCAGCAGCAGCGTGTGGCCATTGCCCGCGCCCTGGTGAACCGGGCCCCTCTGATCCTGGCTGATGAGCCCACCGGCAATCTGGACACCCGTTCGAGTGTCGAGATCATGGAGCTTTTCGTGAAGCTCAACAGGGAATCGGAAATTACGATCATCCTGGTGACCCATGAGCCGGATATCGCCGCTTTCAGCCGGCGGATCGTCCGATTCCGGGACGGGCGCATCGTCAGCGACGAACCGCGGGTGCCGGCCCATGCGGGGATAGAGCAGTGAAAGATGGTATGAAATCAGATAGATTCACAATGAGAAACGGCCCCGGCAGGAGGCGGAGATGATCGGTATCCCCTCGACCTTCAGGATTTCGCTGCGCGCGCTTCGGGTAAACAAGATGCGTTCCGCCCTGACGATGCTCGGCATCATCATCGGCGTGGGCGCGGTGATCACCATGCTCGCCGTGGGGACCGGAGCGAGTGAGCGGATCTCGCAGCAGATGTCCAGCATGGGGAGCAACCTCCTGATCGTCGTACCGGGGAGCAGCACCTCCGGCGGGCTTCGGATGGGGAGCGGGACGCAATCCACCCTGACGCAGGATGACGCTGAGGCGATCGCAAGGGAGTGTCCGGCCGTCTCCGATGTGGCCCCGGCGCATAACGGCGTAGCCCAGGTGGTTTACGGCAATCAGAACTGGTCGACGGGGATCTGGGGGACGACCCCCGGCATCTTGCCCGTCCGGGACTGGACGCTCGCTTCCGGAAGGGTCTTTACGGATCAGGATGTGCGCAACGCCACGAAGGTTTGCCTCCTGGGTCAGACCGTCGTGGACAATCTCTTCGGCAATGCGGACCCCCTCGGCCAGATCATCCGGATCAAGAAGGTCCCCTTTACCGTGATCGGCGTCCTGGCAAAAAAGGGCCAATCGGCCATGGGACAGGATCAGGATGACACGATCTTTATCCCCCTCACGACGGCACAGAAGAAGATCTTCGGGACGCCCTTCGCGGGCATGGTCCGGTCGATTGCGGTGAAGGCGAAGAGCGCCGCGGATCTATCGGCGGCTGAACAGCAGATCGGGGAGTTGCTCCGCCAGCGACACCGGATCGGCCCCCGTCAGGAGGCGGATTTCACGGTCCGGAACCTGACCCAGATGATGCAGGCGGCCGAGCAGTCCACCCAGGTAATGGCGTTGCTGCTCGCGGCGATCGCCTCTGTCTCCCTCCTCGTCGGCGGGATCGGCATCATGAACATCATGCTCGTCTCCGTGACGGAGCGGACCCGCGAGATCGGTATCCGGATGTCGGTGGGGGCCAAGACCTGGGATATCCGGTTGCAGTTCCTCATCGAAGCGCTGACGCTCTCGCTCATCGGGGGGGTGGCCGGGATCATCCTCGGTGTGTCGGGATCGAAGCTCCTTTCGGCCCTGGCTGGTTGGTCCACCGTCGTCTCCCCCCTGTCCATTCTGCTGGCTTTCGGTTTTTCCGGCATGGTGGGGCTCTTTTTCGGATTCTATCCTGCCTACAAGGCATCATTGCTCAATCCGATCGATGCATTGCACTACGAATGACGGTGACCCGTCCGGGTGATGCCGTTCCGGTCGAACATGCATTCGGTGGTTTTGGGATTTCCGGACTTGGCATGTTTCTATTCGGTTAAGTTTTGCGTACATCCTGCCGATAACATGAATAGGGATGAAGGGCGATGGCGGGTAATCCAGCCCGCCAGAAAGTCGACACATTCCGGGGGAAATCGAAGGAAACTGAATGAATGCCATATGATTGGATTCCTCCGGAATTGAAGATGTTCCGCAACATGCCGCGGAGATCTTCAATTTTGTTGCAGTATCAGTGAGCTGCCGGTATCATGCACAACGGGAAATGGGCGCTCTTTCCCTTCCCTGCGCCTATGCGAATTCAGAAAAGAGTATGTCTTGCATTAACTCCGGAGGAAAAACGAGGATGGAAAATCCCCTGCGTGTATTGATTGTTGAAGATTCGGAAGACGATGCCCTCCTGCTCTTGCGCGAGTTGAAACAGGGCGGCTACGAGCCCCTCCATGAGCGCGTGGAGAGCGCCGCGGCGGTGCGCGCCGCCCTTCAGGCGGGGCAGTGGGATATCATCCTGTGCGATTACCACCTCCAGGGCTTTAACGGTCTTGAAGCACTCGGTATCCTGAAGGAATCGGGGATCGACATCCCCTTTATCATCGTTTCCGGAATGATGGGCGAGGAGATGGCCATCGCGGCGATGAAGAGCGGCGCGCACGACTATATTATGAAGAATTCCCGGCAACGACTTATCCCCGCCATCGAGAGGGAACTGCGCGAAGCGGCGATGCGGCAGGAACGCAAGCGCACCGAGGAGAGGTACCGCCAGAGCGAAGAACAGTTCCGTCTCCTGGTCGAGAGTGCACCCGATGCCATCTTCGTTCAGATCGGGGGATGTTTCGCCTACGCGAACCCGGCGGCCGTCCGTCTCCTCGGCGCTCAATCGGCGGAGCAGCTCTTGGGCCGACCGATTCTGGAGCGGATCTCTCCCGATCATCGCGAGATTTTCTGCGAGCGAGGGCGCATGCTCACCGAGGAGCGGCAAAACGTCCCCCCGATGGTACAGAAATATCTGAAACTCGATGGGACTGTCGTCTATGTCGAGGCCTCTGCTGTTCCCTTTTCCTATAATAATGAAATCGGCGCCCTCGCCTATCTCCGCGACATCACCGAGCGGATGCAGGTGGAGGATAAATTGACGGAGAGTCGTGAGAACTTGCGGAAGGCCTTGGGGGCAACCGTCGAGGCCATCGCCTTGATGGTGGAGACGCGGGATCCCTATACGGCCGGTCACCAGCGGCGTGTTTCCGATCTGGCCGGAGCGATCGCACAGGAGATAGGCGTCGAGTTGGACGGAATCGAAAGCATCCGTATGGCCGGGATGATTCACGATATCGGCAAGATCTCCGTCCCCGCAGAGATACTCAGCAAACCGGTCAGGCTGTCGGAGATTGAAATCAGCCTCATCAGGGTCCATCCACAGGCGGGGTATGACATCCTGAAAGATATCGAGTTCCCCTGGGCGATCGGCCAGATCATCCTGCAGCACCACGAGCGGATGGACGGCTCCGGCTATCCGCAGGGATTGAAGGGAGATCAGGTTTGTTTCGAAGCGAAGATCCTGGCGGTGGCCGATGTAGTGGAGGCTATGGCGTCCCACCGTCCATACCGGCCGGGCCTCGGTCTGGAGTCGGCCCTCCAGGAGATATCGGCGAACCGGGGAAGGCTCTATGACGAACGGGTCGTTAACGCCTGCCTGAAGGTCTTTGCGGCCGGATACGATTTACCGATCATGTGATTGGAAATGGGGATGGGAGAACCACTGCACGTATTGATCATCGAGGATTCGGAAATCGATGCCCTGCTGCTGATCCTCGAGCTGCAACGGGGCGGCTTCGAACCGCGCCATGAACGTGTGGAGACCGCTGAGGCCGTGCGTGCGGCTCTCCGGAGCAACCCATGGGACCTCATTCTGTGCGATTACAATCTCCCCGATCTCAATGGCCTTGAGGCCCTCGCACTCGTGAAGGAGACGGGGAGCGACATCCCCTTCATCATCATCTCCGGCGCGATCGGCGAAGAGGTGGCCGTCGAGGTGATGAAGGCCGGCGCCCACGACTACATCATGAAGGACCGCCGACAGCGACTTCTCCCCGCCGTCAAACGGGAGCTGCGGGAAGCGGAGGTGAGGCGGGAACATCGACAGGTGGAGGCTGCGTTACGGGAAAGCGAAAAGAAATTCCGCCTGCTCGTCGAGAACGCGCCCGATGCCATCTTCGTCCGGGTCGAGGGGTGTATCGCCTATCTGAACCCGGCGGCCGTCCGCCTCTTCGGCGCCGAATCGGCGGAGGTGCTGCTCGGCACCCCGGTGATCGATCATATCCATCCCGATACACGCGCGATCGCCCGGGAACGGATGCGTTTGTTCAACGGGGAGCGGAAAGCGGTCGGCGTCGTCGAACAGAGATACCTGCGGGTGGATGGTGCAGTCATCGATGTCGAGGTTTCCGCCGTTCCCATCACCTATGAAGGCAATAACGGCGCCCTCATATTCGTTCGCGACATCACCGGGCGCAAGCGGGCGGAGGAGGAACAGCGCCGAAGCAGGGAGATCGCCGAACGCCTGGCCGGGGAATTGGCCGTCATCGCAGAAATCGGACGGCTGATCGGCTCCACCCTGGCAATCGGCGAGGTGTACGAGCGGGTCGCCTCCGAGGCTCGAAAACTGATCCCCTTCGACCGGCTCAGCGTAAGCCTCAACAACCCCGATGGCGGCACCCAGACGGTCGTCCATGTCGCCGGGTTTGACATCCCGGGGCGGAGGCCGGGAAATTCGTTTCCGCTGAAGGGGACGATAAACGAGCTTCTCATGCGGTCACGGAACGGCTTGCTCATCCCCTCGGCGGATATTGTGGATCTGGCTGATCGATTGTCCGGGCTCATTACCGTCACCCAGTCGAAGATGCGTTCGGTGATGAGCGCCCCCCTGATCGTCCGCGACGAGGTGATCGGCGCCCTCCACTTCCGGTCGCAGAAACCGGATCAATACCGTCCGGAGGATCTCCGCCTGGCTGAGCGGATCGGTGAACAGATCGCCGGGGCGATCGCCAACGCGCGGCTGTACACCGAGCTCAAAGAGACGGAATATTCGCTCAGGGAGAGTGAAAAGCGGTTTCGCGCCTTGGTCGATCAGGCGGCGGTGGGTGTGGCCGAGATCGATACGGGGACGGGCCGTTTCCTCACGGTCAACCGGCGCCTCTGCGAACTCGTCGGCCGGACGGAGGAGGAGATGCTGGCAACCACCTTCCTGGCGATTACGCATCCGGAGGATCTCCATCTGCATGAGGAGAAAACGGCACTACTGCTGGCCGGGAAGATCGGGAATTACAGCCTGGAAAAGCGGTATGTACGGAAGGACGGGGCGATCATCTGGGTGAACAGCATGGTATCGCCGCTCTGGAAGCTGGGGGAAAACCCCGGGCGTAATATGATCGTGGTTGAGGATATCACGGACCGCAGGCGGATGCGGGAGGAAAACGAACGGCGTTCCCGGCAACTGGCCATCCTCCACCAGACGAGCGTTGAACTCACGGCCAAACTGAACCTGAATGAACTGCTCCACTCGATCGCCCTGCGTGCGCTGGAGTTGATCGGCGGTGTATACTGCAACTGGTTTCTCTACAGACCGGAAGAGGATAGGATGGAGCAGGTCGGGACAGCCGGTCAGGAATTGTTTCCCATGAAAACGGTGCATAAACGGGGCGAGGGTTTTGTCGGTTATATTTGGGCGACAGGCGCCCCACTCGTGGTTGACGACTACCGTTCATGGCCGGAGCGAAAACGGGAGTATGACTCGTTTCCATCGCGCGCCATCGTGGGGGCGCCCATCCTCTGGGGGGAGGAATTACTTGGGATCATCGATATCATGTCGTACGCCCCGCACCGATATACCCGGACGGATATGGATATGCTCGGCATGTTTGCGACGCAGGCGGCAATCGCCATCCGTAACGCGCGGCTCTACAACCAAGTCGAACAGATCGCCGTTACCGACGAACTGACCGGATTGTTTAACCGCCGCGGATTTCTCCAGTTGGGCGAACGCGAATTCGAACGTGCGGTGCGTTTCAACCGGCCCCTTACGGCGCTGATGTTCGACCTGGATCATTTCAAGAGGGTCAACGACACTTACGGCCACCCCGTCGGCGATCAGGTCCTCAGGGTGGTGACGGCCTGTTTCCGCCAGAATACACGCGGGATCGATGTCCTGGGGCGCTACGGTGGCGAGGAGTTTGTCCTCCTGCTGCCGGAAACCCCTCTTCCGGAAGCGGTGCCGATTGCCGAGCGACTTCGCGAGTCCATAGCTGCCCTTTCCGTTCCGGTTTGCCCGTCGAACGGCGGTTCATCGGTAGCCCATGTCCGTATCACCGTGAGCATAGGCGTCGCCGTGGTGACGCCAGATATCCGGAAACTGAGCGACCTGATCGAGCTCTCGGATCAGGCAATGTATAGTGCAAAGGCCTCCGGCCGCAATTGTATCATCGCTTATTCTTCCTGACGTACTGAGACGAAAATCTTGTAGAATATCGTGACCATCAGCAACCCGAGGGCCCAGACCCCGACCGTGATGGCCACTTCCGGTCCCGTCGGGGTATAGTCGGTGATCGTCTCCAGGGGGGAGGGTACGAAGCCGGTTACAACGAGGCCGAGACCCTTCTCGATCCAGAGCGACAGGAATACGCCGCAGCAGGCCAGGGCCAGCAGAGATTCCTTCTTTCTCGTCCGCGGGATGATCAACAAAATGAGGGCGGCCACAGCCGTAAATGCCGACACAGTCATCCAGTGCGCGATCATGTTGTGGCCGTCCAGGCCCGCGAAGAGATAGGTCAGATGCTGCATGTGTCCGGGGATCTGGCTGTAGAAGGCGGTGAAGAGCTCCGCCAGAACGAAAAAGATACTCGTCGTCAGGGCGTAGGCAACGATCTTTGCCAGGGTCTGAATCGCCTTGTCACCGGCGTCGAACCGAGTAAGTCGTTTCAGTAACAGGCAGAAGAGGATCAGCAGCGCCGGTCCGGAGGCAAAGGCCGAGGCGAGAAACCGGGGCGCCATGATCGCCGTCAGCCAGAAGCCCCTCCCCGGCAGACCCGCGTAGATGAAGGCCGTAACGGTGTGGATGCTGATCGCCCAGGGGATGGAGAGGATGATCAGGGGCTTCACCCAGGCCGGGGGCGGGATGCCTTTCCTCTCGGCGCCGAGAACCGTCCAACCAGTGACGATATTTAAAAGGAGATACCCGTTCAGGACAATCACATCCCAGAACAGCACGGATCGCGGGGAAGGATGGAGGATGATATTCATCAACCGATCGGGGCGGCCGAGATCGATGGAGACGAAGGTGACGCACATGACCACGGCGGAGACAGCCAGGAATTCCCCGAGGAGCGTGATCCGCCCGAAGGCCTTGTAGTCGTGCAGGTAGTAGGGCAGGACCAGCATCACCGCCGATGCCGCAATCCCGACCAGGAAGGTGAACTGGGCGATGTAGAGCCCCCAGGAGACATCCCGGCTCATGCCGGTGATCCCCAGGCCGTAGTCCAGTTGCTTCAGGTAAAAGAAGAAACCGGTTGCGACCAGAAGCAGCAGCACCGCCACCCAGATCCCGTATCCCATACTTCCTTTCAGGGCTTTTTCGAGCACGGCGTCCTCACAAAAGATAATAAACCTGAGGTTCTGTCCCCAGTTCCGGCCTTCGCCGGAGAGACAGGCCTTTGTCAAGAATGAGCCGGACATCCGAACGGGGATCTTCCATATCGCCGAATACCAGAGCCTTATCCTTGCAGGCGACGACACAAGCGGGAAGGACACCCCGGGCAAGCCGCTCCTCGCAGAAACTGCATTTCTCCCCCACCCCTATGGTCCGCGGCGGAAACTCCGGGTTGAGCTTGCGGATGAAGGGCCGGGGATCGCGATAGTTCATGCTTCTCGACCCGTATGGACAGGCGGCCATGCAGAACCGGCACCCGATGCAGCGGTGATAGTCCATCATCACGATCCCGTCCGCCCGCTTGAAGGTGGCCTTCGTGGGGCAGACCCGCACGCAGGGCGGGTTCTCGCAGTGGTTGCAGAGAACCGTTATGGAAAGTCTCCTGATGGATTCCGGCAGCCCGGGATGGTCCTCTGCGGGAAAGACATGATCGAACTGCTCGATGCTGATCCAGTGGACGTCATCCTTGGAGTTGCCGATTGCGGGCACGTTGTGTGTGAGGTGGCAGGCGTCGACGCACTCCCGGCAGCCGGGGGGGCATTTTCCACCGACGACCGCCATGGCCCAGCGCTTCGCCGGGAGTGCCGGGAGCGGCCCCGGAACCGCCGGAGACACTCCTCCTGCGGCCGGCGTCCCGGGCCGCGCGCCGCTCAGGGACGGCAGGGGGGGGAGAACCAGGCCGATGGCCGATACCCCTGCTATTTTCAGGAATTCTCTTCGGGTTGGTGCCATCACCGGACCTCCTCGGGTATGATATGACAACTCCAGCAGGCGGGTTTGGCCCCGGTATAATCGTGGCAGCGGTCGCAAAATTTATCCTTGTTGCTGTGACATCCCAGGCAGGTCCCCGTAAGGCTTACTTGAAAGACCCGCCCGTCCGTCGCGGTGTAAGACCGGATCCCCTCCCGGACGGCGCCGTCCCGCCAGGCGATAAGAAGTTTCATGTGATTGGCTCGCATGTACGGCGCCGTCTCCACGCACCGTTTTTCCCTCAACCGCGCGATTGCGGGCGTATCCAGCTTCAGGTCCGGCGGGGAAACCGTCTTTCCCCTGCCGTACCAGAACGGAAAGGTGGCCGCGATCAAGAAGACCACAGTCCCAGCGATGATTTTCCCACCGTTATAGAGTTTCATCGCCAGCTTTCCTTTCCAACGGTTCACCGCGCAGGTCCGTTGCCCTCTCCTGCTCGCCCTTCATCACGAGGGCGTTGGCCAAGAGTTCATGGACCCCCATCACGGCCACCCCCGGCACCCAGTAGTCCATGAGCGCGGTCAGAGCAGCGCGATCGATGGCGCACATGCAGGCCAAGCGGTTCACTCCGTGTTTCTCCCGCACCTGCTTAACCGCCATGGCTCGAGGCATCCCGCTGCGCATCCGCATCTCCTCGTTTTCTTCGTTTCCGAGCCCGGCCCCGCTGCCGCAGCAGAGGGTCTTTTCCCGGATCGTGTCTTCCGCCATCTCGTAGAAGTGGTTGCAGACATGGTTGATGATGTACCGCGGCTCTTCGAACAGTCCCATCGCCCGGGCGGGGTTGCAGGAGTCGTGAAACGTGACCCGGTAGGCGTCATTCCGGGACGGATCCAGTTTCAGCTTTCCGTTCCGGATCAGGTCGGCGGTGAATTCGGCAATGTGCACCATCTTGGTCGAGCGGGCGTTTGTGAAGCGTGTCCCGGTGATCGGGGAAACCGGTTCTTCGAGGAAATCCGCGGGGCCGTTCATCGTATCCATGTATTGGTGGATGACCCGCCACATGTGGCCGCACTCGCCCCCGAGGATCCATTTGACGCCCAGCCGCTTGGCCTCCGCATAGATCTTGGCGTTGAGACGCTTGATCATCTCACTCGAATTGAACAGGCCGAAGTTGCCTCCCTCGGAGGCGTAGGTGCTGAAGGTGTAGTTCAGGCCGATCTCGTGGAGAAGCATCAAGTAGCCCATGCAGGTGTAGGTCCCCGGGTCGGCGAAGTAGTCGCCCGAGGGGACGACGAAAAGGATCTCGGCCCCCTTCTTGTTGAGCGGGACTTCTACTTTCACCCCGGTGCGGTCCGCGACGTCTTCCGCCAGGAATTCGAGCATGTCCTTGACTCCGCCGGGCTGGATGCCGAGGTGGTTGCCCGTCCTGAAGCAGTTCGCCATCGGTTCGGTGACCCAGTTGATGTTGCAGCCGACCAGGTTGAGGAGCTCCCGGCCCATCATGGTGATCTCCGCCTGGTCGATGCCGTAGGGACAGAAGACCGAGCAGCGGCGGCACTCCGTGCACTGGTAGAAGTAGTAGAACCACTCCTTGAGGACGTCCACTGTCAGGTCCCGCGCGCCTGAGAGCCTCCCGAACCATTCTCCCGCTTTCGTAAAATAGCGGCGATAGACGGAACGCAACAATTCGGCCCTGAGGACCGGCATGTTCTTCGGGTCCCCGGAGCCGATGTAGAAGTGACACTTGTCCGCACAGGCGCCGCACCGGACGCAGATATCCATGTAAAGGCGGAACGACCGGTTCTTTTCCAGACGTTCCCTAAAGCCTTCCAGGATGATCTCCTTCCAGTTTTCCGGCAGTTTCCAGTCCTCGTCGGAGGGCTGCCAAGCCCTTGGGTTCGGGAGGTCAAGCGCGGTCAGGCTCTTCGCTGTTCCGCTGTAACTCCAGGTTCCAGGCCGGAAAACGGTGGGGGTATCCATCCACGGCGTCCCGGGTGGTTCGTAACGGATCGCGATCAGCTCATCGGGCTTGGGTATTTTCGCAGAGGACATCGCTACTCCTTCTCCACCGGCAGTCCCGCCAGTTTCATCTTTTCCCTGAACTCGTCCTCGTATTCCTCATAGGTGTGCACCTTCACCGGGGCGTTCCAGGGGTTGAGATGCCGCCGCATGCGGTTGTCGTTGGCGAGGTTTCGTGTCGGGCTCAGGAAGACTCCCCCCATGTGCATCAGCTTGCTGAAGGGAAACCAGGCCAGAAGGGTGAAAACGAAGCACAGGTGAATGGACAAGACCGTCCCAATCACCTTGGGAGCGCTTGGGACAAAGGTGACCCATCCCAGGGCCATGCTCTTTACCTGCAGGAGGTCGGCGGGGAAGAAGTGCCTCATGAGGAGGCCCGTCGTCGCGATGCCCAGGATCAGCAGGAGCGCGAAGTAATCGGTGACCAGGGAGATGTAGCGCAGCCGTGGGACGACCACCCGGCGGAAAAACAGAAACGTCAGCCCAGTAAAGACGGCGACGTCGCTCAGATAGAGGGTCGGGACGCCGATCTCGAAGAAACCGTCAATTCCCGAGAGGCCGTTAATCCAAGGGGCGATCGGCTCGATGAAGAAACGCAGGTGCCGAAGCACGATGATCAACAGCGACCAGTGGAAGAGAAGACCGAAAAACCAGAGCCATTTGGCGCTGCCGTAGACGGGCCTTTTGCCCACGATCGCCACATCGGTATTCCGGAAGAGCGACCGGAAAAGGAAGACCTCCAAGGCCATCCGCCCGATCACGCCCGCAAGGTTCGATGGGCTCTCCAGTGGATTTCTCCGGATCCAGGGGAGGGAGATCTGCTGGCCGCAGGTCGTCGTGATGCGGAAAGGAACAGGCGACTTTGCCCAGAGAAGGACGCGGGTGAGAAAGCCGATGAGAAACGCCGCTATGGCCGCGTAGGGGATAACGACCGTCAGCAGAGAAGAGAAGGTGGCGCTGAAGGCAATTCCCATGGCCGAGAGGGTCAGGATCAGGATGGCGATAAGCGATGTCGACAGGTTCATGGTGCCCACGATGGTTCGTCTCCGAATCGGATCATCGGTTTTTTCATGTCGGCCATGGCATTGACGATCAATTCGACCAGGCCTCCGTAATACAGACGGCTGCGCTCCTCCGCGTGATAGTAGCCGATCATGTCCCGGATGGCGCCTTTGCAGTTCGAGCAGGGGGCGCAGACATACTTTGGCACCTCCCGGGGTTCACCCTGAAAGGCATTGAGGATCTGCAGGAATTTTTTGCGAGAGCTGACCAGGTTGCGCCATTGCAAAAAATTATATCCCGACATGATGGCGAAGCCGGAACCGCCGCCGCAGCAGTAATTTTCCACTCCGTGAGGCGTCATTTCCCGGAATCGCGGGGCGATCTTTCTGAGGATGCGCCGCTGGGGCTCAACAATACCCATGCTCCGTACCATGTTGCAGGGATCGTGCAGGGTGACGGGGAAATCGTTCCTGATGGGATCAAACTGCAATTTACCGCTCAGGACGATGTCCTCCAGCGTGACCATAGCCGATTCCCGCGGCACATTGAGATCTCCCGTCAACAGACGGTCGGCGGTAACGGTCAGCGCTTTATGCGCGTGTCCGCATTCGCCCATGACGATCTTTTTCACCTTCAGCCTCCGGGCGATGTCGGCATGCCTGACGGCTACGCGGGAGAACTGGACGTCGTCATACCACAGACCGTAATTGACGGCGTCGTAGCCGGCCAACTCCGAGGACAGGGTCCAGGAAATGCCGGCCGCCTGAAAAATGATGGCAAAGGCCCCGACATTTTCCGGCCAGGAGAGTATCTCCCCTGCGTTGTGCAGAAGCAGGATATCCGCGCCTTCCACATCCCAGGGGATCGCGACCTTATAGCCCGTGATCTCTTCCATCTCTTCCTGGATGAAATCGATACTGTCCTTCGCGGCGAGCGGGTTCATGCCGGTGGAAGAGCCGACATGAAGTTGCTGAACGGAGCCCTTGTCGTGGAGTTCCTTGGGGGCGATGCCCATTTCCTGGGAGAAGAGCTTGCGTATTTCGTGATTGATGAGCCCATTGTCCACGCCGATTGGGCAGACCGTGGCGCAGCGACGGCAGAGCGTGCAGCGATAGGATAACTCTGCAAGACGCGCGATGGTCGTCCAGTTCAGATCGATGTCGCCGGTCAGCTTGGCGGTAATTTTTCCACCCGGTTTGATATATTTTTTGTAAATCCGACGCAGGGCTTCGGCACGAAAAGTGGGCCGATAGATCTCTTTCCCACCGCTCATGTCATAGACGGGACAGGCATTGGAACAGGTCTGGCATTTGGCACAGTGTTCCATGGAAAGCAAGAGAGGCTGAAGAAAGGTCCAGTTATTTGCCTTCTCGAAAAGTTTTTTCAGCCCCGAGAGAAACTGACGAATCAACTTTTCCTCTTCTTCCTTGCTCGCAGGCTTGGGGATGCCGATGGCCACCGTGTCGTCGAGGGATGTCTCAATGTTCTTGACCCGTTCCGGATTCAGGGGGGGAATCGTCACCTGATTAAAATCCTCATAGGGAGGAGGCAACGGTGAAAGTTCGCTCGATTCAATGTGACATAAGCATGGAGACGGCTTCGCAATGTCGGAGGGTTTCAGTCGTTTGTTCATCTCATCTCCTTGGGTGCTGAAGATGCGATGTCACGCCAGGATTTTCGTCCATCCGCTTCCACATGCTTTGCCCTCCAGGTCGGTTTCAGCTCCAGGTTCTCCATGATGGCGGCTTCGATCCTCCCGCCCCGCCGGTTAGGGGCGTCGTCCCATTTGACTCGGTGATAGAGGAAATACTTCATGAACATGTGTGACATGTGCGTCAGAGGGATGTAGGCGACCAGAAGCGATGCAGACACAATGGCCGCTCCTCCGGCCAGGCTTCGGCCGGGCAGATAAGAAGTAGTCATGGCTTGCCCTCCTCCCGTCAACAGGCCAAAAGCATAGGCTTTCGCACCCTCCAGATAGGGATCGGTGAACACGGCAACGGCAAGACCGGAAATGAAGAAAAGAAAGAAAAACAGAATATTGAAATAATCGGAAAAAGACGAATAACTTCGCAGTTCCGGTTCGGTCCACCGTTTGGAGAGAAGCCCCAGGCTGCCGATGTTTCCCAGAATCAGACCGGTCCATCCCGTAACAACAATCAAGCCGCCCAGAAGGGATTTGATGGTGCCTCCCGGGGCGGCGGGATAATCGCTCCCCAAGGTGACAAGGGCGTTTACGAGCAGCAAGCCGAAGGTGGCGATCATCAGGTACAGTCCGAAATGAAAGGGGAAGGAGACCCACCAGAGAGTCCTGTTTTCCTTCCACAACCCCCTGATGAACAGGATTTCCGGCAGCATGTATCGCAGTTCATTGAACAGCGATCTTTCCTGCTTCTTTTCCCACCAGTTCACCTCCTCCAGATAGGAGCCTCCGTAGGCCGCCCTGGTGGACGTCTCATGCTTGACAGGGTAGAGCTCCCAGCGGACATGGATGGGAAGGGCGATTTGCCGGTAGACGAGATATGCGGTCACCAGGATGAAAACAATAATGCACAGATAAGACAATAGGTAGAATCCCATAAAAAACGGTTCCTTACTTGAGAAGCGAATGGACGAGGTCCAGTATCTCTTTTTGGTTGATGGGTTTCGAAACAAACCCCTCCGGGGCGGGCACCTGATGACGCGATGAGATGAACGTTTTAAATTCCTCGGAAACCCCGGTGACAATGATGATCGGGATATGCTTCCACTGGTCTTCCTTTTTCATCTCGCGAAAAAACCTGATTCCGGATTTCTCCGGCATGGAAATATCGAGCGTAATCAGGTCCGGCGGTCCTGCCTGTATCTTTTGCATCGCCTCCTCCCCATCCTTTGCCTGGATCGTTTCGTAGCCTTGATCCCCAAGCAACGTGGACAGGTAAGTCAGAATATCCTGCTCGTCATCCACTATCAATATCCGTTTCGGGCCGGCCATAAATACCTCCTTGATCAAACCCTGGGTGCTGCGGTCTCCTGGGCCGGAGGCTTCCGCGGAAGTTTTACAATCATCCGGGTGCCTTTATTCAGCTCCGATTCGATTTGTATCTCCCCGCCATGGGCCTGGGCGATTTTGTTGGAGACAAAAAGACCAAGGCCCGTTCCGCTTCCCCTTTTTGAAGAGAAAAAAAGGGTGAAGGCCCGTTCGCGGATTTCCTGATCCATCCCGATGCCATTGTCCTTCACGTCAAATTCGATATACTCCGGGTAGCCCTTTAAGCCGATGCTGACCTCATGGACGGTTTTCTTCTTGTCCACGCGGCAAGCATCAATGGCGTTTTCTACGAGGTTGATGAGCAAGGTTCGAACCGCTTTGGGATCCACAGCAAATTCGCCGGCCTTGCCGTCCACCTCGCACTTAAAGTCGATATTCAGTTCCGCTGCCTTCCCCCGCATCACTTCACCGACTTCCTCCGCCAGCGCAGGGGCGGAGGTTTTTTCCAATTCCGGTACGCGGTCCTTGGCATAATAGAGCAGATCCAGTACCATCCTCCGAATCCGGGTGATATTTCGCTCCACCATCTTCCAACCTTGTTCGAAACGCGCGCGATCGTTTTTCGCCAGTCCCGTATTGACCAAGTATACACCGCCGTCCAGACTTGTCAGGAGCCCTTTGATCCCATGTGAGATCGAACTGATGATCAGCCCCAGAGAGGTCAACTGTGACTGGAGCTGACGAATCTGGGTAATGTTGGTGCTCATTTCGATGACGTTTTTGATCTGTCCCTCCGTATCACGCACGGGGGCTGTATACACCAGGACGTTGACCTGCTCCCCTTTTGGAGAAGTCATCACTTCCTCCGTCTGGTGGACTTGGCCGTCGTCAAAGGTCTGTTTCGCGATGCAGGGAACGCAAGCCTCCGTCCGGTGCATGTAAATCTGATGGCATTTGTCTCCCGGGGAAGCGCCGAAATCCTCCCGTAGCCGCCGATTTGCATCGACGATCCGCAGATCGGAATTCTGAATGGAGATGTAGCAGGGCACCTCTTCGAATAGTTTTCGGTATCGCTCCCGGCTATTGCGCAATTGATCCTGCAGGATCTTGAGTTCGCTGATATCCGTCCCCATTTTCATCACATGGGTGATTTCGCCGGACTTGTTGGTGATGGGCGTGGTGTTTATGAGCAGGAAGATTTCATGCCCCATGTTATTGATGAATTTCTCCTCCACCTCGTGACGCAGCCCGTCCCGGAAGGTGCGCTCCGTCGGGCAATGTTCACATCGTTCCGACCGGTGCTGATTGACCTGAAAGCAATACCGTCCTTCGAAATCTCCAAAATCCTCTCGAAATCTGCTATTTGCATCGACGATCCGTAGATCCCGATCCAGGATCGTCAGGTAGGCCGGCATCAATTCAAAATAGAGCTTATAGGGATTGTCGGTCATTGGCTTCCTTTATCTATCTTTATACTTACGCGTGCCCGTGAGGATGTTTCAGTTCAAGGATCATCCGTACGTTCGTCAACAGTGATTCTTCATTGATCGGTTTGTCCAGATATCCCTCGGGAGGGGCGACGGGTCGTTCGTAAATCAGCCGCCGCAGCTCCGGCTTTCCGGTAATGATGCAGACTTTGGTGGAGGCGACTTCCGGATTTTTACGAATCTCCTCGAATACGAATCCGCCGTTTTTCCCGGGCATGGACAAGTCGAGCGTTACCAGATCCGGTTTTTCCCGGATGGTCAAGGCCAGCGCCTGCTCGCCGTCGGCCGCCTGAAGTACAGTTGCTCCCTGGTCTTCCAGGACTGCAGCGAGGAAGATCAGGATATCCGGTTCGTCGTCGACGACCAGGATCTTGAATCCCGCCAGCGGCAGGGCGACCGCCGGGATCGGTACTACTATCGGCACAACCACCTTTTCCGGGACCACCATGGCGTTGGCAGTCAGGTTAACCAATTGGGTTACCTTCATGCCCAGCTTGTAATGCCGAATCACATCGGTCAGACCGTCCACACAGTTGTGGCAGGACGTGACCACGGTTTTCGCGCCCGTTGCCTTGATCTGGTTAGCCTTGATTATGGCCGATTTCAGGCGCTGCGGCGTGTATTCCGACATGGACATCGCCCCTCCACCGCCGGTACAGCAAAAATTCTCCGCACGGTTCGGATACATCTCCCGAAAATCAGAAACCACAAGATTCAGGAGTTCCCGCGGCTCCTCGTAGAATCCGCAGCTTCGGGCGTTGTTGCAGGAATCGTGGAAGGTCACGACCTCCTTGTTCCGCTGTCTGTCCACCTGAATCCGGCCTTCCCCGATGTAACGGAGCATCGTCATAACCGAGCTTTCGATGACAAAGGGCACCCCCTTCCCCGACCAGTTCGGCCCTTCACACCGGGTGGAGCGGTAGCCATGCCCGCATTCGGATAATACCAGCCTCTTCCCGCGAAGTTCAACCACTTTGTCGTAGACCCGCAGCGCCACCGCCGCACCCAGTTCGTCATCCCCCGAGAAGAGGCCGAAATTGGTCATGTCCCACCCTTCGCTGGGCATGGTCCAGTTCTCGCCAGCAAGATAGAAGATGCGGGCCGCGTCGTAAATCGTCCGGGGATCGTATTTCACCTCCCGGGGGTTGATGGCGTAGACGATATCCGCATCCATTTTGTCAACGGGAATCCGGGCTGCGGAATCTTTGAACTCGTTTTCCAATTCGTCGGACAGCCATTCGAGGGTCTCCAGGTAGTCCTGCGGCAGGACCCCCATCTGGTTTCCCACCTCCCATTGGTCTTTGCTGACGATGGCCACGCCCTCCGGCATGATCCCCACGGAAACGAGCAACCCCCGCGCCATACGGTTGAGCGTGGCGAAATCAACCCCCATGGGACAATTCAAGGAACATCTTCGGCAGTTGGTGCATTTCCCGAAAACGATATCCTTCAGTTTTTCCAGATCCTGATCGGTATGAATGTCCTCGGCATGAACCCACCACGGAACGATTCGTCCCGTCCAGTCGAAGTTGCGCTTGAAGATCTTGCGGATCTGATCCGCCTTATGAGCCGGTGCAAAGGTGGGATCGTCAGGATTGGCGAGGACGTAATGACAGGACTCCGTACACATGCCACAATGAACGCAGCCGACCAGAGAACCCACCATCTGGCGGGTCAGCTTCTTACGCATTCTTTCCACAACATAGTCTGCCTTACGCGACCTTGCGTTTTGGGCCATTCGTTGCTCCTAAATCGATGTTGTTCCCGCCTGATCGGTCGGTTTCAGTTGCGGAACCCGCTTGATCGGGTACACGCCACGGTATCCCATCGTCTTTCCGAAATAGAAGCGGGTGAACGGATAGTAGAGATAGTGCGAGATCTTGCTGAACGGTACGTAGACCAAAAAGAAGGCGGTCATGACGAAATAGACCATAAGCGGGCCTTCCCCCAAATCAGGGCGGTTCGGGGCCGCGAATATGGAAACGAAACTCCACACCGTGAGCAGGCCCAGGGAAAAAAAGTCGTCCGGAGTACTGATCAGGCGCATCGCCGGAATACTGATACGGCGGTACATTCGGTAGCAACCGATCGCGAAGGCCGCGGCGAACAGGATCTGCAGGAGGCGGACGATGATCACGGGCTTCATCAGGCCGGGAGCGTAGGGGATGACGATGGACATGCCGATATTAGCCGCCACGGCCAGATGGAAGACCACAAATTGAATATAGAAAAAAGTCATGCGCCGGGTGCTCTCCATGGACCAAGGCATGGTGATATTCGCCCAAGAATAGACGATCCCCTTGAACGAAGAGGCATCACTTTTCTCGGAAGGCGCCTGCCTGTCCCGGGACGCTTTGTATTTTAAAAGCCAACGGATGCGTAACATATAGACAATAGCCATGAAACCCATGGCCATCAACTGCAACTCATCGGAAACAAAACGAAGGGATTCGCTCATTCTACCCTCTCATCTTCTGCAAATATTCTTGGAAAACCTTCAATTCCCGCAAGTCCCGAAGACAGAAAACAACCTCCTGAAGTTCGACGGCCTTTTCCAATAACTCCTTCACCGCGCCCAGGGTGACGCGGGCGCAGACCTCCAGCGGAATCCCGTAGAATCCCGCCCCCAAAGCCGGAAAGGCGATTTTTTGCAGTTTATGCTCCTCCGCCTTCCGCAGCACATTCAGCGCGGTTTCCCTGAGTTTTATCTCGCTGTCCTCTTCCTGGAACCGGGGGCCAACGGCATGCAGGATATACCGGGCTTGAAGGTTTCCCCCGCCGGTAACGACGACATCGGTCACATTGGCGCCGCCGACTTTCTTCAGCTCCTCCTGGACTTTCGGCCCCCCCTGGATGGAAATTGCCGTGCCGAATCCGGCGCCCAGCTTTAAATCCGGCCGAGCGTAATAAACCAACCCATCCATATCTTTTATGTCGATGATAAATCCAACCATCAAACGAATTATCTTCCCATTCACTCTAAATTCATCCGGCATAAGCAAACTCTCTTTTTGCAGTAATGGATCGCCTTACCTCAACGACGATGTAACCCGGGAGGCGCCGAAAATGGGAGCTTTGGCTCATAGAGTACTATGAGTCAAAAGGATAGGATGTTTCCTTCACGCTCCAGTTCCCTGGGGACTGTAACTGTCGGCGTATCAAGGTGACCCAGTGGAAGCCCCACTCTCGTTAGAGCGGGGCTTCCACTGAGTCATGTCAACTGCGGTCACAGCGTCTCATCACACGCATCCCGTCGGCTTCGAAAGGCCGGCGAGTTTGCACGCCCCCTTGGCCGGTCCGGAGGGGAAGAGCGCATAAATCTTTTTCAGGTCGAATCCCGTATCCTTACACATCTTTCTGATCATGGGAGCAATGCCGAACTGGGCATAGTACTCCCTGATGTAATCGATAAGTTTCCAATGCTCTTCGGTTAGTTCTCCCTCGATGCCTTCGATGGTAGCGTAACCCTGTGCAAAGTCCCTGCTCCACTTGTCAAGTTCCTGCAGGAAACCATCCTCGTCAACTTCGTAAGTCTTTCCTCCAACTTCTAACTGCGGCATATCTTTTACTACCTCCCATTAATTATTTTTGTTGACTGTACTACGATAAACCCCTATGCCTCGACAAAAGCGGGTGTCGTGCCGTCCCGGAAATCTCTGTGACAACCGGGACGTCATCCACCGCCATCGTTTGCTCTAACGATCTGTTTCTCCAATAACAAACGGCCTGTTCTAATAATGCCCCGTCCCAGCCTTTCGCTCCTGAGGCGTGGACGTGGGAATAAGTGGCCAAGACATTCTTATAGAGCAGACCATCCCTGCCCCCATGGATACCCTGCCCGCGTCTCACATTAAAAACCAACGTAAAACTTTCCTCCTGCCAATCCGGTATGCAGGAGTAATGAAACTCGTGACCGTGAAGGATTTCCCCCGTGGGGAAGTAAGGATTAGGCGAATCGACCTCAATGATCGTGTACCCGTGACCGTGCGGGCTTCTGTCTAAAACAAAGCGCAAAGGAAATACCCCCGCCATGGGAAATGTCTTCTCTTCCACACGGAGCTCTTTCCCCAGATACATCAGGCCTCCGCACTCCGCATAAACGGGAAGCCCCGCCTCCACGGCGTCATGGAGAGATTTACGGAAACCTGTGTTGGCAGCCAGAGAAGGGGCATGGGATTCGGGAAAACCGCCTCCAATGTAAAGGGCATCCACCGGAGGAAGTTCCCTGTCGTTGAGAGCGCTGCATTCGACAAGAGACGCCCCCAATTTTTCGAGGGCCTCCAGATTGTCCGGATAGTAGAACCAGAAGGCAGAATCCCTGATAAAACCGATCTTCGGTTTTCTCGACGGGCAGAGATACTGCTCTTCTTGTTTGCTATCCGGTTCATCGAAGTCAACGGCAGGGGCGTCCCGGGCAATCTCCCACAATCTGTCCACATCAACGTGTCTATCAACAATGCGGGCCGCCTCCTCTACTGCCTTTCCGGCTCCCGGGTGCTCCGGCGGGGGGACGAGACCCATATGCCGCTCGGGAAAGATCCCCTCCTGTATCCGGGGAAGAGCCCCTAACACCGGGACTCCGCAACGATCCTCAACGGCGGAACGGATGACGGCTTCATGACGCGGTCCTCCGATCCGATTCAGGATGACGCCTTTTATGGCAACCCTGGGGTCGAAGTGTTGACAGCCGAGAACCATGGCGGCTACGGTACGTGTGGCCATGCTGCAGTCCACCACCAATATGACCGGCGCCAGCAGCAATTTGGCAAGCTCCGCCGTGCTGTAACTTCCCTCACGATCCATACCATCGTAGAGCCCCCTGTTGCCCTCCACCAACGCGCCGTCGGCATGCTGCACACGGGTTGAAAAGGAAGAAAGGATTTCTTCCTTTCCCATCAGGAAGAGATCCAGATTATAGCAGGGACGACCTGTTGCCATTTCAAGCCAGGCAGCGTCTATATAATCGGGGCCCTTCTTGAAGGGAGACACAGCCTTTCCCCTGTGCGTAAGGCATGCCCCCACCCCCACGGTCAAGAAAGTCTTTCCTGAATTCCCTCGCAGGGCTGAGAAAACAACCCTTGGGCGGTCAACCATCATTTCTTCGCTCTATTCTCTACTCTTTGCTGTCTTCCGCTTCGTGCTGTATGCCTGCGCCCTTGAGCCCGATCATCGTGGTGCTGCCGCTCGACCAGTACTCGAGGAGACCCTCCGTGACCATCTCATTGACAAGCTTACTTACTTCCCTTGGCCTTTTGTCCGGAAAGATCTGGTTGAAGTCGCGCAGATAGAATTTCGTTTTCGTTTTCTTGGCCTTTAGTGTCTCGATGATGAGCTGTTTATCTTCTTCTGTACCCATCCCACACCTCTTTTCTTAAAATTTAAACTGTGTGCTGGTACGCCAGGTTGTGTAGGCAAAACGGTAATCATCGATCAGATGTTCCGTAAACTGCAAGCCCGTCTTTTCAAAGAACCTTTCCCAGCCGATTCTCGCGGCCCAATCGCCGAGGCGTTCGTATTTCTTCGCATCGTCCACATAGGCGTTGAGGATTTTTTTGATGGCCGCTACCGTCTGCGGCCAACGGGGGGGTTCATTCGGAATGAATGGAACCACAACCTTGGAAAACATCGGGGCGCTTATCCGATTCGACAGCTTACCTCCGACCAGGATGGCCACCCCGCTTCCCTCGGCATCCACCAGGGGCATCGAGGGACACATGGTGAAACAATTCCCACAGTACATGCACTTGTCGTTATTGACGACCACGCTCTTCTTGTCCCCAACAGTCGTCGCCTTGATGGCGCCCGTGGGACAGGCCGCAACAGCCAAAGGAATCTCGCACATGTTGGCCAGAGACTCATCATCAACCATGGGAGGTTTGCGGTGGACGCCCAAAATGGCGATATCGGAACAGTGAACGGCGCCGCACATATTGAGGCAGCAGGCCAGTGAAATCCGGACATGAGCCGGATATCTCATCTTACCGAAATCATTGTATAATTCATCCATTACTGCCTTTACCACGCCCGAGGCATCGATAGCCGCGGTATGGCAATGGAGCCACCCCTGGGTATGAACGATGTTGGTGAGACCGGCCCCGGTGCCGCCCCGGGGAAACTTGAGCGATCCGCCGGCAAATTTCCTCTTTTCCAGATCCTCCATCAGGGGCTTCAACTTGGCTTCATCATCGACCATAAACTCGATGTTGTTGCGGGTGGTCCATCTGACGTAGCCGTCGCAGTGTTTATCGGCAATCTCACATATCTCGCGAATGTGGGAGACGCTCATAATCCGTGCGCCGCCGACCCGGACAGTGAAGACCTTCTCCCCCGACTCGGAAACATGCACGAGCACGCCTGGCTCAAGGATATCATGATACAGCCACTTCCCAAAATTTCTCCTGATGACGGGGGGCAAAAACTCTTTGTAATCTCGAGGACCGACATCGGTGATCCTGTCCTTCATCGGATTGCTTGCATCGTAACCCATTTTTAAACCTCCTATTTCTGGTGTCGTTTTCTGAAGTCTTTGATGTCTCTCTCCCATCCTCCTGGGACGTCCGCTTCCTTCCAGAAGATGTAGGGGTTCGACCTGGGTTCTTTAATCATGCGAGGATCCGGTTTCAAGTCACACACCTCGAGAAATTTCTGAAAGCCCATGCGCTGCATCAATTCACCGAGGCGTTCCCGGTTCCTGCCCTCTTCGGACCACCAATCCCATACCTTTTCGATCAATGCCTTCAGCTCGTTGAAAGGCTCCTCCATTTTCATAAACGGCACGGTCAGTGTCGAGAGCTGGGCGCCCTCCAGAATCGGGGCCTTGGCGCCGAAGAGGATGGAGGCGCCGGTGTCTTGTCCGATCCTCAGGGCCCTGGGCATCGTGTTGATGCAATGCATGCAGCGGTTGCACTCCCTATTGTTTATCCCAAGCTTTTTCCCGTTCCAGGCCATGCAATGGGTGGGACAGAGATCGATCACCTCCTTCTGGATATCGAAAAGGCCCCAATCCCGGCCGGCGTGTGCTCCCCCGTCCGGTTTGAATTCCCCTCCCACATAAGCCTGCACCGCCTCCTGATCGATACGGATGTCATCCCGCCAGGTGCCGATCACCGACATGTCCGCCCGGGCGATGGAGGCCACGCAGCCGTTGGGACAACCATCGAACTTGATCTTGAATTTATAAGGAAATGCGGGCCGGTGCAATTCGTCCTGGTATTCCATCGTAATGTCGCGGCATGCCTGCTGGGTATCGTAGCAGGCAAACTCGCAGCGGGCCTTTCCGATGCAGCAATTCGGCGATCTGAGTACGGATCCGGAACCGCCGAGGTCCTGTTTGAGATTATGGGTAAGCTCCCAGAAGGTCTCTTCAAGCTGTGGCGTGGTTGTGCCCAAGAGGATGATGTCGCCGGTGGAGCCATGCATGTTGGTGAGTCCGCTTCCCCGTCTCTCCCACAGCTCGCACAATTGTTTCAAGTATTCGGTCTTATAAAAAAAGCTGGAAGGCTGGCTTACGCGGAGGGTGTGAAAATCTTTCACAGCCGGAAAATCTTCAGGCTGATCGCAGTATCTGCCGATAACGCCGCCCCCATACCCGAACACGCCTGCGACGCCGCCGTGCTTCCAGTGCCCCTCCTTGTCCTTGAAGGAGAGTTCCAGAAGATCGAGGAGATCGCTGCAAACCTCTTTGGGTATCTGCAAATCACTGTCGGTCTTGTCTCTTGCCGCGGCCTCCTGTTTTATATCGGAAACAAAACTCGGCCATTTTCCTTTCTCTAACTCGTCAAGCATTGGGGTCTTACGCTTTGCCATCTAAATACCTCCTCTCCTCAAACCAATTAATGGGGATTTTCCCTTCTTTCTCTTTCTCGCCCTCCAGGCGTCTTCGACACTACTTCCGAACGGCCTTCAATTCTTCCAGAAACCCGGGGTGTACCTCAAAGCCATACTCAACCGCCTTGTCACAATGGTAGCTCGCCTTTTCAGGTTCCCCCTTCCGAAGATAGGCGACGGCCAAATTGTTATGGGCCACAGCGAAATGCGGGGCGATTTCAACGGCCTTTTCATTGTGTGCGATGCACTCGTCAATCTGTCCCTGATGCAGATAGGCGCTTCCCAGAGCACTCAAGGCCTGAACGAACATCGGATCCTTTCTAAGGGCTTGTTTAAGCATCTCGATCGCCTTCTCCACCTCTCCCATCTGCAGATAGGCAAAACCGATGTTGCCGTAGGGAATGGCAAAATCCGACCTGAAGCCGATCACCTGTGTACAGAGGTCAATCCCCCTCTCCATGTCTCCTTTCTGGAAATAGATGCCGCTTAAGTTGATATACGCCTCCGCCAGATGGGGACTCTCGTTGATTGCCTCTCTAAATTCGGTGATCGCCTCATCCCATCGATGCTGTTGGATCAGTGCAACCCCCAAGTTGTAATGGGTAAGCGCACAGCCGGGATTCTCCGCCAGTCTTTTTCTCAGTTCCCCTATATACTCATCCGTGGAGGCCCCATCCTTCATATTTCACCCTTTTTCAAGGTATCTCGGTACCAGCAGCAAAAATCGCATATGCCCCTCGATCGGTCGTCGCTCCCGACAATCCCCAAGCAGATTTCCCACGCCCCCTGGCAGTAGGCTTTGCCGCACTCGTCGGAAGGAGATGCGTGCAGAAATCTCCTCATCAGGGACAGGGCGGTTTCTCTCCGCTGATTCATCCGCAGGTCTATGGGATCCTTCGGCGCAAGGAAAGGATTCCACCGTTCGTATCCCTTGTCGAGTATCCTTTTGCGACTCTTCGCCGACATGGACTCGAAGATGGCCTTCTTTCGCTCTTGTTCCTCGGTGGTAAGTTCAGACAATAGGAGTGCCTCTGCTCGTTAGAAGACTTTTGCGCGAAGCTCTCTGCCGGAAAGCGGGTTGTAGAGTTTCATGATGGCGCCTTTCATCACATCCAAGGTCTTCATGCTCACGATTATGCTCATCAGGATGTTCTCTGCCTGCTCCGGAAGCACACACGCATCTGATGAATTGAAATTCAGGTCGGGGAAACCCTTGACAAGCTTCTTTTGTTCCTTGCTGGTAAGGCCTACCTGAATCGCCTTTTGGCCGTCGATCTCCCTGATCTCGCCGGCCAGTCCGGCATCTTCAATCTTTTTGGTCTTCTCATCGTCGAGAAAAATAGTGATATAATAGTCTGCCATCTGCCTCCCTCCTGTCTGTAAAATTCTCATCTCCCAAACGTAGCCCTGTTTTCACATCCAAGACACAGCCTCTCTGTAATGGCCGGCGAACATCCATTCCTTCTCTTAATAAGCACTTTTCTACTTTATAGGAAAGTTCCAACTGGCGCAGGAGATCCTCCGCCATGGGGGTTCTTCCAGGCCGCCTGCTTCATGCCCCGCACGAAACAGGCCAGTTCCGCCCTTCCAATTGATCCAGAGGGGGAGGGCTGATTTCTCCATAATCTTTTACCTCTCCTTTGCAGGATGAATTCAAACGTGTAGACATGTATAGCAGAGGAATTGCCTTAATGCAATAAATATAATGTCAATTGCAGAGCTCTTCATTAGAATTTCCCGTCCGTGACTTACCAGACCACACCCCGCCGAAACGGGTATCTGGTACTTAATTATGTAAATTAACGATAGTGTTTTTCAGTTGCGAACTTTTTACTTCTCTTTTTTACGGCAAGCGTAGGGCTTTATAGCTCGCCCATAAGCAGCTATAAAGTCACCGATAGCCTTACCAAATCTTCGGTGCTTTTGAAACATGCCCCTCGCACCGCTTTGCGGGACATAACGCCGAACCCTATTCCCGCTTGGTTTGGCTAACTGGCAGATGTAGGGGTGAGCAAAACATCATGTAACTAATTAATTATACAAGTAAGTACTATGCCTTGCCGGCGAGGCGTCTAGCCTCCTCGATAACCACGTCTTCCTGCGTGGCCACAACCTTGCGCGCCCCCAGGCGAAGCACGAGCTGCCGTGGGTCGCACCCGTACTCCTGGGCAGCACGTTTTATGGGCAGAACATACCCGCCGTAAACGCATGCATAACCCATCATGATCGAATCGTTGTCGACAGTAGGCATTGGAACCTTTGCCAAATTGGGATACTTGCCAAGTTCCGATACAAGAGTGGCTGCGGCGTCTAAAATGCCGAAAAGGTCAACCTCTGTGGGAAATCCCCCCCTCTTTAACGCGGCTATCAGCGTTTCGGTTTGGGCATTGCCGGCACCGCCGCCGAAGCCCTTCAGACTTCCATCCACATAGGCAGCCCCCGCCTCCACCGCCGCAAGCGAATTGCCAATCGCCAACCCCAGGTTATTATGGGCATGGAATCCCACCGGTATTTTTACCGCCTGGCGCACCGCAGCGATGTATTCCTTGACTTGGTGAGGTACCAGATATCCTTGAGAGTCCGCCAAGTTGATATACTGTGCGCCGTAAGACTCCATCTTCTTGGCTTCCTCGGCGATGCGTTCCGGGGAAGCCATGCCGAACGAGATCAGATAGCCCACTGCAAGCATATTCAATTTTCTGGCGAGTTGAATGTGCTGTTCCGTGATGTCCGCTTCCGTGCAATGGCAGGCGACCCTTGCGACCGTGACACCCAAATCATAGGCCTGTTGCAGATCGTCCATCGTCCCGAAGCCAGGTATTAAGAATATTGCTACCTTCGCTTTCTTTACCGAGGACACCACGGACTTGAGCAATACCGCGTCGGGGGCGACTGTCCTCCCAACGTGAATGGAACTTCCTCCCGATCCATCACCGTGACCGACTTCGATCATGTCGACGCCGGCAGCTTCGAGAGCCGCCGCGAGCTTGGACATCAAGTCGGGCGAGAACTGCTGACGGACCGTATGATTGCCATCGCGAAGCGTAACATCCACAACAGTGAGCTTATCCATTGGTTGCCTTCCTTTCCGTCAAAAGAGATTCCGCATAGCGCTCAGCAACGTTAACGGCTGCAGAGGTAATGATGTCGAGGTTTCCGGAATACGGGGCCAGATAATCGCCCGCGCCGGTCACTTCGATGCAGGTCGTGAAATGGTCGCCGTCCAGGAACGGCTCTACCGTGATCTTGTATCCGGGAACATAAGATTTGATCTTTTCGGCCATGGCCATAACCGAGTCATGGATGCTCTTCTCGTCCGCCGGAAGATTAACCATAGCGTAAACCGTGTTGCGCATGATAATAGGCGGATCCGCAGGGTTGAGCACGATGATGCTTTTCGATTTTTTCGCACCACCGATATCGTGAACACTCCTCGCCGTGGTGCGCGTGAACTCATCGATATTATGTCTGGTGCCTGGGCCTGCGCTAAGACTTGCGATTGTGGACACGGTTTCGGCATATTGGACCGGGCTGACCTGATTGATGGCAGCCACGATGGGCACTGTCGCTTGCGCCCCACACGAAACCAGGTTGACATTGGATTCCGTTGAATGCTCTTGGATATTCACCACAGGGATGACACCCGGCCCTACGGCGGCTGGAGTCAAATCAACGGCGATAATGCCCGCTGCCTTAAGGCGCGGTGCGTGTGCGAGGTGCGATCGCGCCGAAGTTGCGTCAAACACCAGTTTGATTTTCCCATGGAGGAGAACGCCTTCGATCCCGTCCACGCAGGTTTCGTAGCCAAACTTGCGTGCACGCGCCAAGCCCTCCGAGGCGGGCTCTATGCCCGCGACCATTTTCAGTTCGAGTAACTTGCTTCGGCGTACCTTGTACATGAGGTCCGTACCAATATTTCCCGACCCCAGGATTGCGACAGAAATTTTGGCCATAGAAGATCCCCCTCAAAGATATGTTGTATGATCCAGAAGCAACGGCAACTTCTCGCCGCAAACATCCCCCACTTTCAACGAGCAAACATCTCTCGCCCATCAATCCGACATCATGGGGTGCCGATTATCTAGCACTTCCTGTGCCAACGGGCATTGTCCGTTCCCATGCGGTTAATACAAATGGGCAATATGCGTGGGTCAGAAGTTGCGTCGGTGCTTGTGCCGACCAGACGAACCGCTTGTCTGTTGCAGGCTGGCGCTTAGCGTCTCTGTTCGTAAATAAGGATGGTTTCCTTTTTTACCACACAGAACAGATTGTCACCTGATTACTCATTTACTTTCGCTGCAGATCGCTACAAAACTCGCGCCTGCGCGCAAGATGTGCCTGTCTCCGAATCCTGCCTGCGCCACTTTTTCGGCAAGGGTCCAGAAGCCACCGAGCTTGTTCGGTGGTAATTCACTATTGAGATTTACATGGTTTATGCTATTAAATAAACGCTTATCTGTAGATAATGTTTTTCGTGTGCTAAATATATATTTCGGGACACGTTGTTTTATTTACGGACAAGCTCTAAGTATCCTCCGGTATGACCGGAGGTATTATGAGGTATAGGAGGTATTATGATTACTGGCCCCACAAAGAGGACTGACCGCAATCGGTTGAAGTCAAGACTCGCATTTCACATAGTTGATGCATATCAGAAGGTATTCGTCATGACGAGGGCATCACAAACTGAATGGTTGAAGGAATTAAAGGCATATTTTCAAAACTTTCATGTCCTGTGAATCCTCGGCAGAGCTTGGGTGTTGCTCAGGAGTAATTGTTGCAATAGTGCAATGGTGCAACAGGGCCTGGCGGCAAAAAGATGAGAGGTATTAGGGATGACTACATGTTGAGTGCCACGACATCGTGGATGAACTTACAAAAACTTGACTGACCATTGCCTGGCAGCCATTACCATCAGCGGTAGAAGAATCATTATGTCAGCGAGTTAAAATGATTTTGAATACTCAACTTCAATTAAACCATCTGACTCGAAACAAGACAAGTCTGTCAGATCGCGGCACTCAACAATTACGGTTTCTGAATTGTTGCATAATTGCAACCAATGTTGCAGATCTGCATTCATTCATATTGAGGGTGAAGGGCACTTTCCTATAAAAGTAAAAGCTTCAAATATAGTGGGGCACGTAGTTGTCATGAAACGTTCGTGATGGCCTGCAGTCACAAAGGGGGTGAAAATGGCTGGGAGACTCCATCCCCATCCTTGCCACCCCCGTGCGGGAAGGGAAGTTGGGTGCAATGATTTCATAAAGTTGAGGACGAATTTTCAGATCAAAGAATGGTAATTGACTGTAATTTTATGAGGGGCGTTATCTATGCGCGGTCGCAGTATCCAAGATCCCAAAGAAGTCGAGAGCTACTTTGATAAAATAATGGATGTTTTAAGTGACGGCATTTATATATCGAACAGCTCCGGCATGACCCTAAGGGTAAACAGTATGTATGAAAAGCTGACTGGATTGAAGCGTGAAGAGCTGGAGGGAAAGCTAGTTACCGATTTAAAAAACCAAGGCAAGTATGATGTAATTCTAAACCCCGACATAGTAAGAACGGGTGAACCCAAAACGGCTGTTCAGATTACCAAACTGGGGCGAAAGGTTATTTTAAACGGGTACCCCGTATTTGATAAAGAAGGGAAGGTCGCCCTGGTCGTGACCTTTGTTAGGGATGTGACTGTACTTTCCCAATTAAAGGTGCAAATAGCTTCCCAGCAAGAACAAATAGATAAATTGCATCGTGGAGTGCAACATCTCAGCAAAAAGACATCCCCGCTAATCATTTGTTGTGAAAAAATGCTGGCACTCCTGAAAATGTTGGATAACATTGCAAAAACTGATGCGACAATACTGCTGTTGGGAGAGACAGGAGTAGGTAAAGACTTGTTGGCCAGAAGAATACATGAGAACAGCCAGCGCTGTAATGGCCCTTTTTTCAAAGTGGACTGCACCAGTATACCCGATAACCTGATAGAGTCGGAATTGTTTGGCTATGAACCCGGGGCCTTTTCAGGGGCCAGTACCAAGGGGAAACCTGGCCTTGTTGAGATGGCAACTAACGGGACGTTGTTTTTAGACGAGATTGGAGAATTGCCTTATCCCATGCAGGGGAAATTACTTCGGGTCTTACAGGACCAGGAAATCATGAGGTTGGGTTCAACCCGTGCCAAAAAAGTAGATGTTCGCTTTATTGCCGCTACGAGCAGGAACCTTGAAGAAGCTGTCTGCCTAGGGACTTTCCGCAGCGATCTGTTTTATCGATTAAGGGTCGCGGTTGTAAATATTCCCCCTTTAAGAGAACGGGGGAAGGATATCCC
>VFSW01002087.1_pt1 | contig 30303 bp, 29 predicted proteins | sample 5358111 | NCBI WGS metagenome assembly VFSW01 (sample SAMN11554181, study PRJNA540505) | mine drainage metagenome | isolation source: sediment from site ElyBrook_90M | place: USA: Ely Copper Mine, Vershire, VT | collected 2017 | reverse complement strand
AATTATTTATATCACCTCCCCCCACAACCCCTCTCTCGCCACCCCCCCCCGCCCCCCCCCCCCCCCCCCCCACCCCCGCGGGGGGGCCGGGGGGGCCGTGTTGCCATTGCCATCGGCAAACGATAGGACGATGCTGCGCGTGGCTGTGTCTTCTATTCACCATAGAAGACTGGCGTTATGGAGCACACGGGTGAGGTCTTCATATTTTTGTAATGTCCGATAAGAAACTCATTCTCGTTACTGGTGGTACGAGCGGAATCGGCAAGGAGACGGTGATTGCGCTTGCTAGACAGGGGCACTCGGTTGTTTTTACTGCCCGTACACGCAAATCTGGTGAGGAAGCACTGAGCGAGGCCGTTGCGCGCTCAGGCAACTCGCACATCTCCTTTGTCATCTGCGACCTAGCGTCATTCGATTCGATTCGAGAGATGTGCACCTCATTCGCGCGCGAGCATGAGCAACTCGATGTCCTTGTTAATAACGCCGGCGTCATGCCGCAAGAGCGTGAGGAGTCGAATGACGGTATCGAGCTCAATTTAGCGGTCAACTTTCTCGCACCGTTCCTCATCACCAACCTCCTTTTGCCACTTATCAAAGCGGCAGCGCCGTCTAGAATCGTTAATGTTTCGTCTTCGCTTCATGCGGAAGGAGAGATAGATTTCGGTGACTTTAAAGGTAGAAGTTTTGATAAATACAAGGCATATGCGCGATCGAAACTCGCAATCATCCTCTTCACCAAGAAGCTGGCGAAGGATCTTTCCGGGAGTGGTGTGACAGTCAATGCGCTCCACCCTGGCGTTATAGGCACCAAGATGACGATGCAGAACGTTCGCGCGATGAATCCGATCGCCGCATTCTTCTTCAAGAGGACTCTCACCACGCCAGCAGAAGGAGCCGAAACAAGCGTCTATCTCGCCACGGCACCCAATGTCGCAAACATAAGCGGGGAATATTTCAGCAAGAAGAGGGTTGTTCCGGTTTCGCCACGTGCAAATGATCTGGCGATTGCGAATCGACTCTGGGATGTCGCCGCGCAGATGAGCAGTTTGCAATCAGACAGATAACGATGTATTATTTTACCAGGTACAGTTATTGGAGGTAGTCATGACAACAACAGCAGATTGGCATCAGCCGTCTGGCGATCCGCAAATCATTGAGGAAGCTGGGACGTATGTAGTCATCGCGCGGTACTCAAATCGAGAGGAGGCGGAAGCTTTGAGGGAGGCCATTACTCAAAACGTAGTTTCCGCCGAAAGGTGGCAGGAAGGTCTAAAAAGTACAGGAGGCGGTGAGGTTCCTATTGAACATCTCACCTAACCAAGAGAGGCCGGCGATTACCGGCCTTTTTTGTGCAGGGCGTTCCCCTGGTATGATTGCATTCATAAGAATCGCATTGCGGTTAAATGGATATGTACATCCTTCGGAAAGAAGAACTCGGAGTTGCCATCATCAACCCTAGAAAAGCCGTTGGCGAGAACGGCCAGTATCATCGTTATGATGGGAACCACTCTGGTCTCGATAGAATTCTCGACCATGCTCGTGCATCAGGATTCGAAATTCGTAGGTATGTCGAGAACATAGCCGCGCGAGACGGTGGCATTGTCCCTATCAAGTATGTGCTCACCGAACTGCCTCCTATGTATGTCCAGCCTTTCCATAGTCATCACAATGTGGACGAGATCAATCTCATCCAATTTGGAGAAGCATTCTTTATCGAGAGTGACACGCTCACTGAACACGATATCGACGCGATCCGTCAGACAGGAGCGCTTCTGCGAGGTGGCGATGTTGTCGTAAGCGAGTCGGGAAAACGCCACACCGTCGCGAACCTCTCAAAAAAATATGTTCATATTATAGGTACGATCTCCGCAAAGGAATCGGTGACGGAATTTAAGCCAGACTGGATCCGCCTATTACCATGAAACGCATTCTTTTCTTCTCGCTCACGTACCACCCCTTCATCGGTGGAGCGGAGATTGCGATCAAAGAGATGACGAAACGAATACCTCCAAGCGAGTACACCTTTGATATGATTACACTACGCTTTGATAGCACGTTGCCGAAATTCGAACGGGTAGGGAACATTGATATCTTCCGTATCGGCTTTGCACGTCCTGGTGCGAAAATTGCAGATCTCAATAAGTTCCCGCTGGTCGTGAATAAATACCTCTATCCTTTCTGGGCACTCGTGGCAGCAACTGTTCTCCATCGGCGCAAACCCTATGATGCCGTTTGTTCAGTGATGACCAGTTACGCTTCATTCGCACCGCTCTTCTTCAAATTCCTGTTTCCTCGAGTGTTATATGTCGTCCGAGCTGATGATGGCGACCCAATCGATTATCTAAAGCGCAGAGTCGGCGTCCTTTACCCGCTTTTCAAGCAGGTATTTGTCAAGGCGGATTCCGCGATCACGACGTCAACCTATCTCGAACGCTTTGTGCGCCTGATGGGTTATAGGGGAGCTCCCACGGTGATCCCGAACGGAGTCAATACCACTCAGTTTACGCACGCATTTCCTCAGACAGAGCTCAATGAGAAGCGGTGTGCAATCAGCAAGAAAGAAGGGGATATTTTCCTCATCACGACTTCGCGACTCGTAAAGAAAAACGCGATCGACGACGTAATCCGAGCGCTCACGCTCCTCCCTCATACCGTTCATTTTCTCATCTACGGCACAGGGCCAGATGAAATCAAGCTCAAGAAGCTAGCGACCGACCTAGGCGTTGAGTATCGTACGCATTTTGCCGGTCATCTAACACATGAGGATTTACCGCTCGCGCTCAAGGCGTGCGATATCTTCATCCGCCCATCCCGTTCGGAAGGTTTTGGCATCTCATTCATCGAGGCGATGGCGGCTGAGTTACCGGTCATTGCGACACAGGAGGGTGGCATTGCAGATTTTCTTTTCGATGCAAAACGTAACCCAGACAAAAAGCCAACCGGCTGGGTAGTCGACAAAGATTCACCTGAGCAGATCGCTCTCGCAGTGGAGGATATTCTCGCTCGTCCAGAACAAGTTGCGCACGTGAAAGAGACGGCGAAAGCACTTGTACTTGAGAAATATGACTGGAACTTCATCGCAGCGCAAATGAAAGCGTCCTTCGACCGATTGCTTGAGAAACGGTAGGATATAACCTATGAAGCTCGTCATTGCGACCCCTCTCTATCCACCAGAAATAGGCGGCCCAGCAACGTATGCAAAGCTTCTTGAAGAAGGATTACCAGGGATGGGCGTTGAGGTCGAACTGGTGAAGTTCAGCGACGTGCGGCACTTGCCGAAACTCATACGACACCTTGTGTATTTCTGGCGCGTGTACCGCGCGTTGCGTTGCGCCGATCTTGCGCTTGCGCTTGATCCTGCCTCAACGGGACTGCCGACGTGCATGGCCGCAAGGTTCATCCGAAAGCCTTTCGTTGTGAAAATCGTTGGCGACTATGCATGGGAACAAGGGCGACAGCGTTTTGGCATTACGACTGCTTTGGATGAGTTCGTGAAAGAAGAGTACGTGCCACTTACGGTACGGTTTCTTCGCCGTGTGCAATCGGGAGTTGCTTCCTCCGCGAAGCGCGTTATCGTGCCAAGTGAATACTTGAAAAGTATTGTGACGGCCTGGGGTATCCAGCGCGAGAAAATTGAGGTTATCTATAATGCGGTGTCTCTTGAAGAATACGGGACTGTGCCTGAAGCTATTGTTCGATTGCCGCGACCGCTTGTCGTAACAGTAGGGCGACTCGTGCCATGGAAACACGTAGACGGCATCATCGATGCAGTCGCGCATGTCTCTGGGGTATCACTTGCCATCATTGGCGACGGCCCCGAACGTGCGGTGCTCACGCGTCGTGCGGATGAAAAGTTGTCACAACATTCCGTTTTCACAGGCATATTGTCACACCGGAACACACTTGCGGTACTGAAGTCGGCGGACGTGCTTATCCTTAATTCATCGTATGAGGGTCTATCGCACCTCCTTATTGAAGCTCAGATGCTTGGGGTATTGACTATTGCGACAGACGTCGGAGGGAATCCCGAGATCATTAAGGACGGCGAGAACGGGCTGCTTGTCCCAGTTGATGATGTGCGGGCGCTTGCCACGGCGATTGGGCGCGTGTTTTCAGATCAAGAGTTACGCGCGCGCCTGTCGGCATGTGCAGTCGAATCGGCGCACCGTTTTTCTCTGGAAGAGATGCTTTCGGCAACCCTTACGGTATTGCAGAATGTATGAAAGTCCTGTTCATATCAAATGATCCAACGATATTCGATCTGACAAGTGTTGCGCGTGTACGCATGCGCGCGTACGCGGCGGCGATTGGTGAATTGCACATCATCTCTCCCGCAAACAAGGGTACGCAGGGCGAGCGGGAAGGTAATTTATTTTTATACCCAATCCATACTTGGAAGTTTTGTCGTATGCGCGTGCTTGCCACACAGGCACATGCCCTTATCCATGCGCACGGTATCGAGGTCGTTTCGGCACAAGACCCCTTTGAGCATGGGTTCGCCGCACTCCGCGCGGTACGGGGAACTAATGCAAAATTGCATATCCAGGTACACACCGACTTCCTCTCACCGTGGTTCGTAAAGAGCGGAGGTTGGCGTGGTCCTCGTATGCGCGCATCAGTTCTCAACCGTTGTCGTCGCAAAATCGCCGATCGTGTGTTGCCTGCGTCTGCCGGTATTCGTACAGTTTCTGAGCGCGTTAGAGCATCAATTATCGCTCGATATGGTTCCCGCGTCTCGGAGCCGTCGGTTTTGCCAATATGGGTCGATGCGACCGTGCCTTCTCGTGTGCGCTTGCCAGAGCATTCTTTTACATTCGCGCTTATCGCGGTAGGACGACTCGAACCAGAAAAACGCGTAGAGGACATCCTTTGGGCGTTGAAGCTCGTCATCAAACGGTACCCGATGATTGGACTCTTCGTCGTTGGTGATGGCTATGAGCGCGACCGTCTCGAACGGAAGACACGTTCACTCGCACTTGAGAGGCACGTTGTTTTCCTCGGAGAACGTCCCGAGGCGCGGGCTCTTATGGGAAGTGCTCAGGCATTCATTCAGGCGAGCGCCTATGAAGGCTACGGTCGCACGTTTATTGAGGCGGCACTCGCCAAGGTGCCAATTATCACAACAGACGTCGGCATCGTTGGCGATATTTTGAAAAAAGATAAAGATGTTCTCTCCGCACCAGTGGCCGATCCGACGGCGCTTTCGCACTGCATCATGACGATTGTTGAAAACAATGCCATGCGCCGGGAACTCTCGATGCACGCTGAAACCACTGCGCTTACGCATCTGGCCGCGACGGATAATCTGCCAGAACGTGTTCGCGCAGACCTTGAGCGGCTCCTCATCCGCCCATGAAGTTACTCATTGTTACCCAAGCGGTCGACACGGAAGATCCAGTCCTCGGATTCTTCGTGCGGTGGATAGAAGAGTTTTCGAAACACGTTGAACGTCTTGAAGTCATCTGTCTAAAGGAAGGGAAGCATACATTACCGGCAAATGTGCATGTACATTCGCTTGGCAAGGATCGGACCATAGCATCACGATTCATATACGCCGTTCGATTTAAGGCGCTTGTCTGGAAATTGCGCAACGACTATGAGACGGTCTTCGTGCATATGAATCCAGAGTACATCGTGATAGGTGGCATTTTATGGCATCTGCTCGGGAAACGCATCGGCTTATGGTACGTCCATAGGAGCATCAATCTTAAGCTCCGCATAGCAACCATGCTCGCAGATCATGTTTTCACCGCGTCGCCCGAAGGGTTCCGCCTCATGACACCGAAACTTCACGTAGTGGGGCACGGCATCGATACGGCTGAGTTCCATGCACCGACTCGACCGCTCGGTACGCCGGTGCGCATTGTGAGTGTCGGCCGCATCACGCCGATTAAAAATCTCGACACGCTCATCGAGACCATCGCGCTTCTCAAGAAAAAGGGAATTGATGCATCTGCGACGATTATCGGCGCGCCGAGCAGCGCATCTGATGAAGCGTATCAAGTGTCTCTCAAGGAGCTTGCTGAGAAACTGGGCGTGTTCGACCGCATCTTATTCGCCGGAAGCGTGCCTCATGCGCAGATGCCGGAGAAGTATCGCCATTTCGACGTATCAGTGAACCTATCTCCTACCGGGGGGCTCGACAAAGCGGTGATTGAATCCATGGCGGCGGGATTGCTCGTGGTTGTGTCCAACCGCGGATTTGCCGGGCTCTTGGGTACGCATGCAAGCGAAATTCTGTTCCCTGAGAAAGATGCGGTCGCATGTGCCGATCGGATTGCAGTTCTCGTACAGCACCCCGACATCGCCGAGCGCGTACGCACCGACCTCGCACGACAGGTCGAGACTATGAGTGTGCAGATGCTCATCCCGCGCATCCTCTCCTTCTGAAGCGTATGCATATATTCACACTGAGTATGCAGAGCATCAAGCAGATTTTCGAGGAGTTATCGTTACGATTGTTTCCGCAAGTGCGCAAACGTCGCTATTTCGCAAATGTCCTGCAAGCGACCGACGCCGACTTTCTGTCAGGGCGCGTGGACCTCGAACTCAGGCTCCTGCCGCTCCTACTGGAGCCGGGGAAGGCATTTCTTGACATCGGCGCTCATGTCGGAGAGTACTGCTTTGTCGCCGAGCGATATATTGATTCGACGCATATATACGCATTCGAACCGCAATCGCACTATGCATGGCGTATCCGTAAGTTGTTCCCTCATGCACATGTTGTGCAGGTTGCCCTCTCTGACCATGCGGGTGCCGCTACGCTCAAGACCCCGATCGTACGAGGAAGGATATATGCGACCCGTGCGACGCTCGAGCACTTCTCCGAGAGGGGGGAGACGGATGCGTGCTACGAGACCGTTCTGCTCATGACACTCGACCAGTTTCGTAAGGAGCATTCTGTCGGAAAGGTCGGATGCATGAAGATCGACGTCGAAGGCCATGAGCGTTCGGTCATCGCTGGCGCGCGCGAGACACTTCGGCAGGATCGCCCCAACCTGATTATCGAGATAGAGCAGCGCCATCACCGAGAACCGATACAGGAGGTGTTCGATGGCATCTTGTCCGCGGGATATCGAGGGTATTTCTTCGATCCTTCGGAGAAACGCTTCTGTCTGCTTTCTGAATTCTCAGTCGGACGTTTCCAAGACATGGGCGATTTCAAGACGGGAGCCTATCTGAATAATTTCATCTTCTTACCCAAGGAATCCTCGATGGAGGTCGTGTTCCCGCAATCGTCTTTTCTGCCATGACCGCTTCGCACATCGAAGTATACTCGCTTCCTTTTGACGATCGTGGCAATCGCTATTTCGCTCTCTGGCGCGATGCACTTGAGCGAACGGGCCGGGTGCAGGCGAAGCCGGTCCCGCGTGGCGGGCTACTGCGCCTTGCTTGCTTGTCGAGCGGTGGGTGTGATCGGCTACTCATCATCCACTGGTCGACGGTACTCTACGGTAGCCGTTTCCTCCCGAAGTCGCTCGTCCAGCTCGCGATGAATACCGTGGCGCTTCTCGTGCTGAAGGCCCGAGGATGGACGATCTTCTGGGTCATGCATAATGCCGCCGCACATGATTATCCGCATCTATGGATTGATAGTCTCGGGCGTACGCTCATCCGCTCATGTGCTGATGCGGTCATCGTCCACCAGAGGTCGACGCAACAGGCGTTTGCACGCGACTACGCGCATCCTCAAGCGGTCTATATCCCGCACGGGCATTATCAGGCGGTCTATGGGGAGCGGCCGGCAGACCGCGAAGGAGCACGAGCACGGTGCGGCTTCGGTCCGAAGGATCTGGTATTTCTCGCACTCGGTATGATCCGTCCGTATAAGCGGTTGGAGCAGATTATTGATGCGTTCGACAGGACATCGTGCTATCCATCCGGGCACGCAAGGCTCTGGATAGTCGGGAAGGGTGACCCTGGTTATGTCGGTTCGCTGCAAGCGCGTTCCGATTCTGCTGGTATCCGAATCGAGAACAGATTCATTCCCGATGACGAATTGCCGGAGGTGCTTGCCGCGAGCGATTACAGTGTCTTCTTCTACGATGACTCGGAACTGACGTCTGGCGGTATCATACTATCGCTCTCATACGGGGTGCCGATCGTGTCGCGCCCTATCCCGGCGGCAGAGATGGCGCGCGAAGGGCAGAGCAGTTTCTTCTTCGACTCTGTGGAAGGACTCTCGACGTTGGTCGAGCGCCTCGCAGAGACGGTCCCGCCGTCACCCGAGCAAGTGTTCGGGTCTGCAGATCTTGTCGACTGGGATGCTGTCGCGCATTCCTACGTTACTCTGTATGATTCCCTGTATGCTCAAGACGTCCGAAGCTAAGTTTCAAGATAGTCAGTGGAAGCCGCTTACCGAGGCGAACCAGGCGAATCAGATTATCGCCGGTGCGGTCGAGCCAGGTAGTGTCCTGGATCTCGGTTGCGGCGATGGGACGCTGTTAGCTCTGCTTGCGAAGCGCGGTATTACTGGTGTCGGGCTCGACCTCTCCGGGAAAGCCGTCGCCATCGCGCGGCAGCGCAGCCTCGATTGTCGCGCGCATGATCTCACTGAGCCGCTGCCGTTCTCGGATAAGAGCTTCGACTCGGTCCTCATCATCGACGTGCTTGAGCACTTATACCGTCCAGATCAATTACTCACAGAAGCGTCGCGAGTGGCGTCGCGCTATCTCTATGTCAGCACACCGAATTTCGCATCGCTGCCGGCACGTCTCCAGGTACTGTTACTGTGCGGCCGGGTACCCGAGAATAATACTCCGCGCGACGGGCACATCTATTGGATGACCGAGCGAGTCGTCGCTCGTCTCGCTCAAGGAGCCGGACTCGTACTGGATATGGCATGGGACAATACGTTCTGGCAGAACCGTCCGATTATCGGGTTGCTCATGTGCGTACTCGTCTACACATGGCCGTCCTTGTTCGCTCTTGCGTTCATCCGGCGCTACCGACTCCAATGAACGCGCTTTTCAAAGAAATCTTCTTCAAGATCGTGCCGAAACCTATGCTCCCGAGAAGGAGCGCGAGTATTCTCATGTATCACTCGGTCGGTGATCGGAAGGACCACTTTTCGACCGTCTCGCCGGAGGAGTTCCAGCGTCAGATGGCCTATATTGCAGGGAAGAGGCTTTCGGTCATACCACTCGTCGAGCTTGTGCGTCGTCTGCGCGCGCGTGAGCCGCTCGGCGGCGCACTCGTGCTCACATTCGACGACGGCTATCGCGATAACTACACGTATGTCTTCCCGCTACTGAAGCAGTATGGATTTTCGACGACCATATTCGTTACCACCGCCCTCATCGGTACCCCAGGGTATTGTTCTGTCGAAGAATTGCGGGAGATGCATAACTCAGGCCTCATCAATATTGAATCGCACACTCTTACACACCCGAAGCTCACGAAACTCTTCCTTGCCGACGTTGAGCGCGAGCTGAGCGGGTCTCGTCGTGTGCTCAAGAGCATTCTCGGAGTGGCCCCGACACTTTTTGCGTATCCGTATGGTGACTTCTCGGGAGAGACAGTGAGCGCCGTACGTGAGACGGGCTTTGCAGGCGCGGTAACGGTATTGGGTGGGATCATTGGCCCCGATGCCGATCCGTTCTGCTTGCCGCGCAATACGGTCGATAGCTCCACGAGCTTTGCGCAATTCCGCGGCAAAGTTTCGCGTGCCATCGATTGGTTTACTTCGCTTAAAGTTTTGCTGCGCATATGAAAATTCTCTACGTCGCCAATATCCGTCTCCCGACCGAGAAAGCGCACGGCGTGCAGATCATGATGACGTGCGAAGCTTTCGCACGTCTTGGTCACATGGTCGAGCTTGTAGTAACTGATCGTCATACCTCAATCAACGAAGATCCTTTCTCGTACTATGGTGTTGAACAAAACTTCACGATTACGCGGTTGCCGACATTCGACACGGTCTCGTGGGGGAGGGTGGGGTTCTGGCTGCAGACGCTCTCATTCATTTTCCATGCGGCGCGCTACGCACGCAGCTCATCTGCCGACATGCTGTATTCTCGCGATCCCGCACTGTTTTTCTTCGGCGGTGCGATTCCCGGCAAGAAACTGGTGTGGGAGGTGCACACCAAGCCGACGGTACGCGTCGCAGAGATGGTACGGGTACGGCCCATCTCAATCGTGGCTATTACTGTGGGGCTGCGCGATGTGTTGGTTGAGGCTGGCGTACCATGCGAGAGGATTATCATCGCGCATGACGCTGTCGACACTCGGATGTTTGCTAACATACCGGATAAGCAGCAAGCGCGCCGCGAATTGTCATTGCCAGAAGATAAGAAGCTCATCGCATATATCGGCAAATACAAGACGATGGGGGAATCAAAAGGGGTCGAGGATATCGTATTGACAGTAGGTGCGATACATGCGCAGCGCACTGATGTCGCGCTCTTGCTCGTCGGACTCAATCAAGACGAGTTCGCTGAAATAAAAGAACTGGCTAAGATTGCAGGGATTGAGAACTTTGCGTACCTAATCGGACATGTCGATCGCGAGAAGGTGGCTCTTTACATGCGTGCCGCCGACGTACTAGTGATGAATTATCCGAACATGAAGCACTACGCGCGCTTCATGTCGCCTCTGAAGCTCTTCGAATATATGGCGAGCGGTACCCCGATCGTCACATCCGACCTGCCGAGCATTCGCGAAGTGCTCGACGCTACCACCGCTTATTTTTTCAAAGCGGACGACCCGGATGATTTCCGCAATATGCTTGAAGGAGTGCTTGGCGATCTTGCGGCCGTTTCTGAGAGAGCTCTCGCCGCTCTTGAGGAAGTGAAGAAATATACGTGGATGAAACGGGCAGAAAAAATAATGAAATTTATTGCATGAAAATACTCGTTATTACTGCAAGTTTAAATGAACGCTCCGGTTGGGGTCGTCATACGCGAGCCATTGTAGATGAATTGCACACACAAGGTGCAGGAATCATAATTTGCTCTGAAGATAGCGGTGCGTATGTACCATACCCTGTGCATACACTTTCACGACTCTCATCTCGCTTCGCAATATGGTCTTTTATAAAAAATATATGGCGGGTGCGCATGCTCGCAAGATCGGTGTCAGTAGTACACGCACTTGATGGCTGGCCTTTCGGAGTATATGGATGGGGTGCAGTCCTGGGGAGTCGGAAGCCATTATTTATAAACGGCGTCGGTACCTATTCAGTCGCGCCACTGTATTTATGGGGGAAGAAGTGGTTTATGCGATACGCCTATCGGCACGCGCAGAAAGTATTTTGCATCAGCGCTTATACCATGAATCAGATGACTCAGGCAGGAGTTTCAAGAGATAAAATGCTTGTGGTGCATTTTGGTACACCCGCATTGATTAAGCCGAGTGCAGACGAGACACATCAGTATCGTACCCAATATGCGATCTCGGCTAATCGCTTTCCAATTATCCTTACTGTTGGTGCCATCAAAGATCGAAAAGGCCAATTCGATACACTCAATGCAATCAGTCTTCTCAGGGATCGCTATCCAAATATTCTCTATATTATTGCAGGTGCCGTCCATCAGTATTCTTATGTAGAGCAAATAGAATCCTACGCCAGAGGCCATTCCATGGTCGATAATCTCTTGATCATTACTAATGCGGATGATCGGACGATTGCTTTTTTATATTCCATTTGTTCGGTATTCGCGCTCAATTCAAATACTGATATCAAGCATCATCATTTTGAGGGGTTTGGCGCGGTAATCACTGAGGCGTACCAATTTGGTGTACCGGCTGTAGGAAGTCGTGATTCGGGTATTGAAGATGCTATCCAAGACGGAAGAACGGGATATCTGACATATCAGGGAGACGCGGAGGATATAGCACAGAAAATAGAGAATGTCTTGCAGAATCGTGAAGTCCTTTCAGAGCAGGCACAGCGTGCAGGTATCGGATTTTCTTGGGAGAAAACAATTAAGACGTACATGCAGTATTATGAGAGTGAAGATGGCAACAAATGAGGACTTCAATATGAAAGAAAGCAGTGATGAGCCAATCAAGGCATTTTATAATCAGCATCACGATAAGATTCGCGACAAACGCTCTCAATCCCCGTATGTATTGCGGCGTTATGCGCACACGACGCAATATGAAGGTATATTGCAGTTCGTACAGCCTGGTATGAAGGTGCTTGATGCTGGGTGTGGCGATGGTGTGTTATCGGTATTGATGGCCAACAAAGGAGCCATGGTTACCGGGTGTGATTTCTCAGTGCCAAATATCGAGGCGGCGAAGGGATATGTCGCCGAACACCACATAGCCAATGTGGAGTTCTTGGTGGGAGATGCGGAACACTTACCGTTTCCAGATAGTTCATTTGATCTTGTGGTTAGCTCGCATGTGCTTGAGCACCTGCCGGATTTCGACCAGGGATTGCGGGAGGTGATGCGGGTGACTAAGAAGCGTGCGATTATCGCCATCCCGACCATTCTTAATCCCTGTTCTTTTGTGCAAGTGGGGCACGGCTGGTTCTATTTGAAGGGGCCAAGATCTTTCGTTGCCTTTTTCACTGGATTAACAAAGACAGCAAGGGCATTGCTAATGGGGCATGAAGGGGTGGATGAAACGTATGGGGGTACTGATGTCCCGCACATCTTTCGATTTCCGTGGATCATGAAAGAGAAGGTAAAGCGTCTCAGTTTTCATCTCATTTCGTATCAAGCAGACTGCCTTTGTTTGCCATATTTTGAATCATTGTTACCTTGTATAAAGTTTCTCGACAGATTCAAAAATAAAGAGATTTTGAAGAATCTCGGATACGGAACGACATTTGTAATAGAGAAATGAAAATTAGCGTCATCATACCGACATACAATCGCGCATCGCTTTTGTCACGTGCAGTATGGAGCGTCCCGAAAGATGTACTGGCAGAAATAATCATCATCGATGATGGCTCGACTGATAACACGAAAGAGGTCGTTGCTACGTTGCAGAAAGAAGATTCTCGTATAATCTCCGTCCCCCTTCCTCAAAACAATGGGGTGAATTATGCACGAAACTGCGGGGTAGAAAAAGCGACGGGAGAGTGGGTACAACTTCTCGACAGTGATGATGAGTATGTTCCCGGCGGTTTCGACGTAGTAAGTTCTGCTCTGGAGCGAATGTCAGGAGATATAGACATAGTCGGATTCATGACATTACGTGAAGTTGACGGCATTATGGAGCCGCGAGGGTTCCGTGTCGGAGAATCATGGAGAACATACGAGCCTTCATACGAAGAGGTCCTCTTCAAGGAACATATACGGGGCGATATTCACTATTGTATTCGCCGATCCATATTCGCTCAGGGTTACAAGTTTGCAGAATATATAAACGGTTTCGAGACGGCTTTTTTCGCAAAACTCTCAAAAGACGGGAAGAGGTTCATCTATATCAACGATGTCGTGGATATGCGTCATAGCGATGCCGGCGCACATTTGAGCGTTGAGCCGTACAAACGCTGGCCGCGACAGTTCGTTCGGGCATATCGTGAGTTCGTGATGGAACATAGAGTGGCGTTCTCCCAGAGGCCGAGCAGGCTGAGAGATTTCTACATGCGGATCGGCAAGGGGATGTTGCGCAGCTGCAATCCTCTCGGTATATGGTGGTTGCTTAAGGCAAGTCTTCCTTGATAACCGATCTCACCTTATATTCAATCTTAAAAATGAGACGGAATAAGGGGGCAATCAAAGGGAATGATTTTACCGCATGACGAAATCCTTCTGATAAAGGTTCTATTTCGCGTTGAGAAAGATCAGTCACGATACCCTGCTTCTTGAAAAATCCCGGTATGGCCGCATGCCATCGATGCTTGATGATGCCGGTTGAGAAATAATCTAGGGCAGCACTCTTATCGTAGGGGAAAAATATCCCTCGCTTTACGCTTAGGAACGGTTCCTTGAGTTGAGCCGAACGTATGCTTCCTTTGTGCTCCATGTCGACACCTCGTTCACCCTTGGCAAGGAGCTGTCGGAATACGACTGTGTTCCACAGTCTTGCCTGCAGAGAGACGCGCCAGGGTTTGTCCTGGCTTATCATGCCCACTTTGCGGTAGCGCTTATATGGCATGTCGGGTCCCGGAGCAGGGTAGAGCTGCAGGCATGCAGCCTGCTCTCTCTTCAGTAGTGCAAGAAGATCGAGAATGCGCTCAGTATCGATGCGGCGCTTGATGAAATAATCTTCCTGTAGATAGAGCATGTAAGGGTACGGGTGCATCGCGAGCACATGGAGCATATTGCTTGCCCATCCTTGATCTGGATCAATGTCAATCGTGGTAACCCTGCTGTCGGGATATACCTTCCCGTTGCTGATGATGTAGACAGGGAAAGGGCAGTCGGACCAGTAGCGGAAGAAGAGCTCGAAGAACGGTTCCCACGCATCGCTGTAGGCGTCGCAAGATGAGATAAAAATGGCGCACTCGCCTTGCAAATCTTCGTTGTTGTGTACGGGGGTCATTCTTTGCGTTTCCCAAACAGGAAGAAATTTCCAGCCTGATGTGCAATTGGCTCGTGAACCCACTCATAGTCAGGCATCCGTTCGGAAAGATCATTGAAGTAAGAGAGGTTGTCGATTTCCCTAAAGGTTTGCTGATAAGCAATCGCGATATATTTCGGCTTCTTAAAGCGCTCGAGCAAGTTCTCTCTCACTTCGAGAGGTGATTCGCTTAATGACCACGCCGCTACAAACAAGTCAGGTGAGAAGTACTCTGGGACGAAGCTCACCTCCGAAAGAAATTGCGTCTTACCAAGGGTAGATGATTTCCAGTCAATATTTTTCTTTTCGCAGAAATCGCGCAAGAAGAATTTTTGTAGTAGCAAGAATTCCGGTAAGTCAAATATCGTGTATGTCCCTATAAATCCGAGTTGGTAAAACAACCGTGCATTGCTTCCGTATCCACCCCCGAATTCGAAGATGGTTTTTAGACCGGCTAACTTAATGCCAAATACGCTTGAAAGCCGATACGCAAGATAAGCGTGATGAATTAGGTTACCGCTGCTGGAGGGGAATTCCTTATATCTAATCGGGTATCCGACACTGGTTTCCTCAAGTCCCTTTTTCCATAGTTGCCATTGCTCGGATTCCCGAAGAGCATCAAGCTCGACTTTATTCCCTGGATAGAACATCGTGTGCAGAATGATGGGCCAGTGTAGGAAATAGCGAGGATCAGACTCAAGAATCTGATGGCGGAGATTGTTTCTGAAATTAAGCCATGCATTTCTGGCAGTCGGTGCTTCGATATCACTGGAAATCTCAGGTAACGAATGGATAGCATTACGAAGTTCCTCCACGAGCATTTTTTCTCCTGGATTGAATGTAAATGGGTGCATCAACTTATGAATCTTGTGGTGCATATGATTATCTCGCATCCCAGCGTTGTTTATCAACGAAAATGGTATTGAGGTAGGTATCGGCAAAGATGAAATAACCTCGGGACGTCATGTACTCTATAATCTCAGGTATTTTGTGTACCGCTTTCGTCTCGTCATACGTAAGCGTTTCTACGCAGAAAACAGGCGGTCGACACCTAGTAAAATCGAAACTCTTAAGGACCTCGAGATCCATGCCTTCAATATCAAGAGAAACAAGGTCTGGTGGGGTGGTGGGAAAATATTCGCTGATTATGTCCATGACAGTTCTGGTCGACACTCGTATTTCTTTCGCGACAACATGTTTGCTTGTGCCAGAAAAATATTCTGCCTGAACGGAAGAGATTGTGCTTAATGCGTTATCGGACACTATATGCAAAGTCGTTTCGCCTTTTACCGTCCCGACAGCAACTCCTAATACAGTGTCACGTGGGCGAATTTTCTTGAATAGTTTTGCTAGAGCAGGATTTGGCTCAATGCATACGCCGCGTGAGCCGTTCTGATAGAAGTTAAAGGTGTTGCTCAAATGGGTCGGATGGTGAGCACCAATGTCGAGATATGCAGAATCAGTGATATTAAGAAAACGGAATGCAAATCGTATCAGCAAATCTTCGCCTGCTTGGGAAAAGCTCGACCGAGAGTCTTTGTGTAGTTTGCGGAGCGAAAGTATGAGAAATTCGATATATCCTGGGTATCGTTTTGGGTCGAAAAGATTCCGTATCTTCATGGGGGTTTTTAGATTATAACCGACATAAGCGGTTAGTCGGTATTAGATGATGTCCGGTACATGATATAATTGAATGCGCTTCCGAATAGTCGCACGATGACGCGCGCGACGACAATTCCTATCAGCCCCCAATACATTACTCCTATGACCATGACTACAATTTGGAAGACATTTCCGACAATCGTGCTGATGTATAATTCGCGCACTTTCTTTTTTGCCGAAAGGTAAGAAGTCGCAGGGCTTGCAATAATAGTGAAGAGAGAAAGGGCGTATATCTGCGAATAGGGGATTGCGATGGCGTATGCCGGGAAAAGGAGGGTGTAGAGATAAGGGGCGGCTAGTATATAGCCCGCGACGATGGTGGTGCTCGTGAGGAAGAGCCAGAACATCTTGTTCTGTATGCTCGAATGGATATCTGCCGGCTCGCGAATCGCAAAGCGCGCTTGCGTCATCGCATCGAGCATTTTGAACGGGCCCTTAATCTGGTCCGGTATGCCGGTAGCGAAGTTATATATGGCGAGGTCGGTCGCTCCCGCGAAGTGAAAGAGAAGGAGTTGGTCAAGGCTGCCGGCGATCCCGCCCAGGATGCCGATGAGGCTCAAGTGTTTGCCGTAGGCGAGCATGTGCGGATCGTGCTCTATGGTGGCATGATGCAGTTTGCGAGCGGTCCGCCAATAGGCATAGGCGGTGGCGACGAAGTTGGCGATGAAGTATGTCGCGATGAGCGAGAGCGGTTGCGGTGCGATGAGGGTGACTATGATGAGCGCGATTGCAGGGATGATGTTCGTAATGAAGTCGGCATACCATGCCTGGAGCGCAAACTCTTTCTTCCCCGAGAGGAACGGTGCATAGAGGTTGTAGCTACCGAGGAAGGGCGTCACGGTGCCGCCGATTAATATGCCGAGCCCAAGGATGAAGTTGCCGTCGATGAGATAGTAGCCGCCGAGTGCGAACGCGCCGATGAAGATGGCGAAGCTCCAACGAAGATTTGCCTTGAAGCCGTCGGCGAGCGCGCCGTCGAATCCGCGGGCGGCCGATTGGAGCACGGCTCCGCCGATGCCGCTCAGTGAGAAGGAGCTCAGTACCGAGATGATGGCGAGCACGTATTTATATTGACCGTAGATATCCTTAGGCACGTAGCGCGCCATGGCGACCGAGAGAGTGAGCGCGATGAGCGAGGCGGATACTTGTCCTGCGATAGACCAGAAGCTCCCTCGAGCGAGGTACACCATATCCATTTTGGTGTACTTCTCGCTCCAGCGAAGGATCCTGGCAAGACGATTCTTAAGGTTGGACATAGTAATTAATCACTTCTCTAATTTGCTATATACCACTCATAGGTTGTTTTGAGACCCTCTGGAAGAGGAATTTTGTGATGCCAGCCGAGCGCATGAAGTTTCGAGACATCAAGGAGTTTGCGAGGAGTACCATCAGGCTTCAAAGTATCCCAAACAATTTCTCCCGCATAGCCTACGACGTCTCGCACGCGTTCGGTAAGTTCTTTGATTGACAAATCCTCGCCGGTGCCGATGTTCACGATTTCACTCGCATCGTATTTTTTCATGAGAAAGAGGCAGGCATCTGCGAGATCATCGACATGGAGGAACTCGCGCTTTGCCGCACCAGTGCCCCATACGGTTACCGAAGGATCGTTCCGTTTCTTTGCTTCGTGGAATTTTCGCAAGAGAGCAGGGAGCACATGCGAGGTCTCTAGGTCGAAATTATCATTCGGCCCGTAAAGGTTCGTTGGCATTATCGATATGAAATCAGTGCCGTATTGCGTGTTGTAGCTCTGGCACATGACGATGCCTGCGATCTTAGCGACAGCATAGGCACGATTCGTCTCCTCAAGCGGTCCAGTGAGGAGTTCGCTCTCCGATATTGGCTGTACGGCGAATTTTGGATAGATACAGGAGCTTCCAAGGAAGAGCAATTTCTTCACGCCGTTTCTGCAGGCCGCATCCATCACATTGAGTTCAATCACGAGGTTCTCACGGATGAAGTCTGCAGGGTATGTGTTATTCGCCATGATGCCACCAACTTTTGCCGCCGCGAGAAACACATACTCAGGCTTCTCCGTCTCGAAGAAAGAACGAACAGCGTGCTGGTCAAGCAGGTCAAGCTCGGCGCGCGTACGCAGCATAAGGTTTCGGTAGCCCGCCCGTCCAAGCGCCCGAACGATGGCTGAACCGACTAGTCCTCGATGTCCGGCGATGAAAATCTTAGATTCCTTATTCATGATGCTTTTTAATCAGGAAGCCACCCTGATCAATGTCTTGAAATCAGTCTCTGCTCTCCACCCAAGCTTTTCCATCGCCTTGGTCGGATCTCCGAGCAGGGAATCCACTTCGGTCGGGCGGAAGTAAGCATTGTCAATCTCGATTATGATTTCTCCCGTCTTCTTGTCGATTCCTTTCTCATCAATTCCGCTTCCGCGCCAGACGAGTTCAATGTCGAGTTCGTCAAAGACTACTTCGCAAAAATCACGTACGGAGAATTGTGTGCCTGTCGCGATGACATAATCTTCGGGCTCCACCTGTTGCAGCATGAGGTGCATGACTTTGACGTAGTCTCGTGCATGCCCCCAGTCGCGCTTGGCGTTGAGGTTTCCCAGGTACAGTTTCTCTTGTAGGCCGATTTTTATCCTGGTCGCGGCACGTGTGACCTTCCTCGTTACAAATGTCTCACCGCGCCGTGGCGACTCATGATTGAAGAGGATCCCTGAGACGGCAAAGATGCCATAGGCCTCCCGGTAGTTCCTCGTTATCCAGTACGCATAGACCTTGGCTGCACCGTACGGGCTACGGGGATGAAAGGGGGATATTTCGCTCTGTGGCGGCGGTGTCTCGCCAAACATCTCCGAGGTGGATGCCTGGTAGAACCTCGTCTTCTTCTCGAGGCCGAGCAGGCGGATCGCCTCTAGGATTCTCAGGGTACCGAGAGCGTCAGAATTGCCTGTGTACTCGGGTGTCTCGAATGACACTTTGACATGGCTCTGTGCGGCGAGGTTGTAGATCTCGTCCGGTTGAATATCCTTGATGATCCGTATCAGGTTCGTTGCGTCTGTTAGGTCTCCATAGTGGAGGAAGAGCTTCTTCCCGGTCGTATGAGGTTCCTGGTAGATGTGGTCAATCCTATCGGTATTAAAACTGCTTGCGCGACGGATGATGCCGTGCACCTCATACCCCTCCCTAAGGAGGAGTTCGGTGAGGTAGGAGCCGTCTTGACCCGTGATGCCGGTGACAATTGCTTTTTTTGTTGAGCTCATATGCAGGTATGTTGGAAGTTTATCGTATATTTCTCGCTCCAACGGAGGAGGCTATGGATGCGATATTTAAAGCTAGACATGTATATAGAGTATAACCAAATGCTCGTGCCGCTATCGTACCACTTAGACTGGAACATGGATGACGTGAGGCGGGGTTTCAATAATCCGTAAGAGATTCGTTGGCTGGGCGTCTACCACAGTAGCGTATACTTATACGTATAGTAATAACCAATATTCAACCCGTATGAAGAATTACATCTACGGATTTTGGACAGTTATGCTGGCGCTTGCTATGAGCGGATTGCCAGCCATAGCTTCCGCTGATAGCAACAGCGGTGACGGACAGGGCGGTTTAAATGTGGATGCAGGAGTAACGGTCCAGGTGCAGAGCGGGAACGATTCCTCGAATGCTTCGACAAGTGCTTCGGTACATGCCGGAGAAGGGTACGGTATGGGTTCTGGAGAGGGAAGCGGATCGAACCAATCATCCTCGACTGAGATCACGCAGCATGTGAGCGAACGGTCGCGAGAAGGTGTGCAGCACGAAGCAGAGGCGGCCCTCAAAATAAGGGAAGGAGGTCTCCCGTTCTCGCTTGAAAGCACAACGACTGCGGCGCTCTCGTTTGGGCAGTTGAAGTTGTCGATTGAAGCGCGTCAACAGGAACTCGATCAGGAAGAAGCGAGTTCTTCGCCAGAGATACAGAGCATCATGAAGAATGTGAATCCGGTGCGTCTTGCAGTGCATTCGCTCCTTGCCTCGAAGGATTTGCTCGGCGGAATCGGAGGACAGGTGTCGGTGATAGCACAGCAGATGAACAATTCGGTCGCGTCGACGACGAATGCTGAAGCGCAGATACAGTCGCGCGGTTTCTTCACCAAAATCTTCTTTGGTGGCGATACTGCCGCAGCGCAGATCATCACAGAGCAGGTTACACAGAATCAACAACGCATCAGTGATCTCACCAAACTGCTCGCGCAGGCAAATATTTCGGTTAATGTGCAGACAATCCTAAAGGCTCAAATTACGGCATTGCAGGAAGCACAAGCACGTTTGCAGGTTCTCGCGCAACAGCAACAGCACATGTGGGGTCTCTTCAGTTGGAGGTTCTAGTTTAAGTTACCTCAACCATCTTGGTAAGATCTGGCCTTGCCAAAACACACAACGCCCCGCTAATGCGGAGCGTTGTGTGTTTTCGGCATATGGTATAGTTCTTTGCATTATGCAGAGTGGTGGAATCGCAAAGCAGATTGCCAGATGGATAGCGCTCGCGGCGCTCTTTCTCATCCCGCTTACGCCGCTTCTCATCGTGAACAGTTACTTCTTCCCCTTCATCACCGGCAAGACATTCTATTTCCGTATCCTAGTTGAAATAGCGGTTGCGGCGTGGGTCGTACTCGCCCTTTTGGATAAGGAATACCGACCACGTTATTCGCTCATCGGTGCAGCGGTTGTTTGTTTCGTTGCGTGGATGTTTGTTGCCGATCTGTTTGCGGTAAATGTCGCAAAAGCCTTTTGGAGCAATTTCGAACGCATGGAAGGCTGGGTACTCCTTATACATTTGCTTGGGTTTTTCTTTGTTTCAAGCGCGGTACTACGTGTGGAGAAAAAATGGCGCGCATGGTTCCTTGCATCGATTGCAGTCTCAATCATTGTTTCTGGGTACGCGTTCCTGCAGCTCGCCGGCCAAATTCCAATAAATCAGGGTTCAACGCGTATTGACGCGACCTTGGGTAATTCCGCGTATCTGGCGATCTATTTCCTTTTTAACGTATTCGTTGCGCTCTGGCTCGCATTTACCGAGAAGCATCCCTGGCTTAAATGGTCGCTCATCTCACTCGCCGTCATAGAGGTGGTCCTAATTTTTTACACAGAAACACGTGGTACGGTAGTTGGTTTGGCCTTGGCGCTTGGTCTCGCGCTGCTTTTGACAGCACTCACCGCAAGCAAACGCATTCGCCGCATAGCGGTATTTGCGCTCATCGGTCTCGTGCTTCTCGTGGGAGGATTCTACCTCGCTCGTCATACGCACTTTGTCGAGAGCAACCATACGCTACAGCGTATCGATTCAATTTCGCTAGCCGCCGGTCAGACCCGCTTCACTATTTGGCACATGGCATTCGAAGGGTTTCTTGAACGCCCAATCGTTGGGTGGGGGCAGGAGGGCTTCAATTATGTCTTTAACAAGTTCTACGATCCGTCTTTGTACACGCAAGAGCAATGGTTCGATCGAGCGCATAACGCGTTTATCGATTGGCTTGTCGCGGGCGGCGCCCCGGCGTTCCTGCTCTATCTTTCGCTCTTTGGATCCGCGTTATTTTTGCTCTGGAGGAATTCTGAACTCTCACGTCCCGAGCGGATCATATTTACCGCAGCGCTCACCGGGTATGCCGTACATAACTTTTTTGTCTTCGATAACCTGTATTCTTATGTCTATTTTTTCGCAATCCTCGCATTTATCGATTCCCAAGTTGCGCGGCCTATAAAGAAGCTCGAGCACGCGCCCATGCTTTCCGCCATGGACGGCGCAATTTATGCGCTTCCGATCGCCACCGTAGCAGCTCTTGCGCTCATTTGGTTTGTGAATATTCCAGGTATGGAAGCCGCGTCTGAACTTATTGTTGCCATATCACCAACTGTACTCGATCCTAAAACGCAAACCCCAGAGCTTTCTGCAGCGAATATTGCGACCTTTGAGGATTTGGTGAAACATCCTGCGTTCGCTGCACAGGAAATACGTGAGCAATTAGTTTCTACCGCGGTGACCATTGCGCAAAGTTCATGGGCAACTGATGCGCAGAAACAACAGATTGTTTCGCTTGCGATTGACGAGATGGGGAAGCAAGTCACGGCGTATCCACTTGATGCGCGTGAACGTCTGGAACTTTCGTATGCCTATAGCGCGGCCGGAGATAATGCCGACGCGCTTAAACAGATTGAGGCAGCGATCACTCTCTCCCCGGCCAAAGAAGAATTTTGGATTGAGGCTGGCGCAACCGAGTGGAACCTGGGGGACGTGAAGGCAGCGCAATCTGATTTCAATACTGCATATGCACTCGGTCCAGAATTTCCAGAACTCGCGACATATGCTGCAGCTGGAGATATTGTTGCCGGTGATACGACGATGGCCGACAAAATACTGATTGGTGCGTACGGCACGACAACTGTAGATAGCAGTGTTCTTACAGATGCATATTATCGCGTCAAGAATTGGCAGCGCCTTATAGACATCTTGGAACTTCGAACGAGTGAACCGGGTGCGGACGTTAGCACGTGGTTTAATCTCGCGGCTGGTTATTACACCGCGGGTGATAAAACAAATGCCATCGCCACGATCAAAGAGGCGGTCAAGTTGTTCGCAGGAGTTCCTGGGGTGGCTTCTTCAGGGGCAGCGGCCATTGCACAAATAAAAGGGAATACAGTGGGACAATGAGAGTTGGTCAGGTTTCAGAAAATATTCCAATCGCATCACTTACAACGCTCGGTGTGGGCGGCGCGGCGCGTTTCTTCATGGAAGCGCGGACAGATAAGGATGTTGAGGATGCAGTAGCGTTTGCGCAGCATCATACGCTACCGCTTTTCCCCCTAGGGGAAGGGAGCAACATACTCGTACCGGACACCGGTATCAAAGGCGTTGTGTTGAAAATGTCTCTTCAAGACGTACAAATCAAAGATGATGGTGACAGCATATTGCTCATCACCGGAACGGGAGTTCCCTGGGAAAAGGTTGTTGATGAGGCAGCGGCGCGTGGTATTTTCGGTATCGAGAATCTTGCCGGCATCCCAGGCTCAATGGGAGGTGCCGCGGTACAGAACATAGGTGCATATGGTGCGGAATTCGCTGATACCTTTGAATATGCAGACAGTATCGATAGCACAACCGGTATAGAGAGGAGAATTAATCGAGTTGACGCATCGTTTGCGTATCGGACAAGCATCTTCAAAAAAAACCGCACCCTTATTATCACGCATGTTGCGTTGCGTCTTGCAAAGCAGGCGATACCCAACATTGCCTATGCCGATCTTGAGAGTGCACGCGCGGAGGGCATACCACTTACTCTGCCGATTGAGGTCGTGCGTGCGGTACGTTCCATCCGTGCCCGAAAGTTCCCGCGAGGTGTTGGAGAAGGAACAGCGGGTTCGTTTTTCAAGAACCCTGTCCTACCACGAGCAAGGTTTGATGAGCTTGCGAAACATTTTCCAGATATGCCGGCGTTTTCTCAGAACGAGGATACGGTAAAAATATCACTCGCATGGCTTCTTGATCACGTGCTTTCACTCAGAGGATTTTCGCTTGGTCGGGCACGATTGTACGAAAAACAACCTCTTGTTATCGTTGCAAGCGCTGGCGCCCGTGCTGCTGAGGTTGATGCACTTGCTACCGAGGTTGCACGACGAGTTTTCGTCGCAACGGGTATTTGTATTGAGCGTGAGGTTGAAACATTTGGTTTACATGAATAGTACACGCGAGAAATTGAGCGTCAGTTTTTGAAAGTTATCCACACTTTAGAATTTTTTTTCACATAAAAATTATTTACGCGCGATAATGAAACGTAGAAACGTTTGTGCATAAAATTTTTCACGCACAAACGGGTCGACATATCAACCATTTATAATTTGCAACCACCATGGCAAAAAAGCGTAAGGCTGCTGTAAAAAAGACCACCGCGAAACGCAAGACCACAAAGCGAAAAGCAACGAAGCGTAAGACTACGAAACGCAAAGTTGCAAAGCGTCGTCGCTAACCCAGTTCCGTTTTTTAAACACACACCCCCATGTCGGTGGGTGTGTGTTTTTAAGATCGGGTAAGACTTTGGTTCAAAGTAAAGAAATGTGAGACTGAACTAAGCGCTATTCCGTAGTAATTTTATGGGATCTAACTGGTGCGGTCGGCTATTTTGATCCCGAGGACGGTACCGTGGCGTGACCTTGCGGTACATAGTGAAGAAAAGGATCCAAACCTTCTTTTTAGGCCGTTAGAAGACAAAGTGGTATAGTTGCATGACAATGCTCGGGCTTTCCAGCTTTTTTTCAAAAAATCAATCCGCAGCCTTTCTCAAGGCTGCGGCGCCACATGTGGCCGCAGTAAACAAGCATTCCGAGGAGCTTTTAAAACTCCCTGACGATTTGATACGTGCAAAATTGGTTGAGGTGCAAGCGCGGGCGCGGGCAATGGGTGCGACGGATGTTTCGGATCTTCCTCTCGTGTTTGCGCTCGTGCGTGAAGCGGCTCGTCGCACGTTGCGCCAGCCTCATTTTGATATGCAGATAATCGGAGGTCTCGCACTTGCGGAAGGAAAGATTGCCGAGATGCGTACGGGTGAAGGTAAGACACTCGTCGCGACACTTCCCGCCACTTTCCACGCCCTTTCAGGTAAGGGTGTACAGATCGTTACGGTCAACGACTATCTCGCTCGTCGTGATGGTGCTTGGATGGGACAGGTGTATCACTATCTCGGTCTTACTGTCGGGGTTGTAACGAGTACGGGCGCATATCGCTATGATCCATCACACACGGCAAAAGAACTAGACAACGAGCGTGACTCGGAAGGCTCTTTCAAGGTGTTTTATGACTATCTTCATCCCGTGGATAAGCGTGAAGCCTATGCGGCAGATATCACATACGTAACCAATAATGAACTCGGTTTCGATTATTTGCGCGATAACACCGCGTACGTTGCAGGACAAATCGTGCAGCGTGGTTACCACTATGCAATCATTGATGAGGTGGATTCTATTTTGATTGATGAAGCGCGTACCCCACTCATCATATCGGGTCCTGCGGGTGACTCGAAAATGCTTTATGAGCGTTTTGCAATCATCGTTCGCGATATGCAAGAAGGTGCTGATTATACGATTGACGAAAAGCAGAAGGCGATTCAGATAACCGAGGCGGGTATGCATACTGCAGAGACCGCGCTTGGTCTTGAAAATCTTTATGCCGAAGGCGGTATGAAATATGCACACCACCTTGAGACAGCTGTTCGCGCAAAGGCTCTTTTCCATAAGGACAAGGAATATATCGTTCGTAACGATGAGATCGTCATTGTGGATGAATTTACGGGGAGGCTTCAACCGGGTCGTCGCTGGTCGGAAGGCTTGCACCAGGCGATTGAGGCCAAGGAAGGTGTACGGGTTCAGGAGGAAACACGTACGTATGCAACAGTGACGTTTCAGAACCTCTTTCGTATGTATGGGCTTCTTGCTGGCATGACTGGCACGGCACTGTCCTCCGAGGAAGAGTTTTACACGGTCTACAAGCTTGAGGTTGTGGCGGTGCCAACTAACAAGCCGGTCATGCGTAAGGACTATGATGATCTCATATTCCAAACCCGTTCGGGAAAGTATCGTGCCGTCGCACGGGCGATAAAGGAGCGTCACTTAAAAGGACAGCCGGTACTTGTCGGAACGGTTTCCATCGAAGACAATGAAACGGTCAGTACCTATCTCACGGATGAGGGTGTACCGCACGAAGTCCTGAATGCAAAAAACCATGAGCGCGAAGGTGAAATCATTGCTGAGGCGGGAAAAGAGGGACGGGTGACCGTTGCAACGAATCTCGCCGGCCGTGGTGTGGACATAAAACTCGGTGGTGCACTTGCGACGAGCGAGACGCGTGCCGTGATTATCGCAAAGGGCGGTCTTGCTGTGGTCGGCACCGAGCGACATGACGCGCGTCGTATCGACAACCAACTGCGTGGCCGATCGGGTCGTCAAGGCGATCCGGGGGAGACACGTTTTTATGTTTCCCTCGAGGACAAACTCATGCGTGTTTTTGCTGCTGAAACTTTAAAGAAGGTGATGGGTCGTTTTGGTATTCCAGAAGACGAGCCAATCGAGAGTGCGATGATTACCCGATCCCTTGAAACTGCCCAGAAACGCATAGAGGGATTCAACTTTGACTCACGTAAACAGATTCTCGCGTATGACGATGTGATGAATACGCAACGTCTTGCGATTTACGCACGTCGTCGTGCAGCCCTCTTAGGAAGTGATGAAGAAGTAGAAAGACTTATCCGTGCGTTTGTCCAGGACGGTGAAGCAACTCAGATTACGCTAGATGCGAAGAAAGCCGAGCTCGGTGATGCATTTGCCCCAAATCTACGCCGGCTCCTGTTGCAGGTTATTGACACATTCTGGCTCGAACATCTTGAGACCATGGACTATCTGCGTCGATCGGTATCGCTCAGAGCATACGGACAAAGAGACCCACTTATAGAATATCGGCGTGAGGGTCTTGCGCGGTTTCGTCAGCTCGAAGAGGGCATCAGGACAATGGTCATGGAGTCGATACCGCGTATTCAACCCACCGATGACACTCGCATCCGTGCCGAAGAGGCGAAGGTGCGAGCCGCACTCATTGTCACGGGGGAAGAGGGAGGTAGTGCCAACCCAGCACCTTTAGTCAAGGCGCATGAATATGGCCGTAACGATTTTGTTACTCTCAAGAAAGGTGATACAACTCAGACGCTTAAGTTCAAAAAAGCCGAATCATTTCTCGCAGAGGGCTGGGAGATTGTAACTGAAAGCTAGATATGGCATTTGTTGACGAGGCAAAGATATACGCAAGGTCAGGGAAAGGCGGTGACGGTGTTATCCGATGGTTGCGTACCAAAGAATCTGCACGTGGCGGCCCTTCAGGCGGTGACGGCGGAAGAGGCGGCGATGTTGTTCTCATCGGTGTGCGCGATTTATCAGCCCTTGCCTATTATCGCCACAAGAAAAAATTTCATGCGGAAAATGGTGAAGCAGGGAAGGGAGAATTAAAACATGGCGCAAATGGGGAAGATATCCTGCTTAAAGTCCCCATCGGCACACTTGCGCATGTTTTAGAAACGGACAAAGAATACGAAATTACCAAGGAGGGCGAACGCATAGTCCTCTTCCGGGGTGGGAATGGTGGTCTCGGTAATGCCCGTTTCAAAAGCTCGACGAATCAGAACCCATTTCAGCAGACAGTCGGGAAAGAGGGTAGAGGCGGGGATATAGAGCTCATCCTTAAGATTATCGCTGACGCTGGACTTATTGGACTTCCAAATGCCGGGAAGTCCTCACTTCTTAATGCGATCACTAGGGCAAAGTCGAAAACAGGCGCATATCCGTTTACGACGCTTGGACCGAATCTCGGTGATTTTTATGGACATATCATTGCGGACATACCGGGCCTTATTGAAGGGGCCTCGTCTGGACGAGGTCTTGGAATTAAATTTCTTAAGCATATCGAAAGAACAGGTATTTTAATGCATCTCGTCTCGGCTGACCAAGATGATCCTATTGCTGCATACAAGGAGGTGCGTAAAGAAATAGAGTTATTCGGGCATGAGATTTCTAAAAAACGAGAGATAATCGTTCTGTCAAAAACGGATCTTGTTTCTTCACAAGAACGCGAAACGAAGATTCAGTTACTTTCTCGAGAGACGGATAAAGAGGTGCTTTCGGTATCAACTGAAGATCAAGTGGCCCTTAAGGAATTTTCGAACCATCTTTCAAAAATTCTTAGAAAACCGTAGATACGGATGTGAAGGGTGCAAATGGAGAGCCAGAGTCAGGGAGGTGTGGACTGTTTTCTATTTTCTGTTTACTCTATGGATATGTATCTTCCCACTATCGGTCTTGAAATTCACGCAGAACTCAAGACACGAACTAAGATGTTTTGCACATCGGCAAATGATCCTGATGAAACACGACCAAATGTAAATACGTGTCCAGTCTGTATGGCACATCCGGGCACACTACCGGTTATCAATCATGATGCGGTGCGGCATATTCTCAGGATTGGGAGTGCAATTAAAGCCACACTCGCAAATTTCAGTGAATTTGATCGCAAGAGTTATTTCTATCCAGATATTCCAAAGGGCTATCAAATTAGCCAGTATATGCATCCACTTGTTACGGGTGGGGAACTCTCAGGAGTTGCGATCACGCGTGTTCATCTTGAAGAGGACACTGCGCGTTCGATACATACGACCGGGAAGAGTCTTGTTGACTTCAACCGAGCGGGTATTCCTCTCATGGAGCTTGTTACTGAACCAGTGATACGAGACGCAGAAACGGCTGGACATTTTGCGCGCGAATTACAGCTTCTTCTTCGCACACTTGGCGCAAGTGAAGCGAATCTTGAGAAGGGTGAGATGCGCATAGAAGCGAACATTTCTGTATCAAATAAGGAGGGTTTTTTTGGCACAAAAGTTGAAGTGAAAAATTTAAACTCGTTTCGTTCTGTTGAACGTGCTATCGCATTCGAAATAGAGCGACAAATTGTGCTTATTGAGGAAGGTGGGGAAGTAGCACAAGAGACGCGCGGATGGGATGAGGTGAAACAAACCACATTCCACCAACGCTTTAAGGAAGGGAGCGCAGATTACCGTTACTTTCCGGAGCCAGATCTTCCAAAAGTTTTCCTCTCTGAGAGGAGAGAATTTTCCCCAGAGACAATACAGGCATCATTACCGGAACTTCCATGGGAACGTCGTGCGCGTTACGCACACACCTACTCTCTCCAAGAGAGTGATGCGGTGTATCTCTGTGCGGTTCCGGAACGCGCTGTGTTTTTTGACGCGGTTGCCGCTGCCCTTGGAGGTAATGTCAAGCTTGTTTCGCTCGCTACGAACTATATTGTTTCGGACCTCGCGGGTATATACGCAAAACGAGGAAATGAGGAGTATACAGCGCTCGATCCAGTGGCTTTTGCAAGACTTATTCAGCTTATCAGCACCAATGACCTTTCCTCACGTGGGGCTAAAGATACATTACGAATTCTTGTTGAGCACGGAGGTGATCCAGAGATTATAGCGAAAGAGCGCGGCCTTACACAGATGCGTGATACTGAAACCCTCCGGAGGGTAGTTGAAAGTGTACTTGCAGAAGAAACAAAGGCCGTTAATGAGTATCGTACGGGGAAAGAGGCGGCACTACAGTATTTGTTAGGGAAGAGTATAAAAGCTACAAAAGGTGCGGGTAATCCAGCTATTTTGAAGGAGCTGATCGTAAAGGAAATAAATCATAAAAAATAACTCGAGACCCTCTGTGCATAACACTTTCATGCCAGCCGAGATATGTATATACTATGGACATGAATGAAATCCTCATAGAGGATAGAAAATATATATCGTCGAAACGAGCTGCAGAAATAACGGGCTACGCGAAAGATTATATCGGACAACTTTGTCGTGAAGGGCGAGTTCCAGCGCGACTTATTGGACGAAGCTGGTATGTTCTCGAAACAGCGATTCACGATCATCGTTTTGGCGAACAAAGAATTGAGACTGAAGATTCTTCTCAAACGATAAGTCCAGCCTCAGCTCTCCAGGCAACATGGGAGTCACCACGCTACGAATCGTCTCAAGTCGAAGCGTTCCCCCCACACAAAACGAATGAATATGCACCAGCTGACATGCAGGCTCAGGATGAGGTTTCAAGAAACCTTCAGGATTCCTGGCGTGCTTGGTTTGATGGCGCCACAGACAGAGAAACGGGTTCTCCAGATATACACGAAGAGGATGAAGAAAAAGAAGGAATCAACGATGGATCAGAGGTAATAAAAGGGGTAGAGGAGGAGGTAAACATCCCAATTCATGTCCTACATGGGCAACCTCCTAAAGAACTCCTACCGAGACGTCATATCGAGGTTGAGTTTCCAATTCCTAATAAGAAAGATGGTAGTGAAGAGATACGAGAAAAAAAAGAGACCGGAGAGGTATTGAAGGCAGCGCGAATATTTGGAGCGCTACTCGCAATCGGATCTGTTATCCTTGCAATCATTAATACGGGATATTTTGATAATTACCTAATCTCGTATGGTCGGGTAGGCATAATTTCAGGGATTACTTTATATGTAAAATAGCGTATTTACATATTTTCTCGTCTCGTTTATACGAGTTAATAAGTTATATGTTATAGATTGAAGATAATTTATAGCCATCTGATCTAAAATGGATAACATACGGTCCTATCA
>VFSW01002086.1_pt1 | contig 30306 bp, 23 predicted proteins | sample 5358111 | NCBI WGS metagenome assembly VFSW01 (sample SAMN11554181, study PRJNA540505) | mine drainage metagenome | isolation source: sediment from site ElyBrook_90M | place: USA: Ely Copper Mine, Vershire, VT | collected 2017 | reverse complement strand
GGAGTTCTACTTCGATAATGAAGGCCCTCGTCATCGGCATTATCTCCAACCGTTCGAACTTGCTGACCGGCTCATTACGAATGGCGAGTATAAGCAATTTATCTCGGATGGCGGATACCAAACTCCGTCCTTATGGCTTTCGGATGGTTGGGCGAAAGTGCTCGAAAAAGAATGGCACGCTCCAAAATATTGGGAAGAGCACGGGGGTGAGTGGTGGGCCATGACTCTACAGGGATTTCGGCCCGTGGAGGATTCCGAACCAGTAACGCATATCAGCCACTACGAGGCCGACGCATTCGCTACATGGTCTGGCGCTCGGCTTCCAACGGAATTCGAGTGGGAACTTGCCGCTCGAGAGGTACCCATCGAAGGAAACTTTCTCGATAATGGAAATTTCCATCCCATCCCATTGGCCCACCCCATTCACGGCAAACTAAAACAGATGTTTGGCGACACTTGGCAATGGACCCAAAGCGCCTACCTGCCCTATCCCCGCTACAAAGCCGCCGAAGGCGCTCTCGGAGAATACAACGGCAAGTTCATGTCGAACCAGATGGTGCTGCGCGGCGGCTCCTGCGTTACACCGCGCGGCCACATCCGCGCGACCTACCGGAATTTCTTTCCGCCCGAATCCCGCTGGCAATTCAGCGGCATCCGCCTGGCGCGAGATCGGAAGTAATGTAGCGCACACTTTAGTTTGCGCTACAGAAAGCATCGAAGATTTCCATCACCGGTCACGGCGAAAATTTCCGATCGTCCATCGCCATCGAAATCCGCTGCAATCGGCGATCCCATCGCCGCACCGGTTTCATATTGTTCGAGAATGGCGAAGTCGTTACCTGCGTGTCCGATGATGAGTAGTCGCCCATCGTTCGTTCCGATCACAAACTCCAATTTTCCATCGCCATTCGCATCCATCGTTAGCACATCAGTCACAATGGAATTCAGATCGAGCGAGGCGCGAAGTTGGCCCGTTTCGTAATCGTATATTCGAAAGATTCCGTCGGCATGTCCCTGCCCAAGTTCCAGTTTTCCGTCGCGATCCACGTCGCCAATTCCGGGCAAGCGGTACAGCACATCTCCGAACGAAGCGACATGCCACCACTTTGGAAGCCCTGCTCGATTTACGATTCCCATCCCACCCAGACAGCCGGCAATAACAAGACCGTCTTCAAGAGCGATGGGCGTTCCGTAAGCGGTGAAGGGATCATCCGCCGAAGCCGCAGTCGAAATCGATTGTTCTTTCAAACGATTGTCGCGCTTCATTTCATCGGCGGTATATTCCGTGATGAGTTTTGGAACGCGCTCGAACAGACCCGTTTCCAAATCGAGGAGGCATAGTGTATCCTTCGCGCAAAATTCGGCGATTAGACGATCTCCAATTCGTAACAATGAAGAAGTTCCCCATGGCCCCATGCCGCGGCCGAATTCCCCTTCGCCAGTCCGCTCGTTTCTCCAAAGGATTTCACCGCTCTCGATCAAGAATGCGAGCGAACACTCGCTGTTCATCGAATACGATTGATAAAAGCTCGCGAAAAGCGTCTCGCCGCGTGAGTGCTCGAAATAAAGCCAGTCATAGCAGCCAATCCGGTTCCCACGCGCGCTCGGTGGCATCTCCGGAAATTCATAGGACTTTCTGTGTTCGCCTTCCAGCGAGTAAAGTGAAATTCTCGCGTGCTGCAAACCCTCGTCATCCACAACCACAAGCCGCGGCCCGCGGCGCGTCGTAATAATGGAAGCAGCATGGAACACGCCGTCATATCCTATCCGTGAGCGGCCAGGAATTTGTGTGATCTGTTTAGGGCGCCCGCTTCCATCATCCTTGAAGAGATGAATTGAATTTGCAAAATCCGGCGCCGCGAAATAGCGCGCACCATTCCACCATGCAACGGTTGGCACAGCGCCCGGCCGCGCAGCGATATGTGCCTCGGTCGTATGATGATAACCGCAGCTAAGAACATGCTCTGGGCCGGCAGCCGTCAGGCGGACGATCGCACCATTTGCTTCGGTCACGTAAATGGAATCCTCGGAAACGTGTGCAATCCGATACGGCCTATCCATCCCACCGGACTTATCGGTGTTATAGCGCAATTGAGCAAGCTTTAACGTTCGACTTAAAATTTGAAGCCCCCTTGGTGATTGAACGAAGATCCCCGCCGCATCACCAAACGAGCCACTCCAAATTTCCTGCGAAGCAAAAACATCCGGCTTGAATTCCGAAGACTTGCCGCCTGTGTGAACGGACCGCTCCGCAAAATGACCTTCGACCGCCTCCCAGATTGTTTTTCGTTCTTTTGCAGAATAGATAGAAAGCTTACTGTAGTGGCGCGGTCCCAGCGCCGATTCGAGGCTCGAACACAACTCCGGCAATCCATCCCCATTCACATCCTGCACGCCACGCAAATAGCGATCCGGCAAATCGAGCATGCTTTCTCCCGTTTCGGATCGAAGAAGATGGGTATGCCATCGGTTGTCTTTTGCTTCGTTGAAAATACTGACGGCTATTTCGAGTTTGCCATCGCCATCGAAATCGCGTATGGAATTCGACGTATAGCGAAGCTCCGTAGTATCGGTGGGATAAATATGCTCGATGAATCGGTCCCACAAGGGCTGAAAATTCCCGTGGCCATCGTTGCCCAGTACAGCGATGTGCCGCGAAACTTTATCGCTTAAAATAATAGCTTCGAGATTTCCATCGCCGTTTACATCGGCGAGTTCGAAATGCCCGTAATTTCTACGCCGTTCTTCATCCGATTTCCAAATAGTTTGCGAAATCATTTTCCCGGAAGCGGGATCGAAAACATAAACACCGCCAATGCGTGCAATCACAATTTCATCCACGCCATCGTTATTCACATCACCAATAGCGATCGAAGGATGATAACCATCTGGCATCCAAAGCCGATGAAGAATGCGAGTATTCCTTGCACCGGCGGAGCAATCGTACATCAGCACTTCCGTGCTCGAAAAAATGGGAACGAGAATCTGCATTCCATCTCCCCCTCCTCTGAAAGAGGAGGGGGCTGAGGGGTGGTGTGGGAAGAAGGAATGCACGTTAAACATCGTCGCGTATGTGCCATAGGCCAGCGGAGGGCCGACGGAATCGCGGAAGAGAAATTCGCCGGTGTCAGCGGACAGAATAATCACTTCGCGCCCATTGCTCGTCAGAATTTCGAAAACACCATCGCCATCAAGATCGCCCACGAAAGCTATCCAATGTGCGCCGAACGGCTTGGTGCGCCAGCGGAATTTGCCTTCGGAAGACACGCGCTGAATGCCGCCACCATCGGCCATCAGAAGATCGCCCGAGCCGTCGCCCACCGGCTCAATTTCCTGAAAGCTTCCGCCGAGGCGAATGGACCATTGCTCGCGCAATGGGCCGGGTGCTCGTGGCAATTCTTGAATTCCCGCGCGCGAATCATCGCGACGGTAATCGTGCCATTCGCCGGGTGGAACCATGCTCATGGAAGATCGGTCAAAGATTGTGGCGCGTGGCTTCTCATAGATTCGATCCCGCGCAGTAAAATCATTTGCGAGCGCAAACCGTGGATCTCATTCGTCTCCGGCGGTCGGCCTTCGGCAATCGCGGAAAGAAATTCACGGTTCTCGTTCAGGAAGCCGTCTTCTCCTGCGGAAAATATTTGTTCCTCCTCGCCGTCGAAATAACTAAGCGCGGTCAGGCGATTATAGAGATGGATGGATTGAATACCGTTCATAGATTGAAAATTAAATTTCCCATCATGCGGTGCTTCCCCTGCATCTCCAATGAGGAGCGTTGCTACGGCTTCATTTTCAAAGGAGATGGTCGCAGCCATTGTATCGACAAAACCAGTTCCCAATTTTGGATGCCGAAGATTTCCGCCCTCCGCAAAAATTCGAATGGGCTTCGAGCCGGCAAGGTAGCACAGCATTTCCACCGCATGGCATCCCTGCGAAAGCACATTCCCGCCGCCGCGAATGGGATCGTTCGCCCAGGAATCGTCTGGCCAGCGCTTATCCATCACCTGCGCGGAAAGAACCTGCGGATTTTTTATCAGCGCTTTCGCCTTCCGTGCAAGCGAGCAATAATGCAATTTGAATCCTGTCATGCAAAGCACGCCAGCCTCTTTTATTGCGGTCGCGATTGCCCGGCAATCCCCTTCCGTAATCGCCATTGGCTTTTCGAGAAAAATATGCTTACCGGCTTTTGCGGCAGCGATGGCAAGCGGCGCGTGCGTATCGTGATGGGTGCAGATATAAACGGCATCGACTTCGGGCGATTGAATCGCTTCGAAGGGATCGCTCACCGCTTTGCCCGAATAAGTCGCCGCTAATTGCTTGGCACGCTCGCGGCTTGTATCGACGAAAACTTTCGGCGGCACGCCAAGCTCCGCCAGGCAACGCGCGTGCGTCTCTCCGATTAATCCGCAGCCGAGGATGGCAATGTTCAATGCTTCAGTTTTCCGTCTAACTACGGTTTCCACTGGACATTATTTATTTCGCCGTTGGAAATCGTTACCGAATTGCCTAAGGAATCGATTCCAGAAAATTGGAATGTGCCGGAAAGACGGCGATGTGGAATATCGCACGAGGTGATGGTTACCACGCCGCTTGAATTCGCATTTTGGGTGGAAGCATTTCTCTGCAAATTGCTCCAGTTCTGAAAAATGATTATCGGCGAGGCATCTTTTCTTGCAGTACTTGAATCCATTACATAGGTCCCCGTCCGCAAGGGAATTCGTTGAATGCTGATGAAGCTATCATTGTATAGCTCTGGCCCATAATCGAAAAGATCAATGCCGCCGAAGGAGGAGTCGGTATTTATCATTTCAACTCCGGCGGTATCGGAGTTGAAAGAAGTTCCATTAAGCAACGCCGAAATACTTCCCTGACCGTAATCTCCTAAAGTGATAGGGATATCGTTAAAATATCCATACGAAACGCCGATGGTTTGATGCAGGTCTGATGTCGGATATGTTTCATACGCGGTAAATTCAAAAACACCTGAGACGAGGTTATTTACCGTATCGAATTTTGAAACGGTCAATGTGCCGCCCGGAATGGAACGATAAGAAATGTATCCGGCAGAATCATTATCAACTAAGCCATTAACATTGAGATTCCAGAGCGAATTTGCATCGGAGAATTGGAAACTCTGTGGCTTGGGGATGAGAAACGGAATACTCAGATCCACACTGCCTGATGTTCCATCTGGAAAATTGTAAGAAAGCGATAGGGAGAGCGAGATAGCGCCCGGACCTTCGATGACATATGGCCGAATTGATGTATTGCTTCCATCCGTTCTGCCGTCGAAGTGTCTGCCATTGATGTAAAACCCATACTCCCCTTCCTTTGCTCGGGCAGGAATGCCCAAATTATTCTCCGTAGGTATAAGAGGAGACGCACATCCCGCGACGAGCAGCATACCGATCAGAGTTGTGATATAGATGGATTGTTTCACGTGTCATCGAACGGTTATCCCGCAGAAAGAATGCCATCTTTAGCACTTTGAAGGAAACCGCCCCGCCACATTGCCCGTTGTCCCTCCATGCCCGAAGAGGTGCCCATCAGCACAACCACCACCGCGCTCGCGCCGAAGCGCTTCATTCTGAAGCGTGCATCGGATTTGGCGCATGGCGATGAGTCGCGCTTCAAAGTCAAGTACGATCAGGAGCTGAACGCCGCGCAGCTCGAAGCGGTGAAGCACGTTAATGGCCCAGCGCTCGTCATTGCCGGCGCGGGGACGGGCAAAACGCGGACGCTCACCTACCGCGTCGCGCGGTTGGTCGAGATGGGCGTCGATCCGAAATCCATTTTACTCCTCACCTTTACGCGTCGGGCAGCGCAGGAGATGCTTCGCCGCGCGGCCGCGCTCCTCCACGATCGCTCCGCCGAAAATGTCGCCGGCGGCACGTTCCATTCATTCGCGAATCTGACACTTCGGCATTACGCTAGCCTGATAGGTTTTAATACCTCCTTCTCCATTCTCGATCAGGGCGATTCGCACGATGCGATTAATTTGCTTCGCACGCAAATGGGCCTCGCGACCGCCCGCCGCCGCTTTCCGCGCAAGACCACGCTCGGGGCGATGTTTTCGCTCGCCGTGAATAAGCTGATTTCTCTCGAAGAGGTCGTCGAGCAGGAGTTTCCACATTTCATCGAGGATCTTCCGGACATTCTCCGATTGGGGAATGCGTATCATGCCTATAAGCGCAAGTCCAACGCCATGGACTATGACGATCTGCTGACGAATCTCGTCCTGCTCCTCGAAACGAATGCGCAGACACGGGCGAATATCGCCGCGCGGTATAAGTATATCATGGTTGATGAGTATCAGGATGTGAATCGGTTACAGGCGAGAATTGTAGAATTGCTCACTGGAAATGATCCAGCACGAGCGAATATAATGGTTGTCGGTGACGATGCGCAATCCATCTATCGGTTTCGTGGTGCAGAGGTGGAAAATATTTTCGAGTTCCCAAAGCAGTATCCGGGCACGAAGATCATTCCGCTGGAAGAGAATTATCGTTCTACGCAGCCAATACTGACACTTACGAATCATGTTATCTCACTTGCCACACGCCGGTATGCGAAAGAGCTTTATTCTCGGCACGAACTTGGGGAAATTCCGCAAATTGTCTGTGCGGAAAACGAGGCGCAGCAATCGCTCTATGTGGTCGAGAAAATTTTGGAATACCGCGAGATGGGCGTGAGCCTGAAAGACATCGCGGTGCTCTTTCGCTCTGGATATATGTCATTCGATCTGGAACTCGAACTTCAGCGCGCGAATATTCCCTTCCAAAAATTTGGCGGGATGAAGTTTATTGAAACTTCCCACGTGAAGGATCTGACGGCGATGCTGCGCGTCATTCAGAATCCCAAAGACGCGGTAAGCTGGTATCGCATCCTGCTTTTGCATGATGGCATTGGCCCGAAGACGGCGGAAAAGATTGTGAATGATATTGACGAGGGACGAATGTCTTTCGGGAAATTTAGCGACGCTGTCATGGAAGGCACCGTTCCGCCTCCGCATCAGGCTTCGAAGCTTCCCGTAAATATTTCGAATCTCTTCGCGACGCTCAAATTCGTTTCGAATGACAAGATGACGCCGCCCGAAAAAGTGGAGCATCTCATCCAATACTACAAGCCGATTCTCCGCAAAAAATACGATGACTACCAAAAGCGCGAGAAGGACATCGAGACGTTCCAGCTTATTACGGAGCGGTATCGCTCGCTAAACTCGCTTCTCTCGGATCTTTCGCTCGATCCACCGACCGATTCCATGACCGATGTCGAAGAAGGCACAAGGGATGACGAGTTACTTACTCTCAGCACCATACACTCCGCAAAAGGACTCGAATGGAATACGGTCATTATCACGAACTGCCTCGATGGGCGGTTCCCATCGGTCCATGCTGCGCGCGATCCGGAAGCCTTGGAAGAAGAGCGGCGACTGATGTACGTTGCTGCCACGCGCGCAAAGGAGCATCTCATTATTACGTATCCGACGAATCTTTATGACCGCGAATCCGGAATCGTGCTTTCGAAGCCGAGCCGGTTTATCGACGGGCTGGTGGATCATCAGCTTGCCGAGGGTTGGGTCATCGCGAACCAAGACCAGAACCAGGATGTGAAGAACTTTCAGGATGGATTTTTTCTCGAGTGAATGAGCGCCTTCTTCTTCCACTTATTTCGAAGCATCCTCGTTGTTTGCACGGGCCGGGGGTACGACCGCTCTCGATGGATGAACAATCTTCATCATAAGCTCTCCTATCGCCTGCATACGCTACTTCCGTCGTTCGGAATTACGGGAATTCAGAAGGTAGCCGTCCCTGGAATGCCAGGCCACTTCCTTTATGTCCGCGCCGAAGATGGCGGCGTGGCACATCAGCTTATTATGTACCGCGAGTATGAGCCGTATGAATCGAAGCTCGTTCGCGAATATATCAAACCGGGAATGACGGTTTACAATATCGGCGCGAATCTCGGATATTATGCGCTGCTTGCTTCGGAGTGTGTTGGCTCGGAAGGCAATGTATATGCGTTCGAGCCAGAACCGCAAAATTTGGAGTTACTCCGAAGGACAATTTCCGAGAATGGCTGCCTCCATGTCGCGATAGTTCCATCCGCCGTATCGGATCGATCCGGCGAAGCATCACTTTCCATTAGCGCGACAAACTCTGGCGATCATCAACTGCAACCGGTTGCCGGCCGTGAGCATATTCAGGTTCTCACTGTATCAATCGATGATTTTCTCATGCAAGGCAACGCTGCGCCGGACGTAATAATCATGGACGTGCAGGGCGCGGAGTTCGATGTCCTAAAAGGTGCGTCCCAACTGCTTGCTTCAGCGGCATCGCTAACAATATTTACCGAATTTTGGCCCACCGGCCTGAACAAGAGGCGCCCAAACGGCGCCCGCGAGATGCTCGGAATTCTGGAACACTCGGGATTTCAATTACACCAGATTGACGAACGGAGAAAACGATTGATTCCAGTTACTGGCGGGGAGTTGCTTGAGAAAATCCGCGGCGATATGGAAGTCAATCTCTTATGCGCGCGCTGACGGGCGGAGCTTTCATCACTCGTTACTCGTTACTCATAACTCGTTACTCATGCATTACATCTGGCTAGCACTCATCGGCCTCGCAATCGGGGCAATCGCGAAATTTCTTACGCCGGGCCGCGATCCGGGCGGCTGCGTCGTCACGATGCTGATCGGCCTCGCGGGGTCGGTCGTGGGCGGCGCGATCGCACGGTGGCTCGGCATCAGTGCCACCGGAAGCGTGTCGTGGTTTATCCTGTCGGTCATCGGAGCTATTATTTTACTGGTAATCTATCATCTCGTCATTGGCAGAAGAAATGCTCCGTAAAAGAATTGTATGGGCGCTATTCTTCTGCTGCGTTGCGGCAGCCGGGTGCTCGCGGCATTTGCCGCCCGGCGAGCATAATAATTTTCATCCGTATGGAGTGGAACATGCCGCGCTTCACTTCGAATATTTCGGTGATATTCGCGGGACCGAAGATCTTTTTGTCGATAGTTTTGGTGCCCGTGAGGCGCATATCATTCACTCCGAATTAATTACCGAAGATGGCTTCCGGCCAACGATTACCTATAGCATCCGGACGGGATCGGATCTTACCATCGTCGATTCGGTCCAGCATGCAGAGATAAAGCTGATTGACCGCATGATGGATAGCGTTTATCATCTCCTGCCATCGCAGGTTCCCACTCCGCAGGGCGAATTCGCCAATGTATTCACTCCCAAAGGCTTTCATCTCACCGGGGACACGACCATTCTCGGGCTGAACGCTCATATCTGGGCTCATCATGGAACACCGGGTTTCATGCTCGAATGGCGCGGTCTCGTGGTGGGCAGCATGGATATTATCGAAGGCCACGAGCACGAACTTCGGCTGCTCTCCATCGATACGACAACGCCCATCGACCCGGCGCGATTTATTCCTCCCTTGGGATTTCCGGTGCATGATCTAACCAAAATGGGACAAGGCGCGCCCATGCCGTCCCTTAATCCATAAAATATCGAATGCGCGCACTCCAGATCAAACGGGAAGAAAATGAATTAGTGGTGACGTGGGACGATCGCCACGTTTCGCACTACCCGCTGGAATATCTCCGCCAGGAGTGCCCCTGCGCGGCCTGCAAGGGCGAATCTATTTTTGGGACATTCTATCCTCCCCCAAAACTCCCAATGTTCACGCCTGGAATGAACGAACTCGTAGGACTCGCGCCCACCGGCGGCTACGGCGTGCAAGCCACATGGAAAGACGGCCACAATACCGGAATTTATTCGTGGGATTATCTTCGCTCGATCTGCCCCTGCGAAGAGTGTCAGCAACGAAGTCCTTCACCTCGATAGGACAGGTTTGCCGAAGGCTTTCGGTCCTGACTTTGGTATCGAAAATTTCCCTATCCGCTGGGCATAATACTCCCGCCCCGCGCGTTTCCTCTTTCGCTGTTAACTAAACCGAATGATCGTATGAAACGAATCACTTCTATCTTCGCTGCCGGTCTCCGCAAAACAGGAATTTAGCCCTCTCGGAATGATTCCATCGTTGCTCTGATGCGTGGCCAGGAATCCAATGAGCCGCCCTGCTCAAGCAAATTAGCGGCCTCAATCAAACGAAGCGATTCAAGGTCGTCGTTAGAAATTATCAGTTCGACACCTGAACGACGATCTACCAAAACGCCGTCCTCAAGAGCCCTTGGTCTGGAAAGGCTGCCGAACAGCCAAGCTAATCGTTCAGCGGCTTCGCCAAAGTGCTTTCGTACCGCAGGGCGATGCTCCTCCGTGATAGTTATTTTCTTAAATACATTCGTTCCATAAATAGAATGAAGGCCGCCAGCCAAACAAACGTTCGATTCGCAGCCCCATTGCTTTAGCAGATCATAAGTTCCGAGAAAATGATCCAACAAATTGCGCCCCGAATGAGGTGTGTTATTCGCGCCGATTTTTGTCAAAGCCTTTCGTAAACGATCCCTTGCTGGATCTTCTGCGGTTACTTCCCCTTCCGGTCGCGCTTTAAAAACCAGAACGGTTCGAAGATGAGGGCAAATCCTCGATACCGCTCGACCTACATGATTCATGTCCGAAGGGAACACTACTATTCGGCCCCACTTTGGCATAACAGCGCGTATAATTTCGCCTGATTCGTTAAAGAGCGCCGTTTCGCCAGCCCAATTAACATTCCATTTTTTATTAATATAGACGATTGCCGTAAGGTCTTCAGGCGCATCCGAATCCTTATGAACGTAACCATCACATCCATAAGTGTAAGCATTGCAATACGCGCGTACAAGCACCGGATTTTTTGGCAATACTTGTGGCTGGAATGATTCCCAAAGCTTCAAGATTGGCTCCGGAAGTTCGGGCCGAATATCCATACGGTTTTTTGAGCCGGAGCCAGCGCGACTAAAGTTAAGGTTCCAATGGCTGAAGACGACGTTTTTGTTTGAATGCCAGCCGTACTGAAACCCATGACGTTTTGTTAGAGCGATTGCCGAATCCAAGAGCGTTGCTTCAATTGCATCATCAAATACGGAAATACCATCGAGCATTATTTTCTCTGTCATCACGAAAGGGAATTTATTAAAGTTTATAAAGAATCGGTAAGGCTTCGAAAGATGAGCAGTCCATCCGTTCCAAAGAAAACCTGCGCCTGGTATCGGTTTCTATCCTTATTAAAGGAGGGTCTTCCCCATTGTACATAAATACTCTTCGAATCGAATTTTGAAAGCTCGGATTGTAACAGGGGTTTATAATCAATAGTAGAGTCATCAGGGGTACCATAGAGCGAGCTTGCCCATGATTCAAGAGCTTCAAAATCCGTTATCGTTGGATTTTCTTTAGCGTGAGCTAGAAGTTTTTCATCGCATTTCCAATAGATCAATGTGAGTTTACCGTCTTCGAACCATAAATAAGCACTCCCAGGCTTTTCAACAGAAGGGATTCGTACATGTTGAAACTGATAACGAATACCCTCTTTCCCAGATCGCATCGAGTCTTTGCTAAAAACCGTTGAATCATTGAAATGCCAACCGATCGACTCAGCAAGCTTCATTGCGGCCCCTTCGGGCATGCCGATTTGAAGATCGAACCTTGGAGATTGCTTCGGCGTGCAGCCAAGCGCGACCAATGAAACGAGCAGAATCGCAATGTATTTCATAGCCGTTGCCATTTCCAATGATCGATTATACCACCCTAACCGGCGGTAATCCCGTTTGTCCGGTTATATTGCGCTTCAGAACAACGGGAATGCCGCCAACCATTGAAATGGGCGAAGACATAGGTGTCATTCCTATAGAGGGTGGCAACCTCACAGAGGAAATTGGAACAAATCCTTGCGGATTCGGTCGGCGGGGCGCGATTATTCCGCCTGACATATCGTCATCCCCACCCGATCCATCGGCAAGGATGCCGTCTAAACCACCAAAACCTCCAGTGAGTTGATCCAGTAATTCCGCACATGGTGTTGGAAGCACGGCCTGACCCGAAAGCACCTCGATCATGGATTGATTCAGTAATTGCTGATATGCGTTGTTAAGTGAAGAAAGCCAACCGGCCCTTATAGCATTAAAATTGGCTTGCAACTTTTGGCCTGTATGAAGAGAAGCCAATATTCCTTCCAAAACTTTCTCTATCCCATTCACGATCATCGTAATTTTATCACCGCTCATGGCATCCCCAATGTCCTGAATAAAGCCCAAAAGCTCATAGGCATCTCCATAAATACTCTGCGCGGTACTACCAGTCACAGAACTCAAAAATCCAGTAAATTGATCGAGCCTGTCAAGCGCCGATTGATTTTCGGAATTCAAGATAATATAGCAGGGGTCATCGACTGTAATGTTCGTATCATCTGAATTATCATCGAGACCATCGTCATCGAAATCATCATCAAACAGCCCATCAAATGGATCGCCATTCGAGTCATCAAAAAGGTCGGTGTTCGTGTCGTCGCCGGAAAGATAATCTACCAGCGAATCGAGAGCAGCGTCATCGCCTTCTCCATCAGTAGGATGCATGCCGCCAGGGCCCCACACATCTCCCCATGGTCCACCCCCGCTTGTATCGTCACCTGTATCGACAGCTGTGTCGTCACCGGTCGTGTCGTCACCTGCCGTGTCGTCACCTGCCGTGTCATCACCAAGCAAACCATCAAGCGATGAATCATCACCGGTCGTGTCGTCACCCGCCGTGTCATCACCAAGCATGCCATCGAGCGATGAATCATCACCGCCCGTGTCATCGCCGCCGCCCCCTCCGCCGTCGTCACCGGAGGAATCGTCGCCGCTGTCATCGTCACCGAGAAAATCCAGCCCACCGCCGGTCCCGTCATCGCCGGGATTGAGCCCGCCGTGTTTTCCTCCGCTCCGCTTCGCTGCCGCCATGATTAATTCCTCCGATGAATCGACGTTGAGTAGCTAATTCAAGTAATTACTTAACGATCCATAGCATTTCGTACATACTATAGTTACCGCTGCTGTCTTTAATGCGAAGACAGACCGGGAACCGGCCTCGGCGTAGCACGGTAACCTGCAAGTTGCGAGTCACGCCGCCGTAGGTGGAAGTCGGGAACGAAAAAACCGGGATCGTTCCCTGTGCCCCGCTCGTAAAATCGCCGCTTGTAAGTGAATTATCGCGGAAGCTAAATTCGATGTCAGTTGCCGTAACACCACCCGTCCAGTCGTTGTAAATGTTATTAGCAAACCGTCTCCCGGAAAGCAAAAACATTATCTTTTCGACGGACAACGGGTATTGATTAGTGAGAGCCGTCATCGCCCGCTGCGCGTTCCACTGATCGACAATTTCAAGCGCATTATAATCTGCCGGCACAATAGCAGAAACATTCGGAACCATAACGGCCCGTGATGTAACCACCATTGGCGGTGCTACCCAGGAAACCGATTGAAGCCATGTCGTGCTTCGTGTGAATTGCCCAGGCTGGAGTACACCAGCTTGATCTTCGAAAGCTATGGATTGAACAAGCATTCTCGGATCGATGGGCGATTGCGTGGCAAAATCATACCATGATCTCACGCCCGAATTCCTCCTATTTCCGCTTGAGCCGTTCACTCCTCCAATCCCACCGCCTCCGGAACCGCCACTTCCCGAACCACCGCCACTACCTGAACCACCACCACCACTTGGACTAGCCATTGCAAAATCTCCCTAATTTGAGTTGTTAGAAAAAAGAGCTACGAGGTGGCGCTATGCCACAAAAATAGCTCACGAATAACAGCTGACGACCCGAAGGACGAAACAGCGACAAATTATTGTAATCTCTCTCTCTCTCTCTCATGGTTCCGCATGAAGTTAAATTATTTGATTAATTCGCGTTCATAATATCCCTTCGCGCGCGGCACACTGCCGGCAGGCGTTTATTTCTACCGCCTCGAAGCGGGCGGCCAATCGGTGACGCGGGCGATGGTCGTAGAGTAAGCGTGTAGAACAGGCTTTCAGCCTGTGCGCGGACATCCAGGTCCGCAAGCATCAGTGGCGCACGAGCTGAAAGCTTGCGCGCGCTGGCTAAAAGCCTGCGCCACACGGACGTTAAAGCGGGGAAGAAAAGCTTTGGCGAATTTGTTGTGATCTTTATGCCAGAGAAAGTTTCTAAGAAAAAATCGGGAATCGAGATTCCAGTTTCAACAATTGCCACAACGAATGGGCATTCGCCCGATACCCGATACCCGATACCCGATACCCGGATCGAAGGTCTTTCGCGCGAGGAAATCCTGAGCGATTACCGTATCGCGCACCAAAGCCGGCTGGCGAGCGTGCTCGGGCGGCGAGAGGTGCTCACCGGCAAAGCGAAGTTCGGCATTTTTGGCGATGGCAAGGAAGTGCCGCAGGTCGCGATGGCGCGTTTCTTCCGCGATGGCGACTGGCGCTCGGGTTACTATCGCGACCAGACCTTCATGTTCGCCATCAGTCGTGTCGGGCTGGAAGCACCGACCTACGCGATCCAGGAATTTTTCGCGCAGCTGTACGCGCACACCTCCGTCGAAGCAGAGCCTGCCAGCGCGGGGCGCATGATGAACGGTCACTTTGGCACCCGCAGCCTGAATCCGGATGGTTCGTGGAAGAATGTGATGGCGCAGAAGAATTCGTCCGCCGATGTTTCGCCCACGAGCGGACAAATGCCGAGGCTCGTCGGACTTGCGTATGCTTCTAAACTTTTTCGCGAAACGCCAGAGCTTCAGCATGGTTTCGAGGAATTTTCCGACCACGGCAACGAAGTTGCCTTCGGCACCATTGGCAATGCTTCGACTTCCGAAGGACTATTTTGGGAAGCTTTCAATGCCGCTGGCGTGCTGCGCGTGCCGATGATGATTAGCGTCTGGGACGATGGCTATGGCATCAGCGTACCCGCGAAATACCAGACGTGCAAAGAAGATATTTCGGAAATCCTCAAGGGCTTCGAAACGGATGAGCAGGCTGGAAGCACTGCTCCACGCGGGTATTTAATATACAAAGTAAACGGCTGGGACTATCCCGCGCTCCTGAAAGCGTATGCGGAAGGCACCGCGCGCGCGCGCAAGGAGCATACGCCTGTCCTCTTTCACATCACCGAGCTAACGCAGCCGCAGGGGCATTCGACTTCGGGTTCCCACGAACGGTATAAATCCAAAGAGCGGCTCGAATGGGAAACCGAACACGATTGCGTCAAGCGGTTCCGAGAATGGATCATTTCATCCGGCATTGCATCCCAAGAAAAGATGAATGCCTTCGATGCCGAAGATAAGAAGATCGTTGATGATGCGAAGCAACGCGCCTGGGAAGCTTATCTCGCGCCTATCAAGAATGATATCAATGAGGTAGGCAAGATTTTTGACAAACTCGCAACCGAAGTCGAAAATGGCGCGGAAATAATTGCGATCAAAGATGCGCTGAATGCGATCAAGGAGCCGCTCCATAAAGATATTTATAATGCGGTTGGGAAAGTCCTTCGGTCTCCTGTGGCGCAAGCCTCCAGGCGTGCGGAGATTTCGGACGATCATGGAGAATTGTCCCACATTCAGGAACTGCGCGTATGGAAGCAGCGGGCCGATGCGCGGCATGCGGATGAGTACGCTTCGCATTTGTATAGCGATTCGGCAGAATCGGCGCTGAAAGTTCCGGAGGTGAACGCTGTTTACCATGGCGACGAGCCGAAAGTCGATGGCCGGCAGGTGATGCAGGCCTGTTTCGATCATGCGCTCGCGCGCGATCCGCGCGTCTTTGCGATCGGCGAGGACATTGGCGTTATCGGCGATGTCAACAAAGGCTTCGAGGATTTGCAGGCACAATATGGCGAGTTGCGCGTGACGGATACCGGCATACGTGAAGCAACGATCGTGGGACAAGGCATTGGTGCGGCGATGCGAGGCTTGCGTCCCATCGTTGAAATTCAATACCTCGATTATTTGATCTTTGGGCTTGAACCAATGACCGACGATCTCGCCACACTTCAATGGCGAACGAAAGGCGGGCAAAAGGCTCCCGTCATCGTCCGCACGCGCGGCCACCGGCTGGAAGGCGTGTGGCACACCGGCTCGCCGATGGGGATGATTCTCGATGCGCTCCGTGGCATGTACATTCTCGTCCCGCGCAACATGACACAAGCTGCGGGATTTTACAACACGATGCTCCGCTCGGACGACACCGCGCTCATCATCGAAGTGTTGAATGGTTACCGCTTAAAAGAAACGATCCCAGCGAACGTGGGCGAGTTCACCGTTCCGCTTGGCGTACCGGACATTTTGCACGAGGGCTCCGACATCACGCTCGTAACTTACGGCGCCTGCTGCCGCGTCGCGATGGAAGCGGCAGTGGAATTAGAAAAGCTTGGCATCTCGCTCGAAGTGATCGATGTGCAATCGCTACTGCCCTTCGACATTCACCACAAAATTCTCGATTCGCTCAAAAAAACCAGCCGCATTATCTTCATGGATGAAGATGTGCCCGGCGGCGCATCTGCCTTTATGATGCGGCAGGTTCTGGAAGAGCAGGATGGCTACCGCTGGCTCGATTCGAAACCCCTCACGCTCACTGCGAAAGAGCACCGCCCCGCCTATGGCTCCGATGGCGATTACTTCTCAAAGCCGCAAGTCGAAGATGTGATCGAAGTCGCATATTCGCTCCTGCGAGAGAGTGATCCCGGGAAATATTCCATTATCTGAACCGCTCGACAATTATTGCGTGGCCGTGACGCTGAGCCGCATCCCGAGATCGGCGTGGCCTAACATCGGACAAATCACATCATAGACGCCGGGTACGAGCGAGACGGTCAGGTCCGCCGTCATGCCCGGCAGAATGTCGGCCGGCAATTGCTGGGCTACGCCCATGCCCGTAATCTTGAAATTATGATTCTTCGTGCCATTATTCCTGATATGAAACGTCACAATACCAGCCGGGAATGCCGTCGGCATGTGAATGTGGTATTCGTCCTCGGTGACGTTGACGATCGCGCCGTTCGCGGTCTTTGTGTAGGTCATGCCGTTGGTGGAATGCTGGGAACTCGTGCAGCCCGCGATAAAAAGTCCGATGCTGAAAACGATTGCGATACACGATAGCTGTGTTTTGTGGTGCATAGAATTTATTTGGAAATGAATTAGAAAGCTACAATAGATGTGCCGCGGCGAACGGATGAGCTTCCCCCTTTCACAAGCGTTTGAGCCATTCTTCGGCTTCTCGTGGATGACGCAACCGTAGGACATCCGATTCATACCGTGAGAGATACCTCGGAAAATCGCGTTTGCGCTTCCAATACGTCTGAAATAGGAATAGAATGATGCTTTCTCGCGAGAAGGTCATCCGCCACGATTCGCGATTTCCATTCCATAATTCCTCTTTGGTAACGAGCCTTTTGACCGTTCGCCAAAGCATTCGGCGAAGGACGATGCGGAACGGATAATCGAGCCAGACAATGAGATCGGATTGTGCCAGATGGTCCCGCAACATGTTCATATAGTTGCCATCGACGACCCATCCATCCACGCTCATTCGTGCAATTGCCTCCGCCTGAAACTCCTCACGCGGGGCTTCCTTCCAACCAGGGAGATGAAACAAAGCATCGAGTTCGATATAAGAAGAGCCTATTGTGTTCGCAACAGTTCGCGCGAAGGTCGTCTTGCCCGAGCCACACGAGCCGATCACGCAAATTCTCCGATATGGAAATGTTGCACCCATTCATCCAACAGAGGCAGGGAAGCCTATGAGTTCGACTTGGAAAACACCTTCGAATGCCGCGCAATACCGCCCGCGAACTTCTTCCATGTCAACGTTACGTCCAAGAATTTTTGCGATACTCGTCACGCCCCGGTCAGAAATCCCGCAAGGAACGATATGCTGAAAATACGATAGATCCGTATTGACATTAAACGCGAACCCGTGCATCGTACACCATCGCGAAGCATGGACTCCGATAGCGCAGATCTTTTCCTCCCGCCCGGCCGCACCAACCCACACGCCCGTTCTTCCCGCGATGCGAAATCCTTCCACACCATACGTTCGGAGCACTTCGATGATCGCCTCTTCTAAAGCTCGAAGATACCATCCCAAATCCTCTTTGAAATGCGCAAGATTGAGAATTGGATAGCCCACCAGTTGTCCCGGCCCATGATACGTCACATCTCCGCCGCGCTCGATCTCGAATTTTTCCGCGCCGAGTTCGTGAAGCTTCTGATCCGAAAGCAGAAAATTCGCCAACGCACCGTTGTCGTGCTTTTCCGCGCCGCGACCGAACGTATAAACCGGTGGATGCTCGACGAGAATCAATGTGTCATCCTCATGGCCGAGGATCACTTCGCGAAAAATTTCGCGCTGGAGTTCCCAGGCTTCACGGTAGGGCGTCAGGCCAAGCTCTATAAGCTGCATGAACTGCCTAACACCAGAAAAAGAGAATAGGGTTTGCCAAACCCTATTCTCAGTTCCCTAATCTTTCTTTCCTACCCAATATGCCCATCCCGAAGCCAGATGCCGCGCTTGACATCGATCGTGAACGTATCGGTCGTGCCGCTGCCACTCGTGCGAGTGACCGTGAGCGTTGCCGTGCCATCGCCATGGAAAACAATCGCGACCTGCCGCTCGAAGGTATTGCCTTTGAAGCCAACGGCCTTGAAATCGCTCGAAGCATTACCGAGAAGATAGGCCACATCCATATCCATATCATTGTCGTGAGTCTTCACGAGGATGTCGTTCGTCCAGTTGATCGTGAAGGAATGTGTGAGCGTGTTGCCGCTGGCGAGGCGCGTGGTCTGCCCAGCGCGCGAAAGCGTCCCGTTCAGCGTGGCGGAGTCCGGCGAGGCGATCAGGTTCGAGATCGTCCAGGTGCCTTGCGAGGAATCAGTAAGGCTCACGCGCGGCGTGGTGATCGTGTGCTGGCCGTGCGATGTAATCACGACGCTATCGGTCTGGCCCTTGATAAATTTGGGCATCGGGTTCCCGTTCGCATCGTAAAAAATCCAGGTGTGCGTCCAGGTGCCGGAATAGCTATACCCATTCCATGATCGTGAGCGCGTAACCGTCGCTGTGTGAACGGTCGCCGTATCGCTCTGGGTGTGGACGATCGCGTCCGGAATCGTCTGGCCCTGCGCGAGTGTCATCGCATCGACGAAGACCATCCCCGCGCCACCGGAGCTGGTGCCAACGGAAGCCGCAATGACGTCCGCCGCATCGCGGGAATTCGTTGCTTGCGCCGCGTTGCTAAGGCTCGCTTCGCTGGTGGGCGCCGTGCTCTGCGTGGCGCAACTCGCAAGTCCGAGCGTCAGGCCTGCAATGATCGCGAGCATCCCGCCGCGAAAAGCATCGTCCACGATGCGCGCGCCGCTTTTCCAAAATACCTTGAGTACCGAGAAGTTAGTGAAGTAATTCATTGGAGTGATAATTTGTAAGTAGTTGGTTCTAAAGTTACCGATTACGAGGGTAAGAGTCCCGTATCGCCCCAAAGTTTAAATCTGGCATATTATAAATTCTTAAGACACACACGTTGTCTTTCCAAAAGAATATATTTTCCCAGCCAATTTTTTTTAAATTCATCTTCATAATTACCCTCGATTTTGAGCGATCTAGGGCAATGACGAATTTTGAGTTCAAAATTCTCGCCGATTTTCAGTTGCCAATGGACAAGCGGTGCCTAAAAAAAGCTAATCAAAGTATGCGCAAACGCATCTGTTTTTCATAAACCGTAAGAATTCTTTATAGTTTTCTTCCTCGGCGAGATACGTTTAATTTTCATTTTGGGCATTCCTATGGAAAGAATTAGTTGGGTTTTCAATAAGCAATTCGGTGCTCATCATAGTCCCTTCTAATATACGACACTTTTTTCGCCCACCACGAAATTCGAAATTATTTTCTCCATCCCGAAGGGACAACAAAAAAAAGTGCCGTAGGCACGAAGTACCCGCAGCCCAGGGTGGAGCGTAGCGGAACCCTGGGTACGATTGCGATTAAAAAATTTATTAGCCCTGAAAGGGCGATGCATTACACCGTAGATTTACAACGCCTTTTCAGAGTTTGGGAACCTAAAATGTAACGCCTACCAATGGTTCCGCTCCTGGGATTGCTTCACCTCCCAATCAAGCCGAGGGCTGCCTCCTGGCTTTTGACCGCTTCCCGCCGGCATTTACTACGCCCGCATCCAAACGGAAGCGGGAACCCAAACCGTGAAAGTGAGGAAGGAATAATGTCCAGGATCGGTAGGATGGAAAGGATTAGCAGGATGAATCGAAAGTTTTTTTATAAACGCATATAGCCCGGAGCATTCGCTCCGGGCTATATGCACCTCTTTGAGGAAGAAAGAGGCGGGTGGTTATTTCGACGCCGTTGGCGCGCTCGGCTGGAGCTGCGCGCTGATCGCGGTCACGACCGTCTGCGGAAGCGGCGCGTAATAGAGCGCCTGGTTATCCGCCTGGCCTTTGGTCACGACCCAGAGCATAAATTTCTTGACCTCTTCGGCCTTCGCTCCGTTCGGATAGAAGATAAGCCAGCTAAATCCGGTGATCGGGTAGCCCTGCGGGGCGCTCGTATTCGTGATAAATTTCGTCATGTTGTCCGGCATTGGGAATGCGGTTGCCGCCGCCGCCGCAGAAGCTACGCTCGGCGTGATAAAGTTACCGGAAGCATTCTGCATGTCCGCATAGGGAATGTTATTCTGAACGGCATACGCAAGTTCGATATAGCCGAAGGAATTATCGTGCTGCTTCAGGATGCCCGCGACGCCCGCATTGCCCTTGCCGCCAAGTCCGTTTGGCCATTTGACTTCCTTGCCAGCGCCAACGGTGCTCTGCCATGCCGGGCTGACTTTCGAAAGGTAATCGGTGACGATGTTCGTCGTCCCGGAACCGTCGGAACGATGGACCGTGAAAATCGCGGCGTGCGGGAATTTCTTGCCGGGATTCATCTTCGTGATTTGCGGATCGTCCCAGAATTTGATCTTGCCGAGATAAATATCGGCCACCATCGGGCCGCTGAATCGAAGCCCGCTCGTCATGCCCGCCACGTTATAGGACATGCAAACGGCGCCGATCACATCGGGCACGTGGACGACGGGGTCTTTCGCGCGCGCCAGTTCATCGGCGTTCATCGGCGCGTCCGAGCCGGCAAAATCGACGGTGTGGTCGATCAAATTGCTGATTCCTGCGCCCGAACCAACCGCCTGATAATTGATCGTCGTGCCGGTCTCCTTCTGATATTCCGGCGCCCAGTGCGTCATGATCGGATCGACGAAGGTCGAGCCGGCGCCCGTAAGCGCGTTGGTGGCAGTCGCCGAGGTGCCCGTTGCGGTCGAGTCGGCGGCGGTGTTGTCCGTCTTCTTCGAGCAGCTTGCGAGCATCATTGTGGATGCAGCCAGCGCGGCGAGAAGGGTAGAGCCTAAAAGTGAAGTATATTTATGCATGTTGTTGGTCAGTGATTCGAATTAATTCGTGAGTAAAAACTTTCGATGTAATTGGAAAGGATGAGGACGAGGGATGCGGTGTTTCCATTCAGCCTACATCCCTCATCCTTCATCCGTTCCCTAAGAGGTTGTGCTTAGAACTTTGCCCAAAACGTGAGCCGTAACGCTGTGATTGATGCGTAGTCCCGGCCAAGATGATCCTTGTCCGAGAAGGAGTTGATCTCGATGTTCGGATCGACGTGTACGTTTGCAACGGACTCCGGAATCCAATCGAGGCCGGCTGTGATGAAATTCTCCTTGCGGCCAGCAAGGTTGTCATTCGCATTCTTATCGGGATCCCACATATCGTACCGGGCGAAAGCGTTTAAGGATTTCTCAATGATCTGGCCATGCGCGAAAATGGAAAGGCCGGTCTGCTGTGCATTGTTGCCGGCAACGGACTTGCTCTGGCCGGCGAGGGTGTGCATCGCATAGACCACACCAATGGTGATAGGTTTCGAATCGTAGGCGAGAGCTCCCTTGATGAGGGAGGCCGATTGATCCACGTTCGTGGCCGTGGTCTTACCATTCGCGTAATCTGAATCGGAGATGCTCGCTGCCGTCCCCAATCCTACGTAATCGCCCGTAATATCGAGAACGAGATGCTTATCGAGGAATTTTCCGGTGAGTTGGCCGGCAATCACCTTATTTTTAAGATCCTCGACCTTCGAACTATTATCATAATTTACGATCGAGACCGAGTATCCAAACGTTTGGTCCTTATCGAAGTTACCCTGGACTTGGATGCCGAGGTCATTCGAGCCGGTTTCGCTTGCTCCACGCATATCGAGAATGGACTTCTCTACGCCGCGAAAGCCCCATAATCCTTCATCGACCGAGAACATATTCATGCCCTGCTGCCCGAAAATGACGTTTGCCATTGGAATCCAGTTTCCGAATGTCAGGCTCGCTTCTTTCACGTAAAAGCCGCTTTTGTTATCGCCGAGTACATCTCCGCCGGCGTAAGCACTTTCATGCTCCATCAGGACTTTCGCGGTGATGTCTTTTGAGTAGTAATAATTCGCCCCGAATTGCACGCGGCGCATGTCGAACGCCTGGTAGTATTTCTGGTTGTCCGTCGCGCCATTGGGCGTATGGTTATTAGGCTCGTAGTAGGACTTGCCCGTGGGCCCGTCGTAGCCTTTACCGGAGACGCTATCGCCACTTAACATATTATAGTAATCGGCGAAGAACTGGCCGTTGAACGACCAGTGCGGATTGAAAGCCGGTGGGGTGTTCGTCGCGGTGGCATCCTGCGCGAACGCGGATGCCGTGAATCCGACGGAAAGTAGTACTAAAGCGAAAACAGGTATGAGTTTTTTCATGTGTAAAGTAAAAAGGTCTAAACCGGCCACAGGAGGCCGGCAGCGTACGTTATGTTTTTATTAGAGCGAGATTACGAAATCGCAACCGTGTATTAATCTCTAACACATTGCAAAAATAGGGTTTTGGCAATTACCTTATTATTATGTAACCATTAAGTGACCGATAAACCCATCCAGGCGGTGTGAGCGCTACTCCGTGGTTTGCCCACGAATCGCATAGCGAGCGGCAATGGAAAAGACGAGAATGATCGCGAGCAAAATAATTGCGGCAGCGAGCGCGAGATGGTGGAGATTATCATAGGGCGAGGTCGCGTAATTATAGATATTGAGCGGCAGCGCGTCGATGGGCCGGTCGAGCCGCGCGTTGAAATCCAGGTTACCAAACGCAGTGAAGAGCAAGGGCGCCGTCTCGCCGGCAATGCGCGCGAGTGCCAGGAGAATGCCCGTCACAATGCCGCCGCGCGCCGCCGGTAGGATGACGGACATCGTCGTCCGCCATTGTGAGGCGCCAAGCGCCAGCGAGGCATCGCGGAGCGTAATCGGGACCAGCCGCAGAATTTCCTCCGTCGTCCGCATGACGGTGGGGATCATCAAAACCCCGAGGGCGACGCCGCCGGCGAATGCGGAGAATGCATGACCCGGCGAGATTTTCGCCACTGGCAGTACCACGATAAGATAGGCGAAAAGGCCCATGACGATACTCGGAATCGAGTTCATCACATCGGTGAAAAAACGGAGCGTCCGCGAAAACCGGGTATTCGTTTCGAGCTGATAGACGCCGCCCAAAATACCGATCGGAAGTCCGATCACGGAAGCAACGCTGATAAGAATGAGCGTGCCGATAATCCCATTGCGTAGCCCACCGCCCGGCTCCCCCATCGGGACCGGCCCCTCCGTGAAAATCGAAAGATTCATCGCGCTGATGCCGCCCACAAGAATATAAACCAGCACGAGGACCAATGCGGCAACCGCAATGAGCGCGCAGGCCGCCGCAATCCCGGCCATAACTGCCGAGAGCGACCGGCGATACCGTGAGCGCCGCGAAGGCTTGAGCAATGAAGTAATTTCAGCCATTAGAATCTGGAATAATCCAGAAAATAAATCCTAAAAATCCATCCAATCCGCATAATACTGGTACTATTTCGTTGCATTCAAGTCCTGCGCGGTATAAAAAATCAGCAGCTTCGCCGCCGCATTCACCACGAGTGTGATCAGGAAGAGGCATAGGCCAATTTCGATAAGGCTGGAGCGGTAAAGCCCGGAGGCTTCCGCCAGTTCGTTAGCGATCACGCTCGCAAGCGTGTAACCGGAGTGGAATAAATCGAGCTTGAAAATCGGCGCGTTGCCGATCACCATCGTGACGGCCATCGTCTCGCCAAGCGCGCGGCCAAAGCCGAGCATCACTGCGCCGATAATCCCCGCGCGGGCATAGGGCAATACCACGCCTTTGATCGTCTCCCACCGCGTTGCTCCCAGCGCGTAGGAAGCTTCACGCACCGTTTTAGGGATTGCGCGCAAAATATCGCGGGAGACTGCCGTGATATACGGCAGCACCATAATCGCGAGGATCACCGAGGCCGAAAGCATATCATAGCCATTCGGCGTACTTCCAAAAATCGGAAGCGCCGAGAGAGGCCCATTGCTGATCGGCCCCTCGATATATTTTACCATCCACGGCTGAAGCACGAAAAGTCCCCACAGCCCATAGACCACGCTCGGAATGGCTGCGAGTAATTCAACCATGAAGGAAACCGGCCGTTCGAGCCAACGGGGGGAAATCTCGGAGAGGAAAATCGCGGTGAAGAGTCCAATGGGAATCGCAATGATAAGCGCCCAGAGGGAAGAATAGAGCGTGCCGAGAATAAACGGCAGAGCGCCGAAATGATTGCGGCTCGGATCCCAATCGCTGTCGGTGAAAAACCGCAAGCCGAATGCGCTGATAGACTGCCGCGAGCCCATCGTCAACTCATAAATCGTTCCGGCGATGATGAGCAGCACACTTACGGCCGCCGCCGTGAGCACGCCCTTATAAATCCTGTCGCCCGCATTCTTTTTTCGGGACCATTCGCGCGCTTTTGCGACAGTGCCCGGGAGGTTTTCGATAATGGCGGATTCGATGGACATGAAAGGAAAATGAATTCTTAGGGAATTACTAAGGTAAATTATAACCGAGTACGTTTCGGAATCGGTGTTACCAAATCGTTAAATCCTATCGACCGCGAACCATAGCCACACTCAGCGAAGGCATGCGCATTGTTCATGCCACGTTGCAAACGGGGTGCGAAGCAGGAAGAGGTATACTCCGCTCGGAAGCGAGGAAAGATTGAGCCTGCGCTCATGCCGCGCGGCCGGCATCGTTCCCAGCTCTGTCGCAAAAACCTTATGCCCCAGCGCATCGAATATTTCGAGTTGCGCAGTCTCTGCTTCGTCGAGCGAAAATGCAAGATTCACCCGGTCCTGAAATGGCTGCGGCCACACTTCGAAGAATCCTTCGGAAGCGCTATTTTCTCCTGCCACGGCAAGCGGCTGGTTCGCCCGGAAAACCTCCGCCTTGCGGGTGCCCGCAAAAAGATGGCCGGAAGGTGCAGCGGTCAGCGAATAAATAACGGAGTCGTTTAGACCGACAGAAAAATCACTCCAGCCCGATCCAAGATCGGTCGATCGTGAAATCCCGCCGCCAAACAACCCTGCATAGAGCGATTTTCCTTGCGTAGCGAGCGCATGTACTTGTTCCGACGTGTTAAAAAATGCCGGCGAAATATCTTCCCACTTTTTGCTCCCGACCGTCAGCCGATACCGGTGGGCAAGAAAGGTCCCGGCAAACACGTCTCCGGCGGAATCGGCGGCGAGCGAAAGAACTTCCTCGGTACTGGTCGGCGTGGCAATAAGCGAAGTATCCCAATGCTGCCCGAAATCGGAAGACGAGAATATAAATCCCTTCCCACCGGCATAGACGATTCCCGATGGAGCAATCGTAAGCGAAAAAATAATTTCGCTATCCAGGCCGTGATTGCGAGCGCTCCAATGGAGGCCATCATCGGAGGAATAAAAGACTCCAAAAGAAGATTGGCCTGCATAAATATTGCCATGCCCGTCGCTCGCCAACGAAAGTATATACGAACCGTAGGGAAGGCCAGTGCTCGAAGAGTCCCACGTATCGCCAAAATTCGTGGATCGAAAAATCCCGCCGCCTTCCGTTCCAGCCAGAATCGTAGCGTTTGGAGTAATGGCAAGCGAAAAAATTTCGGGATTAGCAAGGCCGCTGTTCATGAGCGTCCAGATTTTTCCATCGTTGGTCGAAACGTAAACTCCGCTGTCCGTACCTGCGTAAATATGGCCGGCGTCGGATGCAATGGCCTCGACATCCCCGCCAGCGGGGCCGAAAACCTGCTGCCACTGCGCGCTCGCGGAGGCGGGAGTGCCGAGAATTCCGGCGAAGAATAGTATGGCCAGAACGGGCCAGTTCGAAGTAGGATTATTCATAATTGCACTCCAAAATTAACATTAGCGGACGTCAACGGCGTGAAAAGCAGGAATAGCGGTTTTCCAAACATGACTTCTCGGAAATCTCATCCGTTCCCCCGCTGTTCAGGCTTCTGTTAGTGATAGGAATATAGCTGCATGTCAAAACGAACGGCCACAAAATCGGGTATCGGGTATCCGCGCATCACGCACGATGCTGCGGGTTTCCATTCAGGAACTTCCACGTTGAAAACTTTCGATCAAAATGGTACGCCGGTTCCGAAATCCGAAACTCGGAACCCCAACCTCGAAACCAGGGAATTCTGGCTTCGCGTCGCGCGGACCATGCTCACGTCGCGCGCCCTCGACCGGATCGAAGAGCAGGAAATGGCGCCAAAGGGACTCGTCACCTATCAATTCTCTGCGCGCGGACACGATCTCGCGCAGGCGATCCTCAGCGAATGCATCACCCATCCTCACGATGGCGCGACCTGCTACTATCGATCCCGCCCCTTCGTGATCGGGCAGGGGCTGACGGCCGAAGAAGCCTTTCGCGGCTCGCTCGCCCGCGCGGGCGGGATGACGGATGGCCGCGACATCGGAGTCGTCCATTTGCTTCCGCGCCGCGAACGTGGCACGGTGCTTCCGGCTTCGGGCGATGTCGGCGCGCAGTATTCACCCGGCGCTGGCTGGGCACAATCGCTCGGATATTATGCAAACGTATTGAAAGACGAAAGCTATCGCGGCGCGATCGCGGCAACGCTGGGCGGCGACGCTTCCACGGCAACAAACGGTTTCTGGGCAGCTTTAAACATTGCGACGACGCTCCAGCTGCCGATGCTGTTCTTCATCGAAGATAATGGCTTCGGCATTTCGGTCACCAGCGATCTACAAACGCCGGGAAGGAATATCGCAAAGAATCTCGCTGCCTTCACCGATCTCCAACTCTTCGAATGCAAAGGGTACGAGCCCGAAGAAGCGGAAAAACATATTCGCGAAGCGGTGGGATATGTTCGCAAATGGCAAGGCCCGGCACTGATCCGTGTGGAAGTTCCCAGGCTTTCGGGACATTCTTTTACCGACACACAGAGCTATAAATCCCAGGAGCTTCGCGCCCTCGAAGAATCGCACGATCCGTTGCCGAAGCTGGAAGCGTTTTTGAAAAAAGGCGGGTTTTCAGACGCCGAGTGGACCGCCCTTGTGGACCAAGTGAACGCGGAAGTGCGCGAAGCCGCTAACCGGGCACTGTCAGCACCCGTGCCGGATGCGGCAATCGTGTTACATCATGTTTTTGCGTCAGCGCCCAATCAGTCCAACAACTCCACTAAGTCCCAGGAAGCAAAAGAAGCCGGTCCCCGAATGAACCTGCAGGATGCCGTCCGCAAAGTGTTGGAAACCGAACTTGCAAAAAATCCGAAGCTGCTCATCTTCGGGGAAGACGTCGGCGCGAAAGGCGGCGTGCATGGCGCGACGATCGATCTCCAGCGCGAGTTCGGCGCCGGCCGCGTCTTCGATACTTCGCTGAACGAAGAAGGCATTATCGGCCGCTCGGTGGGGATGGCGATGGCCGGACTCAAGCCGGTTCCCGAAATTCAATTCCGAAAATACGCCGATCCCGCGACCGAGCAGATCAACGATTGCGGAACAATCCGCTGGCGCACGCTCTCGAAATTTTCCGCGCCCGTCGTTGTTCGCATTCCGGTCGGCTTCGGAAAAAAGACGGGCGATCCGTGGCATTCCGTTTCCGGCGAAGCGATGTTCGCGCATACGATCGGCTGGCGCATTGCCTATCCCTCGAACGCGGAAGACGCAACCGGCCTGCTCCGAAGCGCACTCCGCGGCGACGACCCAACCTTTTTCTTCGAGCACCGCGCGTTGCTCGATACCGCGCCCGCACGAGCCCATTATCCCGGCGATGAATTCCTGCTACCGTTCGGAAAAGCTCGCACGCACCGCGAAGGTAAATTGGCTACCATCGTTACGTGGGGCGCGATGGTCGATCGCGCGACCCTTGCAGCCGAGGGAATGGACGTGGAAATTATCGATATGAGAACTATTGTGCCATGGGATAAAGAATCCGTTCTCGCTTCCGTGAAAAAAACGAACCGCGTGCTCGTGCTCCATGAAGATGGCTGGACGTGCGGCTTTGGCGCCGAGATTGCTGCAACGATTTCGCAGCAAGCATTCCCCTATCTCGATGCTCCCGTCGAACGCCTTGCGGTACCGGACTGCCCCGTACCCTACAACACAACCCTGATGGATGCCGTCGTGCCTACCGTGGCAGGCATCCGGGAAACGCTCGTTCGCTTACTTGAATTTTGACAGGGCCGGCAGTGACCATTCCGCTGCCATCCTGGCAGGAATTCTCCGGGCTTCAGCGCTCGGCGATCCTGTTGCTCCTAGTTGCGGGAACGCTTGAGATTATCGCCGGTATCGCACTTCCCTTTGCGGGATACGATACGTACAATCATATTTACTGGATCGGCGAATGGCACAAGCTGTGGTGCGCGGGAATTTTCTACCCCCGATGGCTTCCCGACTCTTTTGCGGGCTTCGGCGCGCCGACCTTTTATTTCTACCCGCCTTTAACCTACGTTTTTTCAAGCGCACTCTATGCGGCAACCCCGAGTCTGAGTCCGGAATCTATCGGAAAACTTCTCGCGCTCCTCGCGCTTGCGCTCTCTGGGTTTACGATGTGGCTCTACTTACGATGGAAATCGCCCGAGAGCTGGACCACTTTAGTAGGCGCTCTGCTTTATATGTTTGCGCCCTACCGCTTTTTCGATTACTCCACACGCGGCGCGCTTTCGGAACATGTATCGCTCATATTCGTCCCGCTCCTTTTTTTGGGCGTGGATCATATCATTGAAAGGCGAAAGCCACGCGACACGCGTCGTGGGTTCGCGATGCTCCTGGGCAGCATCGCCCTCCTGATTATCACAAGCCTTCCCATCGCCGTCGTGGCCATTCTCGGAATTGTAACATACACATTGGTGCAATCAGAGAACGCAAGAAAGCGGGCATTGGCGTGGGGTGCTGCGGCAACAATGTCCGCATGCCTCCTTTGCGCGTTCTATCTTTTGCCGGCTTATGTATTTTCTAGCGATGCTCAGGTCGGAAGATTGTGGACGGCCGTTCCGATGGCCTGGAGTTCTCCGCTTACCGCTATTTTCACCGGCGAGAATTTAACGATCGATGTCTATTCGCTGATGATGTTCCTGGGTGCCGCAATTCTTTTCGTGGCGCTCTTCCGAATCCGCGCACGCAACCGGGGGATCTTCGCAATGCTCCTTGCCGTGCTGATCCTGCAACTTCCGGTCATCTCTTATTATTTGTTCTGGTATGTTCCGCCTTTTACCGTGGCGCAGCTTCCGTATCGGTTCGGTGTGCTGGTGCTAATCGCGGCTGCGCTGTTGTGGCAGAATGAACTTCTAAATAAAAGGGCCGCTATCGTCTCCCTTCTTGTCGCCGGATGGTCGCTTGCCGTGATTGGATTGGTCGCATTTCAATTTGCGAAGGTTCATATTCACCCGGATGACCGCCTGCCCATCGGGGACGCGCCCGAATACTCAACGCACTGGGAACGTCCACCGACCTTTCAAAAACACGGGCAGCAGGCGTATCTCGATTTTGCGGCAGCGCTTGCGGCGCCGTTTGCGGGTAAATCCCAATCTGTTCTTTTACCGGGAGGCATTAGACCGGATGTGGCAAAACGCGAGAACTTTTCCGACACGATTGACTATACGAGTTCGAACGCCGGACAAGCGCTCCTACGCCGCTCCTATTGGCCATCATGGAATGCTACCATCGATGGAATACCCGCCGCTACCGCGCCCGACAGCCTCGGAAGGCTGACGGTTCCGATTCCCAGCGGACATCATCGACTCATCGTTTGGCTTAAGATTCCAGCGGCGGAAACATCCGGAATATGGGTAAGTCTTGGAACGATATTATTATTGACCGTTGGCTGGGTAGCAACTTCGGCATTTGGGAATCGGAATCGGAAAATGGATCAGCCTAATCAGGAACAATCCGCCTAATCCAGGTTCAGGTACGGACGATCTCCCGCGCAATCACGATCTTCTGGATATGGGATGTTCCC
>VFSW01002085.1_pt1 | contig 30312 bp, 36 predicted proteins | sample 5358111 | NCBI WGS metagenome assembly VFSW01 (sample SAMN11554181, study PRJNA540505) | mine drainage metagenome | isolation source: sediment from site ElyBrook_90M | place: USA: Ely Copper Mine, Vershire, VT | collected 2017 | reverse complement strand
TAAGAAATAGCTTGACAGGTCGAAGAGGAAACTGTATATTGGGTTTCCCACCTTAAGACTTGGGCGGCGGATTAAACCGGACCACCGCCCATGAAAAAATTAGGAGGATTAAATGAAGACTATTTCGTTGTTGGCGGTTCGGGCAATCGCGTTCATGTTGGCAGTACTTATATCTGGGATCGCACTCATGTATCCGTTGAAATTGGCGGCGGATCACACGTTTTCGCCCGAAGTCTTGATCGCGTTGTTCGGAGTTCCGTATTTGACGTTATCAAAGTCATTTTCGTTGTTATTCGTGACTGCACTGCTTTTCAAGGATGCAAAGTAATGCTGTTTTGCGAATCCTGCCGGGAGAAGAAAAATTGGACGCGCTCTGCTGGATATCCATATATCGGATTCCGGTTGAGTGAGAAATGCGAGGTATGCGGCAAGATCGGAGAGTGTCACGATCTTCCGGCGATTCGTTTGGTTCCTAAAAATGAAATGACTTTCGAGCAGAAAATGGTTGACAAGATCATGCAAGAAGGTTATCGTGACAAAGCTAATAGTTTGGTGGTCACTCGCGGAAACGGAGAGGAGTGGTACACCATGACAGAAGAAATTCGAAATGCTTTTGCACGGCGCAACGGTGAAATCGATTGGTACGATACTTATGAACTTCGCGTAGCTCTTCGAGAGCAAATTCAAAACGCGGAGGCTAGGAAGAAAAATGTCTGAAACAAAATTCAAAAAAGGCGATATTGTACGAATTCTTCGCATTCCAACTGAGCAAGACAAGGTCGGTTGGAATAACAACTGGAACCCAAATATGAACGCGGCTGTCGGTAAAACCGGAACGGTCCTGAATAGCTTCAATTCGATTGGATATTTGATCGATGTCCCTTTTATCACACAGCGGAACTATTATTACCCCGAATCGATTCTCGAACTTGTTGTGTCAACTCGCCATTCGCCGAAACGCCGCCCCCAATTGGTCGCCACAAACAATGCAGCAGATTTGAAGCAAGACCGAGTTCTTGCGAGCCGATTTAAGCCTGGTGATAAGGTTCGCGTACATTATCCTGAATATACTTCGCCACTCGAAGGACAGATTGCCACTGTTATATCGCGTACCACAACAGGCTACGTCCGTATTTGGTTCGAAGGCCAAAATATGTATTCAAATCTGTTTCCACAGCGATTGACTCTGGTCGCTCCGGTTAAAGCCGCTCCGACTCAACCAGCATTAGTTGCCACAAATAACGAAGCAGACTTGAAACCAGATCGAGTTCTTGCGAACCAATTCAAGGCCGGTGATAAGGTTCGCGTACACTACCCGGACTATCGTTCGGAGTATGAGAACCAGATCGGCACTGTCATGTCGCCCGCTGCACGCGGCTACGTCAAAGTTCGGTTCAAAAAAGGAGCTACGCTGAATCTGTATCCACAGCGATTGACTTTGATTGAGTCTCTTGCAACGATCCCGAGCGAGGAGGAAACCGCTTCGGTTCAGGAAACACAATCTTCACTTGTTCCGTCCACCGAGACAGCCAAGAAAGCACGTGGTATCGCGGGCGCGGTTAAATCACACTCCACTGCGTTCGTTGTGGCTTCGAATATCGCTCGAAATTTGGGCCTTGTTAATCCGACTGTGAACGCGGATCAAGTTCAACAGAAACTTGCCGAGGCGGGGTATAAGTCTACCGACTTGGGCAATGCGGCTGGCTCTTTGTTCCGTGGTAAAGCTTGGCAGAAGGCTGGAACCACGAAGAGTGCTCGTTTCGGCAACCATGCCCGAGAAATCACCAACTGGAAATACATCGGAGCCTAAATGGAAGAAGTCAAAATCTACGTGGCAGTGGCGGCAACTGTACAAGTTCCGCCACGCCACATCATTCAACCACCGGGGCGGCAGATCGCTCAAGCCTGCCACGTTGTCAGCAAACTTCGACATGGGGCATTAAAGTTGGAATTCGACCACAGAGGTCACACGTTTGAAATATCATTGTTCAAACCTATTACAACAATAATTTTACAGGTTCGCGATTCGGCTGAGTTATGGCACGTTCGCAATCTACTATTTCGAAAGAAATTAAATCCAATCATGTTCGCGGATACTAATCCTGAATACGGTGCGGGGGAGTGTCCGACTGCGGTTGCAGTATTCGCAGCCAAAAAACAAATCACGGGTATACTTGATTATCTTCCACTTTGGCCTTGGAAATATTAGGAAATAATTTTCATGCTCAAAAAGATAACTCTAACCCTGCTACTGTCACTGACAATGACAGCAAAACAATTGGCACCGGCGACACCAGACTGGCTCGACGCTTGGTATCGCGGATATAATGTCGTTTATTTCACTAACGAACTTCCACAAACTGTTATGATTAGCCATAATTTGAAGGATGATAGATTTATGGCTGTAACCAGTTATGATTTTAACGGTAACTTCTATCAAATCGAATTTAATATAAAATACGGGCCTTCTCCTAAACAGGAAAAGATGACCCTCTTACACGAACAGTGTCACTTAGAGCAGCTTGTCACCGGACAAATGGAATTCGAAGATCATGGTAAAAAATGGCAGGCTTGTATGCATCGACTAGCTAACGAGGGAGCTTTTGAAAACTTGTGGTAACACAACCAAACTTATTTTACGTACGTAGATATAGACGTAAGAACAAAGAAAAAGTTAGAGCGTCAGCCAGAAGAGCTATGAGGAAGTGGACCCTCATGACTAGATTTGGCATGACAGTGGAAGAGTATAATGCTATTCTGAGCAAACAGAAAGGTCGCTGTGCGATATGCGGGAGAAAGCCGCGAGGCACAGATCGATATAGACGTGGCCGTGCTCTGGCAGTAGACCACGATCATAAAGTAGGCAAGAACAGAGGACTTCTCTGCGATTTATGCAATCGAGCTTTAGGGCAATTTCACGACAGTTTGGAGATTCTTAAAGCGGCTGTGAGATATCTAAGAAAACATAAAACTTGACATCCACGGCCCGATATGGCAAAGTTGTATGCATCACGTAGCCGACGAGCGCGGCTTCGATCCTTTATGGTAGTTGGAGGAAACATGTTAAACATAGATGAAGTTTCGGAATTCGCCAAGAAACGCGTTATCGAAATCCTGTCCGAGGACGTCTCCAAAGAGTCAATCGAGATGTGCGCTATTGGTTTGGCGGCAGACAAAATTGCCCGTGGAGATAGGAACGATCCTATTCAAATTCTTCGAGTAGTGAGAAATGCCAAATCGAGCATCGCGGAATATAATAGCAACCGACGGGCGTACGGAAAGCTCGCATTACAAATTTATATTCGGCACATCGCGGATGAATTCACTAACGAGCAATCTGAACACTATCTCGGTCCGGAATTATGAATTGGGTTGGCACTAGAGGCACTAGAGCGGTGGTTAAATTCAGGAGAGCTAACATGAAAAACTTTCTGCGAATTACGGCTACGGTGTTGATGTCGATGGGTCTCGGAATTTATCTAACATATCTTACCGTACACAAACAGACTCTCGTACCTGCATCGGTCGTTGTAGAAAATCATTCCCCTGAATTGATGGCTGCGTTCTTCGAGGCGTCTAAGGTCTACGGCAAAGCAGGCTGCGGCGATATCGTTCTCGCCGAAAAGACAGCGCAGCAGGCGGTAAAGAGCGGTCTTCCGGCCAGCCTGATCGCCGGACAGATCGCCACCGAGAGCACGTGCAACCCACTATCAGTATCGAATCGCGGTGCGGTCGGCTTAATGCAAATTGTTCCTAAAGTGTGGAAAGCAAAATACGACTTCACCAAAATCAACTTGTTCAACCCGGACGATAATATGACTGTTGGCTGCGCGATTATGGCCGACCTGGTGAAGCGTTACGGGGTGAAGAACGCTCTGGTTCATTACTACGGAATCGGGAATGATGGGATCGGATCGAACGGCGGCGAGTACTCGAAGAAAGTTCAACTGGTAGGAAAGCTACAATGATGAAAACCATGCTCAGAATCCCGAAGAACCGTTCAGTGCTGGTCGTGGATGACAACGAAGATCGGCTACGCTGGTTCAGGAATGAATATCCCGGCGTCAAGTGCGCTGAAACTCCAGCCATCGCCAAACTATATCTCGACCGTTTACTTTTCGATATAGTGTTCCTGGATCACGATTGCGTTCCTAATTTTGTTGACCCGCAGGACCCGGACTTCGAATCGAAGACTTTCTGGTCCGTTGCTCAGAAGTTAATGGATAGCACGGCTGTTGTTGTGATCCACTCAGGCAATCCGGCTGGCGCTCAGAGAATGGCTGCATTGCTGCGGACCAGGCAGCTTGGGGAGACGTTCATCTACCCAATCGGCACATTTAAGATCAAGGTTGTAGATGCTCTTGACGAAGCACGCTGACAACTGTCAGATCATAGTCAATCCGGTTGGCACGTTATGTGACTGCGGATATCAGACTCAAGAAGACAATAGGTGGCATGTTCGCAAAATGCCCGAGTATTGCCGTCCGCACGGTCGCAGGATCATCGTATTCATGAATGGCATTGGAGGCTGTCGGAAGTGTTGTGAGGGATTGATCGAACAACTAGAAGAAAGAAGAGATCGTCGAAATGAGCAAAAATGAATGAAAGCGCCGGGCACATTACGCCCAATACTTATATATTGGCACTTGCTACTTATGGAAGATGTGACCATACTTATGAAATGCCACTTGCTCTCGGCGGTATCGCAATACGAGGATAACTAAAATTACATAGAAAATAGTGCTTGACAAGCCGAGGATAATACACTATTATCCTAACTGTATTGTGAAGGAGACACTCGTGGAAATCGTATATAAGCTGACAAACAAGGATAACAAAACTCGGGTGGCCCGCTACAACCAAAAAGAGTGGGGCGAGAATGTTACCCACACCGAATGCGGTGGAAGAGAATTGTGCGGCCCTAGCTGGCTACACGCTTACAGTAGTCCACTTCTTGCCGTTCTTTTGAATCACTGCCACAGTTGTTTTGATGAACGAACGATGCGTTTGTGGGAGTGTGAAGCAGAAGTAGGCTTGCGGCACCCAGATAAAATTGGATGTACTAAAATCACTACTATTCGACAGATTCCACTTCCTAAACTTACCACCGTCCAAAGACAGGCTTTTGCTATTTTAGCGGCGAAAGAAGTCTACAAAGAACAACCATTTCAAAAATGGTCCGATAAATGGCTTTCCGGTGAAGATCGAAGTACAGAGTCAGCCAGAAAAGCCGTCGAGAAAGAAGCTGTTGATCGAGCTGCTATTAGAGGAGATTTTACCGTCTTCGCCACCACAGCGGCCATTTTCGCTGCCACAGCCTCAATCTGCCCCGCTTCCGACAGAACTTTACCTTACTTCGCAGCCTTCGCCGCCATCCACGCGGGCGAATCCACAACCTATGCCGCAGCCTATGCTGTCCAAGCTGGCGAATCCGCCGCCAAAATCGGGAGGGCTGTTGGCAACCTCGATTTGGCGAAAATAGCAGAGAAGGCGCTAACTTATTCGTGAAATAAATCTTGACAAAGCAGCGCGGATAAGTTAAATTACCCGCAGAGGCTGAGACAATGAAGATCACATTCAAACAGCAGGCCGAGAAATTCCTAACCGAGGGCGCAACTCGGAAGCGGCACCCATTGTCAGCCGGGACCATCCGAGCGTACCGAAGTGACATCAACGCGAATCTAAACCCACTGATCGGGCACATGTCCCTGCAAGCTATTGACGGTAAAGTAGTTAAGTCCGTTATCGCTGAACTAGCGGCGCAGGGATTGCGGCCTCGGACCATCCAGCGTAACTACAATGTTCTCAAGGGGGTACGGGAGTCTGTAGTCTCCGAAAATGGCGAAGTTGTGTTCAAGTGCAACTGGTCAGCTGATTTCCTCGATCTTCCGGCCATCGATGACGCTAAACAGCCCTCCGTGAGCGCACAGCAGGTTCAGGACGCGATTTCTAAGGCCGACACGACTCGGAAGGCTCTGTACGTGATTCTCGCGTCTACGGGGCTGAGAATCGCGGAAGCCCTAAGTTTGCAGATCGGGCCAGGAGACAACACCGGTACTGTCTGGATTCCCCAAGAATCGAAGATTATCGTGCGTCAACAGAAGACTCGGGCCGGATTAGCGACCACCAAGACCAAAGCTGGACTGCGAGAGGTAGATTTGGACCCGGCGGTCAACGAATTCCTGTTACAGGTTTTTGCTGGAATTCCGATTGGCACCGAACTTTTTTCAGGTTCACCGGACTATATTCGGGAAGTGTTATCCATGCATGGAATTGATGGCGGCTTCCATGCTTTTCGGCGGTTCCGCATCACGCACTTGAAATTGCAAGGCGTGCCGGACGCGCTGATTAAGTTTTGGGTCGGCCATGAGGCAGGTGACATCACTGAAGTCTATACTCAGGTTGGTGGCGAGATCGAAAGCCGCAAACAATGGGCGGCGAAAGCCGGACTCGGATTCCAATTACCGGAGTTATCATGAGGTTGGCCGTGACAGGTCTATTCGCACTGGCAGCTATCGTGAGTGGCATTCGAGCAGCGAGCGGCGAAGGGTCGCTGGAGACCCATCTTATCCTAATTTTCTATACGCTCCTGCTAACCGCAAGAGTTCTGTGGTGTTTTTGGAGGGGAGAATGAACATAGCAGAAACGTGTGACGCACTCCGGCGTGGCGTGGCGCTACAGTACGCTGAGCAAGCCAGAATTTTCGGAAAGCCGAGAAAACATTTCACGAAGCGGCTGATCGAGAGAACGGTCGGCCCGAAGTCGCAATGCCCCGACTGTGCCGCAGATAGCCTCGCTTGGCACTATGGCTTTCTTTTTAACTTGACATCGTTGTGGATTGGTGTACACTACTCACACGAAAACAAACGGTATTGCATGAATTTGGTTCCATGTTTTACTATCTGGTGGACGAAAAAAGGTGGACTGATACCGTGAGTGCCGCTCCTAATGACCCTGTATCGCTCCGAGAGCAGATAGCTGCTGCCGGATCGAAGTACGACGGCCATATAACGAACGGCTCGCTCGACGAGATCATGAAAGTCATCAATGGCAACGATTCGGTTCAGTCTATCGTGGACCGATTAGAGTTAATTGGAGATCAGTGCTTAGCCGGGGGTCACAAATCCAGAGCACGGATGTTCCGAGCACTGGCGAAAAGTTTTGAGGTGAGGTTTCTGTGATCTGGACGACGTACGATCTGCAAATGTTTCTCAGCCGGAAGCCGATGCTGCGGCGTTGGCAAAAAGTTCTCAACTTAGGAGCGAACGATGACCGAACAAGAAGCGAATCAAAACTACATCGAACTGGTTGTCCGGTTGGAGTGCGGAACACAACTGGAGATTATTCAGCCGGAGCGCGGAATGAACTACACAATTTCTGCAACTCCTAAGCCAGGGATCGCAGTCAACGACTTCGCCGATCTGAAAAACGATAAACTGAATATCCGATTGACCAAGGAAAGCTTAATCGGACTGTACCAGACCTTGCAGATGATTGTGGAACCGTCGGCAAGCGTTCTGCGAAAGCCAAAGAGCTTCTTTCGAAAACTTATAGAACTCTAAAAGAAAGGAACTAACATGAGCTTGACTTTAACAACACCAAAGAAACAGTTGTACAAGGATTCAAAGATTTACTATGTCTCGTCCGAATCGGGTGGAGACAAACACATCGTTGTTCGAGTTTCCGGATTATCTCACAAAGGTCTTCAATTCTTTTGTGATTGTAAGGACTTCTTCGTCCGAAGATTGCCTTCCATTAACACTTCGGTGTTCAGCTTGTGCAAGCACGCCAAATTTTGCCGTGATGCCGAATGTCAAGTACCGTACGGCAAGGAATTGGAGCGTGCATTTGGTGGAGTAGTTGTGGTTCGTAAACGTAAACCTGAATTGAAGTACCGCGTGTTTTTGAAGCCAAGTTACGGCAGCGCAGTGCCATCCGTAGACATCTCCGATTTATTTGATACCAGGGAGGATGCTCAGGCCGCAATCAACTGCCGCTTGAACAAGTGCAGCTCCAATCTCGATTATGAGATTCACACAGTCTAACGATCAAGAAAGGAACAAACAGATGACACGCAACGAAAAAATCGCTTTTGGCTTTGGATCATTCGCATTAGCCTTCTTGATTTTGACGGCTGCGATGATATACCATCGCCGATATTAGGAGAACTCATGAAAGAAATAATTATTCACGCTAAGGATTTGAACGGAGTGCCAACCGATGTAACTATCTCATATGATTTGCTGGACATTACATGGGATAGAGATAAAGGAACCCTTACCTTAAAACCAAAATCATGTTTTGAGGATTGTTCTCAACTTCCTGTAGAGTTTACGACCGAAGAATATATCGGCGTAACTGAGATCGGAAAAGAAATATTCAGTAAACCGATGGTTCCAGATAGTCCGGCTGTCGAGGGTTGTATGATTCCTCAAATTCGAAAAATCACGCCTCGCTCGATTCTCCGAGAAGAGGAAGAAGGCCAGTCATGATTACTTACGGTGTGTGGGAAAGGGACTTGCTCGAATGCGCCAAGAGATGGCCCGCATGGAGAAGAAAAGCAAACCAACTCGGATTCAGAGACGAAAAAATTGATTCAAATTGGTCATACAAAGACGCAGGAAAATTGATTCAATACATGGAAATACCGAAGCAAGAAACAACTCAGGAGGCAAAATGACAGGATTGAAAAACATTGAAAATCAGCGAGCATTTGAAAAAGCACAGCGGGAGGCGAAAGAAGAGCCGTCATACAAACTACTTAAAGAAATTTATGACGCTCATTTGGTCGGAACCAATTTACTCAATAAACCGAACTTTGTTTACCGAGTCGAAGTATGCCTCAATACAGGCATTCTTCTGAATCAATCAGCATATCCTGATAGCGACGAACAGACCGCTATTACGATCACAATCTAATAAAACTACCGAGTGCCGGATAGAGCTTCAATTCCGGCACTCGGTTGCTTTGTTTGAAATTCCTCAGGCAGTTCTGATTCCTCTTCCGCACTTAGCGAAGATGGAGGATTGCCCAAGTATGCCAATTCAAGATAGTTCTCGCGAGTCATCGGGACATCATGTTTTTTCATGTAATCGAGCACGCAATCGGTCATTATTGTTCTCCTCCCAAAGCTTGTACTCCGGCTTTATTATCCTTCATAAGTTTCAAAAAGTCAAGAGCGGAAATCGGCTTTCCTGCGGTCTTAGCTTTAGCTTGCGCAGCAGCCCTAGCTTGTTCGATTTTTGCTTTAGCCTGTTCGCCTATTTGATAGATGTTTTCTCGTGTCTTATCGATGCTCTGTTCACCGTCAGTGTATTTTTTCCACTCATTACGAACTCGGTCCAAATTTTCCTTTCTCTTCCACTCCGCTGGGAACATGTTACGAATCTCTTCCCATATCACAGACTGTAATTCACGAGTCTTGATGCCTAATTCCTTCGCAGCCAGTCGATAGCCGTCCGCATACAACGGATACGTTCCTTTTATTCCGGTTGCTTTATTCCCTCCGGCTGCGCCGAAGTTATCGACAACTTCTTTCGTGTTTCCGTTCATCGGAACAAGCGTAGCAGCACCGACAGCGTGAGTATCGATAGTCACATCATTAGGATTCGAAGGATCGATGATATTGTTATAGAAGTTTCGAACCTTATGAGCCTCTCCAACTTGATTTGAAATATTTTCACGCGAACCATCACTCAAAATGGACAAAGCCTTTCCTATATTTTTTAAGTTTCCCCAATTGGCTTTACTAGGTGTACCATCGGCGTTGGTCCTGATCTCCATTTCATTTCCGGTTGCAGGATCGATACGGCGGAACTCTCGCGGGTTGTGAATCTCGTCATACAAACGTACCGCAGCCGCCTGCTGCAATCCTGAGAGTTCGCTAAGCTTCTTTCCATTTATATCATCGAGGACTGACTTCAAATATTTATTGGTGTCCTTCGCTTTTCCTTTACGAGACTGTTGGACTATTTCTTGGCCCTTTTGAATCATTTCCGGGGTTACGGTTTCGTCCATGTGATTCTTGTGGATGTCAGTGAGTCTTTTTGCTAGGCTTACGTTCGTATCCCACTCAGTCTGCGGAGATAGTGAAGCTATAACACCCGCAGTTTGTTCCGGGGTGTATCCATGTTCGGCTGACCGACGCTGAGCCAATCCGTGCGCGGATTCGTACCATTTTGCATTAGCTTCTCGAACGGCTGCTGGAACTTTGCTGTACAAGAACTTTAAATTATCCGCGATGTGACGGATCGCACGGTCGTAAATCTTTCCGCTATCCGTGATATTCTTCGGAATCTTCATTCCTGGCAAGTCTCGCATCTTATCCGCGAACTTGTCTTGCAATTTCTGCGGAGAATTTTCGAGCGCAGCACGGTCGATCTCCAGCGGAGAGCCTTCTAGATGATTCTCTGTTGCGTTCTTACCGGACGGCACCCGAGTCGATACACGGCTCTCAGGAATTCCTAGTTGCGGAGATTCCGGCTTAATGCCGCGTTGCTTCTCAAGAAGACTCTGGAAATACTTGTTTGACATGCCGTTTCGAGGATCGTCACCGGTGATTCCGAGCGCAGTCTTCAATTCGGCACGATTCATATCCGCAGGAGCTTTTTCTTGATTCTGGCCTGGAAGGGCACCAATCTTACGCAGCATCGGTTCGACATCTCGTGGTGTGGCAAATTCTTTGTGTGCGGACCTATCGTTCGATGCAGATGTATCGGATCGCTCAAGTAGGAGATTTCCATTCCGTCCTATCGAACCAACCGCCTGTCGGATCATGTCCGCCTGATCCTGTGTTACTCCGGTTTTAGGGACTGATACTGATAGTCGGTCTCCGTCCCTGCCCCGAGTAAATCTGGTTCTAACCGCCCCGGTTCTATCCAAAAACTCAGGACGATTATCGACGGCTCCGTTTACGGTAGCCCCCGTAGCACGAGAAATAGTTTCCGGGTGTTGCTGTCCGGGAAGCATAGTAGAGATTTGGCCGTCCGGTGTAATGAACGCTCCGCCTCTCTTTACATCCGCAGGATCGCGGCTAAGCGTTCTTGTAAGCTTAATCAACGCCTGTAAATCAGGATGATAGCCGCTCTTTTCTTCAAGCCATTTATCCAGTTCAGAGAGTTGCGGACTTTGTGGCTTGATATTTTCTCCAGTTCCACCTGTCGGAATTTCTTCTCCCGTTCTCAGATTATAGATCGCTTTCTGATTCTTCTGTTTGCCCGCAGCTATTGCTTGCTCTCGATCAGGGTAAATCCTAGAAATATCTAAAACTGTTTTTCCGGTGTCAGGGTCTTTCCAAGTTCCTACGGCGTGATCGGGCTTAGATAATAAATCAGCATTATCGGTTTTAAATTTATTTAGAATCTCAGGAGTTAGTTTATCGACTTGCGTGGTACGCTCTGGATACGACCCTACTGAATAGGCATCTTTTTTAGTAAGATTCTCTCCCGTAGGGGTAAATGTCGAGCCGCCTTCACGTTCGTGGGTAGCTAACTGCTCCGCAGTCGCGTCTTTAGAACCAACTCCAAATTCCCTAAGCTTCGACTGCATCTTGTCGCGAACCGCATCCGCAGTCAACGGACCTTGAAGAGCGGCTGTCTTTCCCGGATGATCTGGATGTTCAAACATGTGAACATCCGATCCTGGCATTAATTCGCCCTTGTAGTTTAGCCCCTGCTCTTCGACAGTTTTCTTGGCTTGCTCATTCGGACTTAACTGTGGAGGAGTACCAGAGATTTTTATATCGTCTGATTTTGGCTTTGGTTCATTATCTTGAGATTCTTCGCCTTTTCGTCCAGCAAGTCCCTTCCTCTCTGATCGAACGACTGCTGTATTCCCTTTCTCAGGTTCAGCAGTTGCTTCTGTTTCTGGTCCGGGGCGAGCTGATCCAATTGGCTTTTCAAGTTGTTGTTTGCCTGATTGAGCAACTCCTCCAGACTTCCCTGTGGTTGTGTTTTCATTAGCTGCGTCCTTTACATCCTGTATAATTTGCTCCAAACGTTCTGGTGAAACATGGAATTTCGAATCTAACCCACCTTCACGAACAGACGCATGTCTTTCAATCATATCTTGAACTTCATGATTGTTCAAAATCGACGCAGCGTCATCAGCCGCTTGTGCAATCATCTTGCTCGCTTCCGCGTCCGTGAATCCGACTTGGCGCATATAACGCTTCAAAATTCGAACGTCTGCTCCCAAGTTGTGGTTTTCCGTGAATGGAATGTCGTGGTAAAGATCATTTGCCACCCCGCCAGCAACATATGTTGCTGCGATATCCGCCATTCTAGACTTTAATTTCTGAGGATCGACATCTCCATCTTCATTCAAGAATGGAGTCCAATCGATAGGAGCTTCCATGACTGCGCCGTGTGCTTGACTGTCCGAGTGAAGATGTGAACGAATTCCGCCGGTGAAATTGATACCACGAGCCGCCCCTACTACCGCGTGAGCGATGTCATGAACAATGCCCTTGTGGGTGTCCATTCCCGGTGCTAAATTAGCTCCCGGAGCCTGCATAATCGGTTCCATGTGCTCTGGGTAGTTCGGAACTGCAGGTTTGTTTCCATTAACCAAGTCTTCCGCCTGCTGCTTCTCCGCAGCAGCACGGTCGAGAGCATCCTGAGAATTGATCTTACCGAGCAAAGTCTTCTCGTCCGGTTCTAGAGGAACATTGTGGCGTTTCTTATCCGCGATGTCTTCACGGAATCTTTGTTCGAGATCGAGATACGGGGTATCCATATCCTCGCCGTAGTGGGTTGCCAAATCGGCGTGCAACTGAGTTTGCTCTCGCTGCGGAGTATACAAATCCATGCGAGGACTTACCGGTGTAGATGGATTTAAGGTTGTCGCAGGCTCACCAACTCCAGTGATTTCGGTTACAGGAACTCCACCCTTTCCGGCATACTTCATGTGGCGCTGGATTAAAGCGTCTCTAGTTTCATCGGTAGGACTAATCAAACGGCCAAGCTTACTCTGACGATCTGTCAAAACATCTCCGAGTGCTGCGCCAGCGGCTGCTCCAGCCGGTCCTAACTCAGCACCTATGCTTGCACCTACTCCGACTCCAACTTTGTGCGCAGCCCACTGCGCTGCTTGTCGAAGCTTGCCGGATTGTCCACTTCCACGAACCTTTACATCGCCTTTACCAATTTGGCGCTCTGCGGCCATCTTTAGTTTGATGATCGAAGCTTCATCTCGACGGGCCTCCTCAATTCCTTGAACTTTCTTATCTCTAAACAAATCATATTCGCCCTTACGCAAAGCTTCCGCAGCATAGTAGCGAGCCGCGAACTTCGGATCGGTTTCGAGTCTGGTCATGACATCTACCGGGTCTCGGCCGAATACCGGGCGGTTCATTGCATTTAGGTTCGCACGAATATCATCGGATTCCGCGATGTTCGGGTCTCGGAGATTGTAGTTCTCCAATTCATTCATTCCATCTTCAACGAAATGTACGTTCGGATTTTTTGACAACTGGTCGTGAACGTACATCCGAACATTCACAGGGTTCGGTTCGTTTGCGTACTTTTCAACATACGGACGTACTTTGGACTCGATATCCTTCTGTGCATGATCGAAAGCATCATACGCATCCTGAACAGACTCGACTGGCTGAACTGTCATGTGATGTTGATCCAGATAGCCCATACCGATATCGAGATCGCGGTCATTATACGCAGCCGGACCACGCCTCGTAGCAGGAATAGCGGACTTGAAATCTTCTTTACGTCCGGCAACAATGTTTGATTCGGCTTCGCTGGTCTTCCCTTGATTGCGAGCCATCTTACGAGTCATACGGTCCACTTCGACCGCAGCTTGACTACGAGCTTCGTGCGCATCAGCAAGCGCCTGAGTTGCTTTACGCAAGCCAGAAGCTGCCTTCGAAGCTGCCGTATTAGCATCATCTAGCTGTTGCTGTGTTGCATTACCATTCTCAAATGCTTCTTTCACTGCTTGGGCATTCTGACTCGCCCGATGAGCCTGATTTGACATCTGACTCTGTTCGTCATAACGCTGCTCATACGCGGTTATCGCGGCTTCGTGTTTTGCTGACGCTGTAGCCATCGCCCGAATATCTGATTTGAAAGCTTGAGCAAATCTTGTTGTTCCAGTATCTATTGCTCGATCAATTGATCTACCGATAGCAGTAGACGGTCGAGCTTCAATTCCTGTTGCGTGTTGTGCTCCTAATGCAGCAAAACCAAGATCGCCGACAATATGCGTTGTTAATCGTAGCGCCGTTGATTGATCGCCACTCTTGATGGCGTCCCATAGCTCATTCGATTCTTTTGCCGCTCCCCAAATCTGCTGAATCGTGAATCCGGCCGAAACAAGTCTAGGAAGAACTTCTGCTGCAAGCTTCAAGGAAGGTCCGGCTAGTGTTCCGAGTCCTTCTGTAGCAGCCATAATTCCGATATTCTCAGGAGTAATAAATCCTGTGGCAATATCGAGAGCACCCGCAGTGATAGGATGCGCTTTCTGCTGTTCTGGTGTCATCAAATCATCTGTACGAACGGGCTGCATGATTCTCTGGTCAACTGCTTGCGCAGTAGCCTGCCGTGCTGCGGTTTGTGCTGGAACTTCCTTCGACCGGATGTCACGATACAAAACATTCGCAGGATGTTTTGTATAGAAACTCGTCTCTGAGGTAGGAATATCCGCTACGTTGGTTACAGGACCGCCGGGTTTCTGTTGCATATCTCCCGGCTTAAATTGTTGACTCTGTTGTTGAATCGGTTCTGCGATTAATCCGAGTGGCACCCCCTGAACCTGTTCCTGACTCGGCGCAGATTGTTGTATAGGCTCTGCCGTCAACCCCGGCGGAACACCTTGAATAGGTTCCGCAGTTAATCCCGCCGGAACTCCTTGTACCTGTTCGTCTGCCATTACTGTTGTCCTTGAGTTAGAACTGGAGCCGAAACAAACTTACCATTAACTGCCCATCCTCTTACATTACCCTGCTTATCTTTGTAGGTTATGGTTGCGCCTTTTGGGACTGCTGGTGCCTGCTGTCCTGGTTGCGGACCTCCGCCCAATCCGCTAGAACTTTCAGTCGTAATTGACTTAGGATCGATTCCGAATGTTCGAAGTACTTGCTCGGTATCCGGGTCTAGGAAATTTGGAATATCCTTACCCATTTGACTTTTATACGATCTGTTTTGCTCGCGAGCCTTAGCTGCGATTGTAATTGCCATCTGACGCATTATTCCCTGAGCCATTGCTGGACTCGTATCGACTGACTGTAGTTTAGCTGCCAAGTCATCATCAGATTGGTGCTTAGCCTTATTGTTAAGCAAGTAGTTTAGATAGTTGTCTGCCGCAGCCGCAATCGCTGTTCTGTATTGTATAACTTGTGGCTCCCCTAAAACTGATTCTTTCCACTTATTCAAAGGTGTGTTAAGTAGTGGACTATTGGTGTTGTTCAATTTCGTAATCAAGCTGTTGGCGTCTCCAGTATGCAGAGCAAACGTGTTCAAACTCTGAACAGCCGTCCCGCCCTTTCCTTCCGGTCTGTAATCCTGCTTCGTCTTATAACGAGCTTTGTACTCGGAATCTGACCATTTCTGTCCGGTCTCTGCATACATCTGTGAAATGAAATCTCTCTTAGCCTTCATATCCTTGAATCGGCTAAACAATTTATCTGGATCGTAGTCGTAGTTCTTGACCATGTCCATGATTCCAGACATGTCCCCGGTTTCTGCCTGCTGCTCGGCTGCTGTTTCTCTAGCTTTCTTTTGTTCGTTATATGTTAGACTTGCGTTCGCTTGAGCGTTGGCCTGATTTCTCATACGTACATACTGAGTTTTCAGTGGTGCAGGAGTGTTAGGATCGTTAATCTTTGCCTGCAATCCAGCCGCAATTGATGCCGCTTTCTCTCCATCGGAGGTATTTAGCTCTTTAGTAAGATCACTAATCTGAGAAATTCCAGCATCTACACGCTTCTGGTAATCTTGGACTAGCTTATCCCACACGTAAGTTCTTTCGCCTGTCTTAGGATTTTCTTGATACCGAAGATATTCCCGCATATCGTTATCAATATTACCATATCTTCCATGCAAAGGGCTGTTCGGGTCCAAGTTTGCCTGCATAAGAGCATTTCTGGCAGATATGAAATCCGGGACGCCATTCACACTAGTCGATTGACTTAAAACTCTCATGAGGTTCGGATCGGTTCTAAGGTCTTTTTTAAAATTTAGAGCCTCTTCATCTCTCTTAAGGTCTTCTTCTGCCATGCCAACCTGATTCGCTGCTTTTTTCGCAGCTATGTCCGCAGTTTCGCGCTCAGCCGCCATTTGCATAAGCATGTTATATTGCGATCCTTCAAAATGAATTGTACCATCCTTTTGACCCTGCCACTTCTCTTTCAGTTCCGGTGGAATATATTTATTCAATCGATCAAGAATTTTCTTATCGTGGTCATTCTTTGGATTGAGATCAACAGGAACTATACGCACAACACTATAAGTTAACTGCGTATATGGATTCCCATCCCCATCCTCGGTTATAAAAGACCCCGTTGGAATCATTGTTTCTTCTGTTGGGTTGAGGCCATCTTTCTTAAGCAGGTCTTTGGCTTGGTCTGATGTTAAACCTTTTACTTTCTCGACTGCCGGATTTGACTGATTTTTCCACGCGGCTAATTGCTCTTGCCCGCTCTTCAAACTAGCGTTTACTCCTTCTTCTCTTAGGTTATGTGTAGCTTGCTGTTGATAGACCTTTCGAGCGTTGGCTTCCGCGTTTATCGCTTTGTTCTTATCTACTTCCTGAGCATTCTCAAACTGTTGTTGCTTTTGAGCCGTTAGTCTCTGATTACGCGCAGCTAAAGTTCTTGCGATTCCGGTCAATGCGCCACCACCACTAGGGACGGTGCCTACTGCTGCGGCATCCCCTAAACCAGAACCCAGTGCATCAATTGCTCCGCCAACAAGTGCTCTAGCCCAACCACCAGGCTGAGATGCCGCTTGAGGATTCGCCTGCAACGAAGCCTGAACCGACTTAGCCATCTTCTGAGCGTATGGAGATTTTAACCGCGCTATGCTCCCCAATGTCGCTCCACCGCTAGGGGTTGACGGAGGATTTTGCTGCGGTTGCTCTTGTCGCGGTTGCCCCTGCTGTGGTTGCTCTTGTTGTGGTTGCCCCTGCTGTGGCGCAGCTAACGCGCTCACTCCCGGAGTGGCGGGAGTTTGTGCAATTGAACTTGCAGTAGTCGGACTATTTATCGGCAAAGTCGGAAGTCCGTCAGTAGTAGGAAAAAATCCAGGAGTTGCATCGTTTGGTGCGTCAGTCATATTATCCTCTATGAGTACTGCCCGTATTCATCGACGCCGCCTGCGCCGAGACCGCCAATTCCACCGCTACTGCCGCTAAAAGAATTTTTCAAAGCGCCAACACCGGCGCCGAACAAACTCGTACCCCCAGTGAACGGGGCCATCGCTAATCCAGCAATTCCGCCAGCGATTGAAGCCTGTTCTTGATTCTTCATATCTTGAATCTTTGTTGCTTGCCCGAATGCTGATTGGTTGGCTTGATTTCCTTCGCCAGCAATTGCGTTAGGGTTGTATTCCTGACCGAGCGCGTTTAGTCCGGCTGTTGCCTGCTGCCAGTTCTGGCGACCTTGAGCATAGTTCGCCTCTGTAGCCCCCAATTGTTCACTGGACTGTTGGTTCGCTGCCGCCGCTGCGACACCGCCCTGTAACGCTGCCTCCGATCCAGTCGGCAGATATTCGTTTCCGCCGCCACGGGCCGATAATTGAGTATTTAAAGCCTGAGTAGCCTTCGCATAATTCGATCCGACACCCTCGCCGATCTGTGTGTTAACTGCTGCGGCTTCCTGCGGACCCCACCCCTGCTGATCTGGCCCTGCTTGGGCGATAGGCGTGAAAATGTTGTTCAAGTTTTGAAAAACTTGACTTTGAGCGCCAAAATTTTGACTATAGTTTGCTTGCAGCAAATTTGCAAAACTTGTTTCCGACGCCCCTAGAGATTGTTGCTGCTGTGACGGTCCGCACACTTATATACCCACCTGCTTGTCTCGGTTATGAGGACAAACACCGTAACATCCTTTAGCCATGTTACAGTTATGACATAAAATCTGAAAATCACTCGGATAATTATTCCTAACTATCCAATTTAGTATAGAAGATTTCTTGCTTCCTCCTACAGACTCTCGGTGCTTGTTGCCGTTCCCATTCACATGATCTATAGAAAGAAATTGATACTCAGACTCTCCACAACAAGCACACCTACTTCCGTAATAATCTATAATTTTTCGTCTGAGAGATTGCCTAACTCGAATATCGGAGTCTAAACATATCTGGCATCTAGATTTACTATGGACTGCAATCTGCCCTCCGCATCGGCACAAACCCTGTTCTCTTTTCTTTCTCGTAAATTCTCTAGCTCTTACGGCATTTGGATGACTAGAAAGTTGTCTTTTACCGACAGGCATTTTCACTTCTTGAACAACTTCACATAATCGTCGTTCGATGTCGCGACGAATCTGAATTTTGCTTCCATGAATTTAATAAGTGATGGACTGACTGACCTATAAATAAAACCCTCTAAATGTCTAGTCTTAGCAAAATATTCCATTCGTGGAATAGCCCATAAAAGACTTTTGATTGTCCGAATCTTGCTGACTTCCGACTCAGGCCCGAATTGACAGTGCAACCGCATTAGTCTTTCTTCTTCATCCATTCTTGCGTACATTGTCGGTCCTTGGCTATCCTCTATTCGATAGCTAAGAACACCGCCGCAACCAGTTAACCACCAGTATGGATCGAGACAATCTTTGTGATAAGGATCGGTCTCGATCCATCCTGTTAAATGCGGCACATCTTTTTCTGTAGTAGAGACGAACTTTATTGGCATGTAAAATCCTAATTAACTAATGATCCACCAATTCGAACCGTCCCACTGATAGGTCTGCTTCTGGTACTGTGTTGATAGTGACTGAGAAGCAGCCCCATCTATATTGCCTGTCTGTCCTTGAACTGTAGTTGTTCCGGTGTTAATGTTTTTAACAACAAAAATCTGTCCGACCGGGATGCCTGTTGTAGTCAACGTAATCGTCACAGCCCCCGTAGAATTTGTCAAAACTGTGTGGTCTGTCAAAGAAGTTGCATACGATCCGGTTTTAGAAACTATACTTGCCGCTAGAGAGGATACTTGCGTAAGCTGATTCGTAAGATCAATCTCTAACACACCATTGAAATGACCTAAGTGCAAAATTGCCGGTGCAAGTCCCGTGCCATCTACAATACCTCCAATTTCGAGTCCATGATTACCTGTAGACCCGTCATTTATAATACGAAGATATCCGGCATCTGTTTCTTCTCCGGCACAACTTATAACTATAGCAGGGCCGAAAGGATATTGAAAAAACACGCTAGGAGTTTTATGTGAAACTCCTTCAATAGAAATATTTTGATACAATCCAAAACTAAGACCGTAGTTTGAGGTGTTAATAAAATCTGTGTCTAGAGTTGATGTAGCAGTTGCTGTTTCTACAACACCTCCGGAATTATAAACCGTTAAAGAGGTATTATTAGAACTGAATACAACAAAACGACCGTTATTGCCAGGATTTGTAAAACCAGCAATAGTGGCATACTGTCCTAATTGAGGATAGCCATACGATCCAGGGAAAGTTCCTTGATATGTTGTTTTACCTCCAACCGCAGCCGCAGCAGAAGTCAGAGAGTTAACTTGTCCTGCGGTTCCACCTGATGTTATACTAGGTAAATAGGCGCACTCCATAACTGATGAAACAACAGTACTCCCTGCTACTATATTATAAGCAACGCTTAGAGTTGAATTTGGAAAAGAAACATTAGCTGTGCCATAGGGAGGGCCAGGTATTGTTCCGCTTTGGGTAAATGTTAGTGTCGTAGTATTCGAAGTTGTAACATTCTGAATAGTCCATGTATCGGAAACACTGGCCCCTAACACACTATCCCACAAAGTCCCTGTCAATACAATAGAAGGCGACGGTTGACTGGTAACACTCGTAGACGGCGTTAGATTTTCTGCAATCAATCCTCCCGTCGATACACCATTAATTGTTACGACATCTGTACTAGGGTTATATGTAAAACCGCTATCGCCGTATAAACTACCACTTTGATTAGAAATAACATCGGTAGTCGAACCGGGGACAGGGATGGACGGTGCTAAAGTACCTCGTAGAATTCCCGCAGAATCGATCCAAGCGAATACGCTGTCGCCATTATTAGTCGCCAATTGCAGAAAATCCTGAGCGTCGTTTCTCCCATTGCAGAATGTTCCGATGATAGCTGTTTTTGTAGGTGTTACACCCATGTGTTCTCCGTTACGTCTTTATAATTCCAGTTGGGTTTCTCTTTAGCGCAGGAAGATTAGGCATGTTCATTTCAGGGGAAATACGTTCGCCTGGTTTCGCGTTCCCACTATCCATCCTAAACCCTTTCGGTGGTTCGTCTTTCGGTTCTAGATTTTTGTCTGTAAAACTAGTCTTTGGCATCGGCTCTATTGTCATAGTAGCGGTGCCATGAAGTTTACGTCCGTCACGAACCAATTTATAATTGTTTGCCATATTATTTCTGCTCAACAGGAACCGACTTGAATGTCAAGGTATCCATATCAAACAAGAACTTAGTCGAATCGACCTTCATGTCCGCCGCCAACTGATTGATGTGCTGAGCAATCTGTCGTTCTAAGTTAGTACTCTGGTCCAATAAATTCCGTGATTGAACTTGCAGCCGAACAGCGTTCAACTGAGCTTCACGAATAGCCAGTTTCTGATCGACTGAAAAAGCTGGCACTTGAGTTTCTTCTGACATTCTATTCTCCTTTATCTTATAACTTTCCACTATGATATCTGTTCCAAACTCACAACCAACGCGTAGGTCATCGTCCCCGCCGTACCGCTGGCGTACCCCGCCGAAGTGATCGTTACAGGTGTGCTTGCGTTGGTGTATATGGTCACATCACCATCGGACTCGACTGCTGTAGTGTTAGTTGCTGAAGTGCTAACCAGTGTCTTTGTGCGAGCAATTCCTCCCACATCTGTCCAACCTAGAGTAAGAGATGGAAAAGTAGATGAAGCCGGATCGACCACGACGATAGCTTGCGAATAGCTAATTCTGTACTGCGAAGCAGCGGTAGGAGTGACGAGAGTTTTCGCAACTCCAGCATTGTAATTCGCCGTAAGTGCGGCATCTTTAACTGAAAAGTAGATAGGGGGAACACCCATTCCGGCAGTCGTGATATTATTATACTGTCCAATGGTGTAAGTTAGATGTACACCCACGTCCAGTGTAGTCACATTTGTAGCAAAATGAATGCCTGATAAACCATTCCCATTGAGGGAGGAATACATCACACCGTTGTAGTTCTGCCAGCCCCAAGAAATGCCCGACGTAGGGTCATACATATCTATCTGAGCGGTTGTCAGTGCTGAATTTGACACATGGATACGATTGCTGAACACGATTGGATTTGTTGGGGTCCCAGCTACAGCAGGGGCAGTAATCGAACAGGAACCAGAGGTAGCACCCTCCAGTGTGATAACGCCGCCAGTGGTGCCAGCAACACCCGCACTCAATCCTTCCGCACCAGAGACTGCACCGTTACTAGATATTGAATTTGAGAAAACAACAGGATTAGTTATTGTCCCCGCAGCAGCCGGGGCAGTGATGGTTGCCGAACCAGACGTTGAACCTTCCATCGTGATTTGGCCTGAAATCGTTCCGGCTACACCAAGTTGAATATTGGCCTGTGCTGCAATAAGTCCCGATGCTGTCAAAGTTCCCGATATAGTTGGACTTGTTGCCAAAACTACTGCACCAGTTCCAGTTGTACCGTTGCTCAAATCTCCTGCTGCTAATGGAGCACTAACAAAATCAGTACCGTTTCCTCGTAGTACGTTTGCTAGAGTAGCTCCGCCAGAAATTTGAAATCCTGTTGTTGCATTAAAGATCGATGCTGTCAAAATTCCAGCCAATGAAATCGATCCAGTTACGGCTACAGTTCCAACAATTGAGAGCGTGCTGCTGCCATTGTTCCATTCAAGTTGAGTGGCTCCGGCCAATGCTCCGCCGCTATTAAATTGAACGGCACCGTTCGATCCGCCTGCCGCCGTATTCACATATTCATTTATGTTTTGAGTTGTGGTGCTGCCTATAGCAGAGTTCACAGCCGCCGCTCCACCCGGAGGCAGAGGTGCAATGCGGAACGAACTAAGGCCGGGACGATTATACTGCTTCAATGTATCTGGAGCGTACTGCAAAGGCAACGGCAGAGTTGTTCTCAAATAAGGAGATGCCGGAGTCTCGGATTGCGGAGACTGTGATGGACCTGGAGGAACAGATACCATCGGCGCAGATTGCGCTTTGCTGATATCTGGAGTAACCGAAGTCCAGCCCTTCATATCTGGGTAAAAATCGCTAAGTGGCATCCGAGTTCTTCTCTAAATATGAAATAGCCTTCTTCAAAATCTCGACGCTATCTAAAAATTTTCCTAGAGCGGTATTACAAAAATGGCAGAGAATTCCTCGCACTTTGTTTGTCTTATGATCGTGATCTACCGCCAGTCTTCGAACATCTCTATCCATTCTACAGATGGCACAAACTCCGCCTTGGTTTTGCAATATGGTGTCGTATCGCTCGGGAGTAAGTCCATAAATTCTTAATTTAATGCGGCGCTGTTTAGCGAGTAATTTTTCAGGATACTTTTCAGCATACGCCTTTTCATATCCACGAACTTTATCGGGATTCTCTGCTCTCCATTTTCTCTGAAGTTCGTTCTTCATTTTATGGACTTTATCTGGGTTTTTCTTTCGATATTCTTTCATGTATTTACTCATACGCTCATTAAATTTCTTTCGTTGTTCTTCTGTTCGTTTCATAGATCACTCTTCGGGAGATTGCTCCACCACTCCGAATACCGTAAGTGAGAGTACTTCGTTTGCAAAATTCTCAGCCGGAAAGCTTACCTGAACTTGCATGTGTTCCGCTAGTGCAGGAACTCCAGCGGCTCGGAAATAATAAGAGTTTGAATACAAACTCGCAGGCTGACCAGTCGCTCCGTAAATTTGCCACGGATATGGCTGCGATGCTGGGAACGTGGTAAATGTCCCAGAAACTTCGTTCAACAAGAATGAGCATGTAGGAGCCGTTCCGACTCTAGTTGCACGAAGATTCACGAAAGTAAGTCCGGCAATCTGACCCGGATTAACTAGATTGAAGCTCCCCATTGTAAAACTGCATGTATATGGAGTTCCGTTATCTTCATAAGTAGAAAAATCACGCATCAGAATATTCTGACCAGCGCCGATTCCGCCTACCAACAGTCGATGAACCCCATTCGATACCTCTATCGACTGGACTGCTCCGGCCCCGTTAGTAATAGTTGCAAACGGACTCCATACAGAAGTTCCGTTCGGGAACTGAGACGGATTCAATCTATACCATCCGGTAGTTCCATTTGACACGAAGATTGCGTTATCGTTTCCACTCTCATGAACTGTTACGTAAACTTTCGTAGCGTCAAACAAAGCGAGTTGATCCTGAATAGGACCGCCCATGCGCTGAGCACCACCGCTAGGGTCCATCGCGATGAATTGATTGTCCGCAGTATACAGGTATATAACACCACCATGAATATCGAGAGCTTGGTAGTGAAGCAAACCAATCCCTGGAACCAACGGAGTTGAGAAGAACGTCGAGAATACCGGACCGCCCAGGATACCGCACACATCCGAAGTCAAGTACACCAAAATTCCGGTTGCAGTAGGAACAATGCGTGTCACCGGACTTGGAAACTCGAAAAAATTGAGAGGATTAAATGACTCGTTTGGATTTCCGGTTAAAGTATCTGGACCTCCCGAAGCATATACGAAATTTCCGACAGCGCCCCATATTCTTTCGAAATGGTACGCCATCGGCACAAATCCCACAGGCGGAGGATTGTTTGTTCCACTAATAGGAGCCTCTATAAAATTGTTAATTACAGAGTCAGGAGAAACATCTTGTACTGTCTGATATTGAGTAATTCCACCGATGGGCGGAGTGTTCGGGACTTCTGTCAGGAAGAACAAAGTACTTCCACCATCATAAGTTCTCCATATTACGATTGTATCTACCTGAGGGTCGGACGAACCCGGAATTTTCAAAGTAAATACCGACGATGGGGTTGCAGCTGTAACTGTGTACAATGGGGACGCAGTAGACACGTGTCCGGTTTGGGAACCTGTAGGGGGACCTAACGCGCTAGGCCAGTCCGGTGGAGCAGTTGTGTTATAGATATCATTAGCCGTTCTGCTCTCGTAGCTGTACGCCCATGATGCGCCCTTTGTGAGGGTTAATCCAGTTGCTACGGCTGGACCGACCAGTTGCCATATCGCAGCGTTATCTGGTGTTGGGGCACCTCTAGGAGATGTTGCCCACACAGGATGCGCAGCACCTGACAATCCAGATGAAACTACCGCTTGTTCATTTCCGTTGCTATCGGTTATGACAGCCCCTCCGAACGGCACAGAAGCGCTAGGAGGAAACCACCCTGACGATGGAAGATACCAATTAGTGTTTGCAGACCATGCCATCTTAGGGCCGACACACGTCCATGTCACAGTACCGTCTACCGTAGTTTGATTATATCCGGTTGCCCAAGTGATACCAGCTGTTGCAGTATTCGATGAAGTTCCGCCAATAGTACATACTTGAAAATTGTTGTTAGAATCAACAATTACACTGAATACGCTACCTTGCGCAGTCCACGCAGTATATGTATGCGTAGTTTGTCTAGTGCCGGAGCCGAGGCTCAACCACAATAACTGTTTATCAGATGTTTGACTTCCCGTTCCGTTACCTAAGCCTGTCGGCCATGGCGGTGCTGTTCCGCCTGTTCCCGAGGTTTGTGCTGAAACAGTATCGTTAACCTGCCAATAAACTACAGGAGTTGCAGGCAAACCACTAGCCAAACTTACAGGTTCGGCAATTCCAGATACCGAGTCATCATCTGATACTGACCCCAGATTATGGTACAAGTGACTTGGTTGCCACTGTTGTGGTGTCTTTAGGGAGCCTAAATTGAACCACTTCACAGAGCCGTCTATGATAGATGAACCAAATCCAGCCGGAAAACGCGGAGGTCCTGATAACGCGCTCACTCCAGAGCTAAATCCCGGATTGGCATTAATAAAACAGCACTGCGTTACAGGATCGTAGATAATGCACGGATTTGTAGATGTTCCGCCCACCGACCCATTGTTATAAGTTGTATTAGCGGTCCATAGAACGATTGGCCCCCAGTTAGTCCAGTTCCATCCATTATCCGGGGTTGTTCCTCCCGGAGTTGTGTTCCATGCGGGCTGTCCGTTGCCACTAACTCCGATCTGAGTCGAGTTAGGATATTGAACAGGGCTGGCATTAACACCAATAAGTTGCTGAATATTTCCCTGACTGTCAACAATCAAACCCATGGTAGAGAATACTGTGCTTGCCGCCCAATTTATGGCCGAAGATGCACTAGGAGTGATTGTTACTGTAGGCCCCGCTGTAGGAGCAGTAATTCCCCAATTCCAAGTCTTCCCATTCGAAACAATACAATCGGTCCCCAAAATAAACTTCTGTAGATCAACTCCGTCGCCGTAATACAGAGTATCGGCCACACCTTGATAGTAACCTTGACCGGCACCGGCGCTCTTCGTAAAAATTAGATTTTGAGCGGACGCTGTTTGTACATACGTAGAAGTTGAAGTATCTACCACTACTTTAGGTCCGCAAGATAGCGTTCTCCAATCGTAAAACCAATTAACTTGACTCGGAACAGCTACAGTAGACCACTGAGATAGTCCCGGACGACGAACTAGAGTAAGAGCGTTGCTTACTTCCATGTTGCTTCCGCCGACCAAGGCATCTGGGTATCCGCCGTACTTTGCGTAAAGCCAAGACGCAGCATCGTGCAACACGCTACGATTTGTAACCAAGCCGGTTTCCATTCTCGCGATATGAATTGGTTTTCCGCGAGATGGATTCCGTTCCTGCGCCCCTACTTGCTCGAATAGACCTGTCATTTATCTTGCCTGTTGGGCCTGTGTGCCCTGTTGTGTTCTTGCCTGAGTCAATAATTCTTGTGCATTAAAGTTCATGTAGGCCGATGCGAAAATTGCCTTATCGGTTGAACTCAAGCCTTGCGCTCGTGCCAATAGCCCTGCAATGCCGCGTGAGATATACTGCGGTGCCCGAGGGTCTTGGCATGAGTCCATGTAATAACCCAAGCATAAATTGTTATATACGTCTGCAAAACTATCCGGAATCGGCGCCCATGCATCGGTCAATGCCACGAATGATACGGGCGCTTTCTGGTAAACCATATTAACGGTGTAGGCTTGATCTGGTACTGCCGACAATCGGAACGTAAAATTATTGCTGCCGTCGTCGTTGAAAACCGAAATAGACTGAGGACGATTTTGAGTCGTCGAAGAAGCCAACGCCTCGTTATTCTTCATATCTTTCAATTCCCAACTAGTGGTTCCATCGTTAGCTGTTGCCTTCTCTAAGAAACCAAAATCGGAGATATTTTGAGTATAATCCGATTGTCCTTGAACAACAGGCCCTGTGATATTCACATTATTTCTATTGAAGCGCCATGTAAATGGCGCAGCAAGAACAATATTTCGCACGATGCTGGCGATACCAACAAGAGGCTGCAAACTAGCTCCGATTGCAGCGGCTTGATACCGACAGAAAGGTTGAATGAAATTGGCAGTATCTTGTAGAGTGTTAGCCATAATTTACCATTGACCATTGCCTGGGAACGGATTGGCAGCACCACGCCACCCGCTACGACCAAAGCCGCCGCCCCGACTGGTGATACCCTGCTCGGGAACGAATCTGTTTTCTTCTAGTTCTCTGTCTTCCAATGCTCGAAGATCGTTCAAACTCTTCAACCACAACTGATAGTTTCTTTCAAACTTAGCCTGCACTGACGCAACTGAACTATAGCGATAGCACTGTGCTATAACTCCCTGACGGAAATATGGCTCGTACTTATCCGGCAGAGGAGAGATTGTCTGGCTCAAATTAGTAAATCTGAACGCAGGCATCTGACCGATCAAATTGAACTGGAACACAGCGCCCGTCTGAGACGGTATCGGAAGAATTCTAATTCCAGTTCCGTTTGGATCGACTACAGTCCAAACAACAGAGCCATCTGGGGTGTTAGTTCCCGGTGCTGCACCGGCAGCGGGCCAATTTGGTTGAGAACTGCCACAAGTTCCGTACACCGTAACAACCTGAATATTTCCGTTGGGATCGATGATCTGATTAATAGGATTGTTCGGCTGAGAATTTGCAGACGCACTCAATGGATTCGTAAAGATCGATCCTGGTCCCGGATTGTTTCCTGTCGTAGAATCTCCGACATTCTGGCCACCCCAAGTACCGTAATACAACATATAATTCGGAAAAGCATTCACAACGAAAGTCGGGTTGCGCCAAGTAGAAACCTGAATAAACGTACCTGTGGCCTGCGTTAATTGGCGACCGCATTCAGCGTATCCCCATGCCTTCGGAACAGATTGACTAGTCATATCGATAACGATGCCACGAGTCAACCACTCAACGTTATACACAGATGAACCATTAGGGTTCACCAACGCATAGTCTTGTTGCCAAGAATTGGAATAGAAGTAGGGCAGCTTAATTTCATTCCACTTGTGCGGGAACGGGAGTCCAACAATCTCGGCATATACATCGGAACAAATAGTCAAAAACGGTTCCAACTGATATCCAGACACTGTGTTTAATAGAGGGTTGATGTCGCCGAGGCCCACAACTCTATCGTAGATATTTTGAAGTGTAGTACGACTCTGGCTATTTGCCATTTACTTTCTCCCATCTCTTTCTAGCTGCAATACTCATCTTCAAGCGGGCCGAGGGCGACCAAGCCTTTCCCTTATTCCATGCGCTCTCTGTTTCGAATCGTTTTCTTTGAGCAGAACTCATCTGCTGGCGAAGTTCAGGAGAATACTTCTTTCCCTTGTTAGTCGGAACTCTTCCCATCCTAGCTATACTCATTTTCTTTTGTGTTTCTTGTGATACTACGACACCTAAACGAGTTCCGAGACAACCTTCCTTCGAACTAGAAATTTTAAGTTTACTTTCTTCGGTGTGTCTGTGTCCTAGAAAACCTAGAGTTGTTCCACCTTCTCCACCGTCAGTGTGATTTCTCAAACAACCTGTTCCGATGTCTAAGCGGCCCCAATTACGAATAAGTTCCTTTTCGGAATCGTACGCCTCTTGCTCAGAAGAACGAGGCATAACTACGATACATGATGTATTAACGGGAGGACGAAGACCACCTTTATGGTTTGAAAAAGCTCGCCTCCCTTTACCCTTCCCGACATAATAAGGAGTTCCCGCAGGAAATTTTCCGTTCTTTTCACGAATCCAAAGATAAGCATAAAATTGATTAGACTGAATGGGCGGGCCGATAGGCTCGCAAACATTGAGTCTATCAGTGTGATGGAGGGTTTTCAAAGAATGATTCTCCTATAAAATAGCCAGCATTTTTCCCGGATGCTGGCTCTACTGTGCCGGGACACTCAATTCGACTGCGCGTTAACTCAACTGACTAACATCGGTCAAGATCGGTTGAGCCGATACTGTAATCTCGGATGCGCTAGGGGTGTTAGATGTCTTGTTTAACATCGCCAGAGCTTCCGTCCAACCAATCTTGGTGTGATTGGCAATCTTCTTTCCGTTTCGAACAAGATACTCTTGCGTATCCTGATTACGCCACTTAGCTCCACAAATCTGGCATCGAATATAACTCGATCCGTCGGTAAATGTGTGAGCATAAACTGCATAATCTGTCTGAAAGCCCTTAATGCCTTTTGCGCCCTTCAAGTGAGTACAAATTTGTTGCTTTCTATTATCTTCGACAACCTTATACTCTGCATTGATACGACGCTGTTCATTCCTGGCCTGCATCGCTCGAATTTTTTCTTGCCTTTCCAACAATGCTTCTTCTCGCTCTGCTAACATCAATGCAACTAGCTGACGAAGAACATCAGCATCAGTTGTAGTCGCTGCCGCAGGCGGTGCTGGAACGGGGTTAGTGCCCTGTCCAGACTTAACTGGTTCGTTCATATGATCCTTATTTGCGAAGGGCACGGCCCGTCGCCCGGTTAACCCCGGTTTGGTATCGGCATAACTCCTGCCGTTTACTGCTCCTAATCGAACTGATTAGTCTTGGTCTGCCCAAGTTGAATCTGTCATTAGATGTCGTCTATTACGAAGCCAATACAGATTCTTGCGGAACCTTCGACTTACAGGTCCGTCACACGGTCGTCCAAATATTTCGTGTGCCTGATCCTCAGTCACGATTCCTTTTTCAATCAACTGCATTTCAACTGTACGCCAGCCTCTAAAAGACTCCCCATTCGGGAGTCCGCGATGATCTAGACGCAAAACAGACCATTCGACCATCGCAGGAATCTGCAAATAACAAACTGGAATAACTCGGTCAGTTCCCGGTTTATACGCCCACAGACCAACGGTTTGGGATAGCCCGTTATCTACTGTGAAGCACTTAATACCAGAACTACGAAGCTTTTGGATAAACTCACGGGTAGAAACAGGATTGACTTTTCGGGCCTGCTCATTTAGCAAGTCCTCTTGGTCGTCCATTCGATACCTTCGAGTCATCTTATCACTGACTTCTTTATCAGCAGCTATCGTTTCTTGGCAGAAGGCTTTGTAATCACGAGGCCATTTCACCCATTTTGGGACACCATCGGCGAGAAGTTTTTTAATTGTTTCTCTCGTGGTTTTCGTATCTCTATAAACTTCCCAAGGCTTATCAAGATTCCGAAGGCTCGGTTTTACTTTTTCAGGCATTGTGCAGTCCATCTTCGCTTAAGTAGGTAATAGCAACTTGAAGCCACTTCTTACTGTCCTTAATCAACCCTAATACCAAATTACAATTACGGCACAAGAGTCCGCGAACTTTTTAGTTTCATGATTGTGATCTATTGCCAACAATTTAATCTTTCCGGTTCTGAAATCCCTACTCGATTCTCGCCTATGACATAAAGCGCATCTATGATCTTGATTCTCAAGCATAAACTTCAACTGCTCTAAAGATAATCCGTACGATGGGATTGACCTTTCGGGCAACTTCATTACAAAGTTGCTCTTGGTCGTCCATCTTGTAACGATAGGCCATCTTGTCGGACACTTCTTTATCCGCGAGAAACGCTTCCTGGGCAAATGCTTTGTAGTCTTTCGGCCACTTCACCCAATTGGGCGTGCCGTCCGCGAGAATTCTC